>Ga0075467_10002180_pt1 | contig 15597 bp, 14 predicted proteins | sample DEB08_DNA_9_FD_75067 | JGI IMG/M metagenome (GOLD analysis project Ga0075467, IMG submission 75067) | Aqueous microbial communities from the Delaware River and Bay under freshwater to marine salinity gradient to study organic matter... | ecosystem: Environmental > Aquatic > Marine > Coastal ... | reverse complement strand
TGGATATATTACCATGAAAAATGGTTACAACACCTTCCTTAGTCAATATGAGATTTTTGAACTCTTAAACCTATGAAGAGATGTGTATAAAGATTAGTTTTGGTCAGAAGGGGATGAATTCCGCCGGTAATATAATGGTTCAGGTTTATCGAAATGATGCTGGCGGAAGAAGGGGTAGTCGCGGAATGAAAAGACAAGAAAGATGGATAAATTCAAGTTTTACGTCCTGAACTCACTATCAAATTAACTGTATTTCAAATACTTAATTTTCATTATTTGGCGGTCATCAGAGTAGTTTGCGAGAAAAAATATGAGCAAGCAGATCGTCATAGATGGATATCTTATCAAAACCAGCTACAAGAAAATACCATCTAAGCCATGGCTAACTTCCTATGCAAGAAGCCTACGAATGGCAGACAACTTTGCGGAAGTGATATTCTGGAGCTTCGTGAAAAATGCTAGTTTTCATGGCTTACGGTTTAGAAGGCAAAAGGCTATCGGAAACTTTATTGTTGACTTTTATTGTCCAGCTTTACAATTAGTGATAGAAGCGGACGGCGGCATTCATGAGTATCAAGAGCTAAAGGATCAGAAAAGGGAGGAGTGCCTAAAATCTTTAGGTTGTAAGGTTATTCGTTTTGGAGTTCCACAGGTTCTGGAGCACCCCGATCAGGTAAAGCAGAGATTAAAAGAATTTATAATTGAGGAATATGGGATATAGTTTTGACTGTGTCGACTACCCCGCCCTTCGGGCACCCCTTCTGTCCAGCAGGGGAACTAGGTCGCGTGGTTGGGCTATGCTTTGTTTTTCGAAAGGGATATTGGCATGATAGCTTTATAAGGTAGTGAAGCGAAAGCTACATAATAGTATTGGGTACTATCCTCTATCGCTGGAGCTCAAAGTTATTGTTGCAAGTCAATTATTTATTTACCCTTATCTCTATTGCTAAGGAGCACCCCTTCTGGTCAGAAGGGGATGAATTACGCCGGTAATATAAAGGTTCAGGTTTATCGAAATGGTGCTGGCGGAAGAAGGGGTAGTCGTGGAATAAAAATGGGATTAATAATCTTTAACTTTTAGTATCAACCATGTCTATAAGGACTACCCCGCCCTTCGGGCACCCCTTCTGTCCAGCAGGGGAACTAGGTCGCGTGGTTGGGCTATGCTTTGTTTTTCTAAAATAGGATTGGTTAAAAAATTATAGCAGTCTATTCTTTGATTATTTACCCACGGCTCTGTAGCTAAGCAATCTTCATCACTACACATACCTCACTAATTATCACAGCGGTCTTAAATACAATTGAATTTTCCAATTCACAATCCTTTACTTCCTCGCGAAGTACCACTAAATTCTCGCTCTCCTTCAAGAGCCTTAGGCAGTGAGGTTTAGGGATTCTTCTATTAGAAATCCTCACATTCTCGTGCTGATGAAATACCCACTAACGTGAGTTCGACGTGAAATTAGGCCTCAGACCTCGTGTAAATAGTGGGTTTCAAGCCGAAGCAGTGAAGCAATAGTGGGCTATTGTTAGCTGCTGAGGCGCGGAAAGCCGCTTTTTAGAAGGGGCCTAAACGAATTTTCCAATAAAAATGAAAATCCTGCATCTAGCTCATTTGCTGTAGCCCGCTACAGCTGCACGATCCCGACTAGTCTTTTCTTACCATTGAAAATCTGAGGCTCTAATTTATTTTCGAATTCACGGCACTGCTAATATCTCTGCACTATTCACTACTTTCAAAGCTCAAATCGAGCACCCATGAAGCGATATTCGACCCAAGTAGCCGCACTGATTTTTACTGGTATTAACTTAATTGCTATTTCCAGTAGTGCTCAGCGGCAGATGCGCGAAAAACAGACCGAAATCGTAGTTCTTGGTATTGCACAAGATGCGGGCTATCCCCAACTAAACTGTGAAAAGGAATGTTGCCAGCGTGTTTTTGAAAATCCTGCTTTAGCCGAAAAGGTGGTAAGTCTGGCCATTCATAATGAAAAGACGCAACAGTATTTCTTGCTGGAAGCCAGCCCCGATATTAGCGCACAGCATCAATACATGCAAGAAAAATATGCCGCAGCACTTGCGGGCGTATTTGTGAGTCACGCCCACATTGGGCATTATACGGGACTGATGTATCTTGGTAAAGAAGCAGCTAATACTAACCTGCTTCCTCTCTATGTGATGCCACGCATGCAAGACTTTCTGCTGCAAAATGCGCCTTGGGAAGCGCTTATCAAAAATAAAAATGTAGAACTGCATGCCCTTACCAATCATGCTAAACTGCCTTTGGGCGATAGTGTTTCCATTCAGGTTTTTAAAGTCCCGCATCGCGATGAATATTCCGAAACCATTGGCTATCGGATTATTGGTCCCAATAAAACAGCCCTCTTCATTCCTGATATTGATAAATGGGAGCGCTGGGAAATGGATATCATTAGCCTAATTAAAGAGGTGGACTATGCCTTTATTGATGCCACTTTTTTCGATGAGACCGAGTTACCCGGACGGGATATGAGCAGTATTCCCCACCCTTTTGTAGCAGAGAGCATGGCTCATTTTTCGCATCTACCGCAAGGGGAGAAAAGCAAAATATATTTTATCCACCTTAACCATACCAACCCTTTAATAGACCGGCAATCGCAGGCCAGTCGGCAGGTGGAAGGAGCAGGATTTAGTATCGCCCGCGAAAAAATGACCTTTAGCCTTTAAATTTCTCCTTACTTTTAAGCTTATTCTTTATTATGAAATATTTACTAAGTTTTGCCCTGCTCTGCTTCTTCAGTCCCCAACTTTTCGCTCAAGTGTGGGGGAATTCTAGTTATCAAAGCAGGGTGCGTTACGAAGAAAACAACCTTGCAGTAGGCAATAATGGAACAGGGGCCGACATTAGTATTAGCGCCAAAGGTTTGGCCAATGTTAAAGCCGATGCTTTTGTGGCGGTTTTTAGCGTAAGTCAAGTGGCCAACACGCCCGATGAGGTACATAAACTAATGAAAGACAGGCTTAATAACGCTCAGGAAAAGCTAAATGCCATGAGTCCACAGCAAGCTTTAAAAATTCATAGCGATATGATTTCCTTTATCGCCCTTTATGCCTACGAGAAGGAAACCAAGATTTTCAGTAAGGATACCTACAGCGAAATTCCCGCCGGTTTTGAGCTCAAGAAAAACCTGCATATCGAATACCATCGTCCGGAAGAACTGGATGAAATCAGCATAATTCTGGCCCAATCGGAAATATTCGATTTAGTACGGGTCGATTATTTTGCCCAAGATTTAGAAAAAGTAAAAACCGAATTAATGGATCGCGCCCTTACTAAATTAGGGGAAAAGCAAGCTAAAATAGAAAAGCTGATGCACCTTAAACTGGATACGCTTAACCTTTCTACTAGCGATGCTTATCGCGCGGTATATCCTGCAGAAAGCTATAAGTCGTATCAAAAATACGCGACCGTTTCGCAATATGGCTCTAAATCGGCTGCCACCTCAGGACAAAGCATTACTCTTTATTATCAGCCCATTATCGACAAAGAATTCGATTTTGTAATTAATCCCCTGGTGTTAGAGCCGGTTATTCAAGTAATGTACGAAGTGAAAATAGAGGTTCAAGATGCCTCTTACGGGCGTAAAAATCGTGAACAGCTAATCCTCAATCCGCAAGGTCAATTACTTCCCTTAAGCCGGCCTTAAATAGAGCCCCACCTCCTTTGTCTGTCCTATTTTTGCAGAGCATGAAAAATCTTTTCCGCCTTTTTGTTATCAGTTCGCTTTTAGGACTAAGCTGCGCTGCGGCGGTCTATTTCTTTTGGTTTAAGCCCAATTATCCCGCTTATGCTAAAAATTTCCTCGTCTTTAATTCCTTTAAGCCAGCCCCCGAAAAACTCCTCGCAAGGCTTTCGCTAGAAAGCTGGCAAAAGCAGGATCTGCCCGCCGTCGAGCATTATCGCCTGCGCCTCAATCAGACCGATGATTGGCAGTTTAATAGCGAGGATATTAAGAGTTTAGGCAGCACGAATAGTATTATTATCACCCTCGAAACTTGGGGTTCTAAATATTGGCCTAACTACCGCTCCAATCCCCTCGATTGGGTACCCGCCGCTACTTATGATGCAAAACTGAGCTCTCTCTTGCTTGCTCTACAAAAGCATCCCGGCACCATATACCTCCGCCCCAATCCCGAAATGGAGGTACCCGGACGTTTTTACCCTTGGCAAGAATATCCCAGCAAATACATCACCGCCTTTCAACATATTGCCCAGCTGGCCGATTCGCTTTTACCGCAAGCGCAAATGATTTGGGCGCCCGCGGGTTATCCGGGCTGCGAAGAGTTTTACCCTGGCGACCAATGGGTAGATGCCATTAGCATTAGTCTGCAAGCTCCTTCAGAAAACATTCCTAAGGCTTACCCGCAGTACGATGATATCAATTACGATTTATACCGTCGCCTGCACCGTTTGCGTTTTTTCTCCCAAAATCTTTTTCTTTTCGCTTCCGCAGATGCGGCCCCAGAAACTGTAGCGGCTATCGACTATTCTGCTTTGGCGAAACACCATGAAAAATACGCCGCTTACGGTTATTCTTCTACTTACTTTAATCGTCCTGCAGCCGCAGAACAAAGCGATACATTGCCTTTTCGTATTGGTGTTTACGATCCTAACTTAGAGCTAGTAAAAGACAGTGCCGCCCGGCTAGAACACTTCTTTATTAGCCTGGGCGACTTTGGTAATTTGAATTTCGAAGCCGAATTTTGGGCCGCACAAAAAAGGGGACATGATCTTATCATCACCCTCGAAACCATCGAAGACTCGCTCAATGTACGCGACGATAATTGCTTAGAAAACTTGCTTAGCGGTAAATACGATCTTCGTTTGAAAGCTTTCTATCAGCTTATCAATCAAAGCCAAAGAACCGTTTATCTGCGCTTTTCCCAAGAAATGGAAATCCCTATTTTCCGCTATCCTTGGCAAAGTAAAGACCCCTTTTTATACATCGACGCCTACCGTTATTTTATGCTTTTCAGCGACAGCTTAAGCCCGAAAATTAAACGCGTTTGGGGTCCCGCTGGCGACCGTGGATCTTTAGAATGGTATCCTGGCAACGATGTAGTTGATTATATCAGTTTTGCCATTTATGGGCTGCCCGATAAAAACATTGTGGATCCCACCAAGCAGGAAGCTTTTGCGGCTATTTACCATCGTAAATCTTGGCGTATGCGCTTTGCTCCCAAGCCTATTTTTATTGCTGAGTTTGGGGTAAAAGGCCCAGAAGATTATCAGAAAAACTGGCTCCTGAAAGCCACGGAAACCATTAATAATAGTCCCGAGTTAGTCGGTATCAATTACTTTAACAGTCCCGATGTACCGCAGGCCTGGGGCGATATTGAAGCACCAAACTGGAGTATTAGCCCCGCTACTTTTCGCGCTTTCGCAGATGCGATAGAACGTGATTAAGAAAAAGAAAAGGCTCAAGGATTAACTAAAAACTCTGCCATCAAAGCTAAACAGTATTCGCTTTGATTCTCTAAGGGATTATGACCGGCATCTTTAATAATCCTCAACTGTGCCTGCGAAAACAGGTCTAAATACTCCTTTGCAAAACCCCATTTCTGATTGTCACAGTCGCCCCTTAAAATTAAGATCGGGGTATTTAATTTCGCTAAGTGACTCCTTTGATCGGCCTGCTCCGCAAAACTTTTAAGCGTCATTATATGACTGTAATAACCACTGCCACCGGGGTAGCTCTTCTCGTTCTTTCTGCCAAAGCAAGCGGTAGATTTAGATAATTCCTGATTGAGAAGGGCCAAGAAATCATCCACCTCGGCATCGCTGCCTAACTTAACATTCAAGTGATAGGCCCATTTTTCAATCCAACGACTGCGCCAATTATACACTTTAGCATTCGCCTCGGCATTCGAAAATTGAGGAATACGAAGGGCTAAACTATCTGGGGCAAGCTCCGTGGATACCGCTCTATTAATCGGTAAAATTGGTCCCGGCCCGGTGATGATAATTTTCTCAACTCGGTCTTCCTGCTTTTGCAAATAATTTATCGCCAAGCAACTTCCCCAAGAATGGCCGTACAAAATAACCTGGGGAGCATTAATAATCGTTATAATTTCCTGTAAATCTTCCTGATGCCTTTGCACCGAATATTCACTGATATCGGCTAAGCGCGACGAATGCCCGCTGCCTATTTGATCGTAAAAGTAGATGTCGTGCCCTTGTTCACTAAGCGGCCGTAAAGACTCGATAATCGCATCGCTAATCATGCCGCCTGGTCCGCCGTGTAAATAAATGATAGGACTTTCCTTCGCTTCTCCTTCTGCTTCCATTTTAAAATAACCAATCTGCGAGCCCGTGCTTAAAGACCAATATTGTGTGCCTGCCCGAGGGCTAAAAGGCAGAACATCGTAATGTTTCGGCACAAATAAAATAGCCACTAAGGTTAGAGACAGAACTAATAGTACCACTAAAATGATGCGCTTTAGCTTCATGGCCTAATAGATTTTTGTGCTATAAGAATGGCTACTTCTCGCGCTTAGGCCGAGACAAGGCTTTAAAAAACCACTCACCCTTTTGCAGGGGTCGGTACCACTTGTGGATTAATTTGTCGGATATAGGAATACAAATCTAACAGCTCCTGCGGAACCTTTTCTCGTCCTTCCGGCCAAAGGTAATACACGTAGCCACTGGGTTTCAAATTGGCTTCCACCTTGTATTCTGTGCTTGTGCCGTCGCCATCACCTAAAGATTTTACCTCTAAACCCTTTACCAAGTTTAGCATTTGCTCCGCTTGTTTTAACTCTTCTACCTTCACCGGGCCTATCGTATCCCAATTTCCTTTCGCGTTTACGGCTAAATACATTCCATCATCCAGCAGTCGGTATAAAGCAGATTGACCGACTAAGCCACCACGCGCGCCCACCGTAATGCTTTCAAAGCTTTTGACCTTTTTAGGCTTCGCTACTTCCGCTTTTTTATCCACCATGGAGCAAGCGCTAAAAACTAGCAAAAGGGCCGTAAGCTTGTATATTTTCATAGATGCGTGTTTTATAACAATGGTCAAAGGTAAATAACGTGAGTTATTTAGATTCTTTCTCATGCGATTAATCCTTAATTTGGAGCTTCAAAAATTACCAAAACCATTTACATGTATAGTCTCGAAGAACTGAGTAAAGTTCATCAGCGAAAGCAGCTTATGGATCTAGCCAATGAAAAGGGCATGAACATCCAGAAGGTCTTGCGCAATCAGCGCTATGAAGAGGAACTTAAACTCTTGCAAACCGAATTAGTAAACCTTCAACGCTGGGTGGCTAAACATAAATTACGAGTGGCGGTACTATTTGAAGGTCGCGATGCCGCGGGAAAAGGCGGATCCATAAAGCGCTTTGCCGAACACCTAAATCCGCGCTCTATGCGAGTGGTGGCTTTATCTAAACCCACTGAAGTAGAAAAGGGGCAATGGTATTTCCGTCGTTATATTAAAGAAATGCCCAATCCCGGTGAAATCGTTTTTTTCGACCGCAGCTGGTATAATCGTGCCGTGGTAGAACCTGTTATGGGCTTCTGCTCCAAAGCAGAATACAAACGCTTTATGGTGCAAGTTCCCGCCTTCGAGCATATGCTATATGAAGACGGCGTAATTGTTATTAAATTTTGGTTTTCCATCTCCAAAGATGAACAGGCAAAACGCTTTAAATCGCGCATGAGTAATCCTCTTAAAGAGTGGAAATTCTCGCCGGTAGATATGATGGGGCAAAAGCTTTGGGACTCTTACACCCATTATAAAGAGAGAATGTTTTCTAAAAGCCACACCACTTTTAGTCCTTGGATAATTATTAAAACCAACAACAAACGCGAGGCTCGCTTAGAGAGCATTCGCTATGTTTTATCGCAGTTCGATTACAGTAATCGCAAAAACAACCAAACCACTTTACTTCCCGATCCTAACGTTGTGCTGCGCTACTACCGCCACATCGAACAAATAGACATTTAAGATGAACGCTAAAAACACCCTCCTCGAGCTTTCCGCCGAAGATCTCGCACTACTCAATTCACCCTTAGGCTTAAAGCAACTTTTTGCCGACAAAAAGGTAGACGTTTATCGCGCGCTAAGACTGGCAAGGTATGAAGTGCGGCTGCGCGAGTTACAAGCAGAACTTATCAAAGTTCAAAATTCGCTTATCGAAAATAATAAGAAGGTAGTAGTCCTTTTTGAAGGACGCGATGCAGCAGGTAAGGGTGGCGCCATTCGCAGAATCTCCGCCCATATCAATCCCAGGCATTACCGCATTGTGGCCCTTCCTAAACCCACTGAAGAAGAAGAGGGACAATGGTATTTTCAGCGTTATGTGAACAAATTACCCATGCCGGGTGCAATCGTTTTCTTCGATCGTAGTTGGTATAACCGCGCGGTAGTAGAACCTGTAAACGGCTTTTGCAGCCCCAAGCAATATGAGATATTCATGAATCAGGTAAACGATTTCGAACGCATGATTTCGGAATCAGACACCACCCTTATTAAACTCTACTTCTCCATTAGTAGGGAAGAACAAGCCGCTCGTTTCAAAGACATTAAAAGCAGTCCACTCAAGCGCTGGAAAATCACTAAGGTAGATGAGCAGGCCCAAGAATTATGGGATAAATACACCGAGTACAAGGAAGAGATGTTTCGAAAAACCAATACCGCAGTAGCTCCTTGGCATATTATTCAAGCCGACCATAAAACCGAAGCACGGATAGAAGCACTGGAGATAATTTTAGATAAGTTGAGGGGGTTTTAGAGTATAGAGATATTAGTAGTGAGTAGTGAGATTCCAGAGTAACTTAATTATCCTCAGAACTAAACTCGCCATTACTCTTTATCTGTAAAGGCCCATCGGGCCGACATCTCGATAGAAATAAACAAGAACAAAAACCCAAGCGCCATAGGTGCGACATCTCGATTGAGACCGCTGTGATAATAGTAGAGATATATAAGTAACTTAATTATCCTCAAAACTAAACTCGCCATTACTCTTTATCTGTAAAGGCCCATCGGGCCGACATCTCGATAGAAATAAACAAGAACGAAAACCCAAGCGCCATAGGTGCGACATCTCGATTGAGACCGCTGTGATAATAGTAGTGAGATATGAGTAACTGATGAACCTGCTAAAATCCCGAAGGGATGACACGATAATAGAAAAAAGGATCAGAAGAAAACCAAGAACACCGAAGGGGTGCTCCTTAGCAATAGAGCCGTGGGTTGACAATCAAAGAATAGACTGCTATAATTTTTTAACCAATCTTCTCTTAGAAAGACAAAGCATACCCCAACCACGCGACCTAGTTCCCATTCCGGACAGAAGGGGTGCCCGAAGGGCGCATTAGTCGACACTGCAAGAATCCCTCTTACACATCCTCATTAAAAACCGCAGCTTCCCACCCTAACGCAATCTTCTCACCTCTCAAATCTGACATGTACTAAGCTATTAAGCACTTCCCCAAACATGCCTGATGGTCGCTTAAAAACTCTTCAATTTCCTCGAGGAATTCCTCTTGTTTTTGCTGGAGATTTATGGTTAAGTGAATCACCACGGCATCACGCGCAGGTGGATAACCCGCAGTAACTGTCCAACAAAGGGCATTGGGACATTCATCTAAGGCAAAGCGCAGGCCGCCCTTAATAAGGCTTCTACTTAAAGTAAATTCGCCCCAAATACCACCAATAGCGATCGAGCTTTATTGGGCTTCTTCCAGACTAAAGAACTCATTACTAAAATGCTCGAGGTATTTTAATTGCAGCTTCTTTCGTAGTTTTTCTTCGCTGCTACTGACCTCTACGATTTTAAAAAATTCCATGACATTACTCTTTGTGCAAAGCTAGGGCCTTCGCCGCATTAGCCTTGTGATATATATCAATGCTCCAAAGTTTTTTTGGTGGCTGCAAAACGGGGGAGGTTTCCCAAATCCTTCTAAGACGCGGTGAATTGAGTGGCTATGATAAAACCGCATTGAAATTGGATTCCCGCCTCACCAACCCCACGCAATAAAGCGCGTGGCTATGATAAAACTGAATTCCCGCCGAACATAATTCGGTTGTAATCCATTAGAGAAAACCTAGCCGTTAAACTGGTTCATGGTAATCTGCGGGCCAGCGAGGGCAAAAGACTTGATGGCCTCTGCGGCTTTTTCAATTTTGGGATCAATAATTTTCCTTTCGGAAGATGTCCATTCCCCTAAAACAAAGTCAATTTGCTGACCTCTAGCGAAATCATTCCCAATACCGAAACGCAGGCGAGCATAATCTTGCCTACCCAATACCTGATTGATATTTTTAAGACCATTGTGGCCACCATCGCTACCCTTCATTTTAAGGCGTAACATACCAAGGTCTAGTGCTAGTTCATCTACTACCACCAAAAGATTTTGCAGCGGAATTTTTTCCTGCTGCAACCAATAATTTACTGCTTTGCCGCTTAAGTTCATGAAGGTAGTTGGCTTAATAAGAATAAGCTCCTTGTTCTTCACCTTTAACTTTGCCACAGAGGCATAGCGGTCACTGGAAAAAGAAATGCTAGACCCTCTTAACAGAGCGTCTAGCACCTCAAATCCTATATTATGACGAGTGGCCTCGTACTCAGCGCCAATATTTCCTAATCCGGCAATGAGATACTTAGTCACGATAAAGCTACTTATGCTTCAGCTGTTTCTGCTGCCGCTTCTGCGCCTTCAGCACCTTCTTCTTCATCTTCATCATCTCCCGCAACCACGTTACGAGAAGTTTTGATAGCTACTACTGAACGGCTTGGATCACCTAAGATCTCAAATCCTACCGTAGGAATATCACTAACTCTTAAAGACTGACCAATTTTCAGGTTCTCAACATTTAAGTCGACCATACCTGGAAGGTTTTCTTCGGTAGCACGGATGGTTAAACGACGAAGGTTAAACTTCAACTTACCACCATTACGAACACCACGTGCGTTTCCTACTAAATTAATAGGGGCACTAACATCCACTGGCTGACCGTCGGTTAATTGGAAGAAATCCACATGTTCGATGGCCTCTGTTACTGGATGATACTGGCTGTCGCGTACCACACATTTCACTTCTTTACCGTCGATGTTAACTACTGCTAATAGTGCTTCAGGAGTGTAAAGAAGTTCTTTAAAGCTGCGCTTATCGGTGTAAAAGTGGATGTTTTCGCCACCACCATAAATTACGCAAGGTACCATACCTTCACGGCGTAACTGCTTAGCGTTTTTAGAGCCTAGCTCCTCTCTGGTTTTACCCTCAATGGCTACTGATCTCATTGTATCTGGGAATTTAATTTTCTAAAAAATGTGAACTAATCGATTCGTGATTGTGAACCTTCTGCATAATGTTTGCAAAAAGATCAGCAATCGGTAAAACTTCTATCTTACTGCATCCGCTCTTTTGAGGAATGGTATCGGTAATAACTAAACGCGTTAGTTGTGAGTTTTCTATTCTTTCAATGGCTTTTCCAGAAAGCACTCCATGTGTACAATAAGCTTGTACAGATAAGGCTCCTTTCTCCATTAGCATGTCAGCCGCCTTCGTTAAGGTTCCCGCCGTGTCTACCATATCATCGATAAGTACCACATTGCGACCTTCTACATCACCAATAACTGTCATTCTTTCGATAACATTGGCTTTCTTGCGCTGCTTATAACAAATTACCATTTCGCTAGTTAACCACTTCGCGTAATTATTAGCGCGTTTGGAGCCCCCCATATCGGGAGAAGCGATGGTAAGATTTTCTAAATTTTGAGCCTTGATATGCGGTACAAAAATGGAAGACGCGAATACGTGATCTACAGGAACCTCAAAGAAACCCTGAATTTGATCCGCGTGTAAGTCCATGGTCATAATACGCGTTGCACCAGCCGCAGTAAGTAAGTTCGCCACCATTTTTGCCCCTATCGGCACCCTTGGCTTATCCTTACGATCTTGGCGTGCCCAACCGAAATAAGGCATAACCACTGTGATGTGCTTTGCTGATGCGCGTTTTGCCGCGTCAATCATTAAAAGCAGCTCCATCAAATTTTGTGTAGGCTGCATAGTGGAGCCTACTAAAAATACTCGACCCCCTCTAACCGTCTCTTCAAAAGAAGGTTGGAATTCACCATCGCTGAATTCTAGAATCTCCACCTTACCAAGGGAAAGACCGTAGGAAGCCGCGATTTTAGCCGCTATATCCTGCGAAGTACGGGTTGAAAATATTTTTGCTTTAGGTATCAAGTATCTAAATCTTTGGAATTGACTATTTTATACACCCTTAAAAAAGGGCTGCAAATGTAATTAAATCATTGGTAAGTTATAAACAATGCCCTATTAATTCTCTACGAAATATTTCTTGCCCGCAATTTCCCCTTTCTGCCGACGAAAATTTTATTTTTGTGGCATGTTGAAAATTGATATGCACACCCATATCCTACCCGAACGCCTCCCCAATTTTGCGGAGAAATTCGGCTACGGAGACTTTATCTACCTAATGAAAAACCAAGACGGATCTGCCAATATGATGCAGGGCGACAAGTTTTTCCGTCGGATTCAACCCAATTGCTGGGACCCAGAACTTAGAATTAAGGACTACCAAAAGTTCAATACCCAGGTGCAAGTGGTGTGCACCATCCCCGTAATGTTTTCCTATTGGGCCAATGCCAAGGACACCAAAGCCCTAGCAGAGTATCTCAATGACGACATTGCGCAGCTCTGTAATGACTACCCCCAAAACTATCTTGGACTAGGAACTTTACCTATGCAAGATGCCGATGAGGCCATTGCCGAATTGCAACGCTGCAAGGAAATTGGCTTGCTAGGCGTACAAATTGGTTCGAACATTAACGATAAAAACTTAAGCGAGCCCGAGTTCTTTCCCATTTTTGAAGCCGCCCAAGAGCTAGGCATGGCCATTATGGTTCACCCTTGGAACATGATGGGTATGGCTGATATGCGCAAATACTGGCTTCCCTGGTTAGTAGGAATGCCCGCCGAAACCAGCCGCGCGGCCTGCTCCATGATTTTTGGCGGCGTACTCGAAAAGTTACCGCAATTAAGAGTTTGCTTTTCCCATGCTGGGGGATCTTTTTTACCCACCTTAGGACGTATCGAACACGGTTATAATTGCCGTCCCGATTTAGTAGCCATTCATAATAATGTAAATCCACGCCAATATGTAGGTGAATTTTGGGTAGATAGCATTACCCACGATCCCAAATTATTAGAGTATATACTTTCCATGCAAGGTAGTAAACGCGTAATGCTAGGTTCTGATTACCCTTTCCCCTTAGGTGATTTGGAAATAGGCGCTTTTATTGAAGATATGAATCTCGAAAAAAATGTTATTGAAGACATATTTGCTCACGCGGCACTCGAATGGCTTGATATCGACAAAAGTAGATTCGATATAAATGAAGGTGATAAGAGCGACATTAAGGTCTCTGAAAAGGGCTAACTTTGCCCGACATTTACGGGAGATAAATCATGAGCGACAAACTTACACACGAATGCGGCATCGCCCTCGTTCGTTTAAAGAAACCACTGAGCTATTATTATGAAAAATATGGTTCAGCGCTTTACGGGATCAACAAGATGTATGTCCTTATGGAAAAGCAGCACAATCGTGGACAAGATGGTGCTGGACTAGCCAATATTAAACTTGACGTTGAACCGGGGAAACGCTATATCAGTCGTTACCGCTCGATTGATAAAACGCCCATCCAAGATTTGTTCGAGCGTATTAACCAGCGAATCCAAACGGGTTTAAATGGTGATGACAGTAAAATTCACGATCCAGACTGGCTCAAAGAAAATGTTCCCTTTTTAGGAGAATTATACCTAGGTCACTTACGTTATGGTACTTATGGTGGCCAATCCATTGAGGCGGTTCATCCTTTCCTAAGACAAAATAACTGGTTAACCCGTAATCTTATTCTAGCGGGAAACTTCAATATGACTAATGTTGATCAGCTTTTTAACCAGCTGGTAGACCTTGGTCAGCATCCCAAAGAAAAAGCCGATACAGTAACCATTCTTGAGAAAATCGGCCACTTCCTTGATGAAGAAAACGAAAAACTTTACCGTAAGTACAAGAAAGAAGGTTTAAGCAAAAAGGATATCAGTCCTAAAATTGCTCGCGAAATTAATATCCAAAAAATTCTGAAGCGAAGCGCAAAGTACTGGGATGGGGGTTATGCCATGGCTGGATTATTTGGCCACGGTGATGCTTTCGTATTACGCGACCCTAATGGTATTCGTCCTGCTTTCTTTTACGATGATGATGAAGTGTGTGTAGTAGCCAGTGAACGCCCCGTAATTCAAACGGCCTTTAATGTACCCTTTGCCGAGATAAAGGAAATTACCCCGGGCCACGCCCTGATTATTAAAAAAAGCGGCGAGACTTCTATGAAGGAAGTACGCAAGCCCGGTATTAAAACTTCCTGTTCTTTCGAGCGCATCTACTTTAGTAGAGGAAATGACGCCGACATTTACCGCGAAAGAATTGAGCTAGGACGCCGTTTATGCCCCAATATTTTAAAAGAGGTTGACCTCGATTTAAAGCATACCGTTTTCTCTTTCATCCCGAATACTGCCGAAATTAGTTTCTATGGTATGGTGAAGGGTATGGAAGAATACCTCAACGAGGTGAAACGCGAGAAAATATTAAAATTTGAAGGTGAGCTCGACGCAGAAAAGTTAGATCAACTATTAAGCATTCGTCCCCGCGTAGAAAAATCGCTGTGGAAGGATGTGAAAATGCGCACCTTTATTACCCAAGATAGCAGTCGCGACGAATTAGTAAGTCATGTTTACGATGTAACTTATGAAACGGTAAAACCCGACGACAACCTTGTGGTTATTGACGATAGTATTGTGAGAGGCACTACTTTAAAACAAAGTATCCTTAGCATTTTGGATCGCCTTGGGCCGAAGAAAATCATTATTGTTAGTAGTGCTCCACAAATTCGTTACCCCGATTGCTACGGTATTAACATGTCTTTACTCGACGATTTTGCAGCCTTTAGAGCGGCCATTGCCTTGTTAAAAGAGCGCGGATTAGAAGGCAGGATCGATAAGGTATACGCGGAATGCTTAAAGCAGAAAAATCTTCCCGACTCTGAAGTGCGCAACTACGTGAAAGAAATTTACGAGCCTTTTACACCCCAAGAAATTTCTGATAAAATCGCCGAAATGCTTACTCCTGAGAATGTTAAAGCAGAAGTGAAAATCATTTACCAAGGCATATCCGATTTACACGCATCTGCCCCAGAGCACACCGGTGACTGGTATTTTACGGGTAACTTCCCCACTCCAGGCGGACAGCGCGTGGTAAACCGAGCCTTTTTAAATTATTATGAGGGCAAACGGGAAAGAGCGTATTAGGGGTAGTGTTTAGTATTAAGTAGTTAGTAGTTAGTACCTAGTAGTTAGTACCTAGTAGTTAGTACCTAGTAGTTAGTACCTAGTAGGACTTTCAATACTTAGAAATTCTTCCTCCGAATTGTAACTCTAGTCTTCACACTATAAAATATAGCCTACCTTCCAACTCTACCACTCAGCCAATCTCAGTACTCAATACTTAATACGCTGTACTG
>Ga0075467_10002179_pt1 | contig 15598 bp, 21 predicted proteins | sample DEB08_DNA_9_FD_75067 | JGI IMG/M metagenome (GOLD analysis project Ga0075467, IMG submission 75067) | Aqueous microbial communities from the Delaware River and Bay under freshwater to marine salinity gradient to study organic matter... | ecosystem: Environmental > Aquatic > Marine > Coastal ... | reverse complement strand
TCGTGGCGTTATGGCATTAAGGATGAGTGGGCTGGTAAGACAGGTACTTCGCAGAATTATGCAGATGCTTGGTTTGTAGGCTACAATGATGCCTTGGTAATGAGCACTTGGATGGGGGGAGAAAATTCGCTCATTCGTTTTCGCTCGGGCGCTTTAGGCTCGGGATCGGCCATGGCTTTACCAGTATTTGGCGCGACTATTAGAGATTATAAAGGCTCCGCATATCGCCGCAATCAGTGGCTTGATTTAGACTCTAATCAGCGAGAAATTTTAGCTTGCGCAGATTGGCGTGAGGCAAATGTAGGCGAGAAGCTAATGGACTTGCTTGATAGAATAGGCGATGACCCTGATGATGATACGAAAGAAGGGGGCGATTCGTGGTGGAACCGAATCTTTAAAAAGAAAAAAGACTGAGCGCAAACCCAGTCTTTTGATTAGTCTCTGTAATTTGGTCTTATCAAATTCAATTTGTGTTTTTTCTAAGCCTTATAGCCAAAAAACCTTTTAAGAATACTATTAACCCTTGCGGCAGGATCTTGTCTGATTTTAGCCTCTTCTTGGGCAACCACCAAAAACAAACCGTTTTGGGTTTGATCTAAAATATAGTCTTCTAAATTGGGATTTACCTTTGGTACAAAAGGAATACGATTGTAATTGGACGCAATAGGATTCCAGTATTTGGTTAGTTCCACTTTGGTGATAGCATCCTTAATTACCGGGCGGAAAGCCGCTTTTAGTTCATTACCGGTAGTTCTCTTTAAATATTGAGTAGCCGCATCATTATTGCCACAGTAAATGGCAAACGCATCACTGAAGCTCATTTTACTAATGGCGTTTACAAAAATGAGGGGTGGCTTTCGCGGATGCTTGTTCGGCCCCGTGATTGAGCGTTTCAACAAACTGATCTACGATATTACCCATGCCTAAGTCTCGCAAAGTAGTGGCGGCACGGTCCGCTTCCGGAGGGAAAGGCATTTTTATAAGAGAATTGTTTAAAAAACCATTATTGGCCGAACTACTGCTTACGGCATTGGTTATACCCACACGCAAAGCTTCTTTAGGTCCGGCGCTAATTTCACTTTCACTCGGTGGTAGATGGGAAGCTTCTTGGACATTTTGTTCGGCAATTTGCATTAAAACATCGCAAGATGTCATCGTAAATAGCACCAAGTTCAAAGCTAAAAGTCTTTGCATCGTTTTTAAAAATTTGTTGAGTAAGGTCGGAAAAAAATAGATGAACTTTCAATTCTGGCGGAAGCTTTATAACCCGAGTTCGATGTAAAATTAGGTCTCAGACCTCAGGTAAATAGTGGGTTTTAAGCCGCAGCGCAGAAGCAAAAGCGGGCTATTGCGAAGGGCTGAGGGTGAGAAACGCTTTTTAGAAGAGGCTTAGCGGTTTTTTTTTTTCAATAAAACTGAAAACCCTGCATCTAGTTCATTTGCTGTAGCCCGCTACAGCTGCACGATCTAGATTGGGTCTTTTTCTTTTCTTGAAAATCTTAAACTATAATTTTACGCCGAACCCAGTTTTATAGTAGAAAGAATACCTTTGAATCCTCTCAAAAAAGATTAATGCAAGCAGAAATAATAGCCATTGGCGACGAAATTTTAATTGGGCAAACCATAGATACAAATTCCTCATTTATCGCAACTCAGCTTAATTTACTGGGTATAAAGGTGGAGCAGAAGCGGGTAATCGCTGATAGCGATACCGCCATTCGTTTAGCTTTAGATGGCCTTCATCCAAAAACTTCGATGGTTTTTATGACGGGGGGTTTAGGTCCTACCAAAGATGATATTACCAAAAAAACCTTGCTCGATTATTTTGGCGGAGAAATGGTTTTCAATGAGGCAGTGTACGAAAATGTACTGTCATTATTTAAAAGCTTTAACCGCGAGCCTAAAGAGGTACACCGGCAACAGGCTTATGTACCTAGTTCCTGCAAGGTGATTATTAATGAAGTGGGAACCGCTCCGGGCATGCACTTTGAAAAAGAGGGCAGACATTATTTTTCCAGTCCAGGTGTACCCTATGAAACCGAGCATTTGGTAAAAGATAAAATAGTGCCTTGGATCATTGAGCATTTCGAAGCGGGTGGCTTGTTTCATAAAACAGTTTTGGTTCAAGGACGTGGCGAAAGCGATTTAGCCGAAATGCTAAGCGAATGGGAATCTGCCTTGGCGCCTAATTTGAAGCTGGCTTATTTGCCTTCTCCTGGCTTAGTGCGCTTGCGCTTAACGGGATTTGCAGAAAGTAATGCCAAGGCTAAAGAAGAAGTGGAAGAGCAGATGAGAGGTTTGGAAAGCATTTTGGGGCCTTTAATTTTTGGTAAAAATGCCCAGTCGCTAGAGGAAGTAGTAGGGATTTCTCTTAAAAATAGCGGACTTACCCTCGCTCTCGCAGAAAGTTGTACTGGTGGATACATTGGTCATTTAATTACCAGCATAGCAGGTAGCTCAGAATATTTTATGGGAGGCGTAATGAGCTACAGTAATGAAGCGAAGAGTGATTTTTTAGGCGTGAATAAAAAAAGTTTGGAAAATTTCGGGGCGGTAAGTGAGCAAGTTGCCATTGAAATGGCGCAAGGAATTCGAGACCGAATGAAAACAGATTTTGGTGTGGCTACCACAGGAATTGCTGGTCCAGGTGGTGGAAGTGACTCAAAACCAGTGGGTACTGTTTGGATTGCAATTGCCGGACCACATAAAACCACTACGAGAATGTATCAGTTTGGTAAAGATCGAGGGCGCAATATTCGCAAAACGGCCTTGATGGCTTTAGACCTTCTTCGAAAAGAAGTTCAGAAATTTATTGATTAGGTTTGTGTAGCTGTAAAATTTACCTACTTTTGCCAACCCAAATTTAAGAAGCGAAATCCATGTCAAGAGTATGTGAGCTGACCGGTAAAAAGGCAATGTCAGGAAACAATGTTTCCTTTTCAAATAAGAAAAACAAGCGTAAGTTCAATGTGAACTTAACACGCAAGCGTTTTTACCTAGCGGAAGAGGATCGTTGGATCATTCTACGTGTTTCAACATCAGCGTTGAAAAATATTAATAAGAAAGGTTTGGCTGCGGTTTTAAAAGACGCGCGTGCCAACGGATATCTAACCAAGTAAAGAATTAGATAGCAATGGCCAAGAAAGGTAACCGTGTGCAAGTAATTTTAGAATGTACTGAGCATAAAACAAGCGGAATGGCAGGAACGTCTCGTTACGTATCTACCAAAAACAAAAAGAACTCTCCTGATCGCATGGAGCTTAAAAAGTATAATCCAATACTTAAGCGTCATACGGTACATAAAGAAATTAAATAAAACAGTAGACCATGGCAAAGAAAGTTGTTGCAACACTTAAATCTGGTGACTCCGCCTCTTTCACTAAGGTGATTAAAATGGTGAAGTCGGAAAAAACTGGTGCTTATTCTTTTGAAGAAAAGATTGTAAACAAGGAGCATACAAAAGACTTTTTTAATTAAGTCGAAAGTATACTATTTCAAGACCCGCTATCTTTTGGTAGCGGGTTTTTTGTTATCGGATAGAGTGTTAAATAAGAGTCGTTCGCTAGTTCTAGCAATACCACTCTTTTTTAGGATATTTGCCAATATTTTTCAAACATGGGTATATTCGGAAAACTCTTCTCTAAAGAAGAAAAAACCGCTCGCTTAGAGCAAGGTTTAGAAAAAACAAAAGAGAGCGTTTTTTCTAAATTAACCAAGGCCATAGCAGGTAAGAGCAAGGTTGATGATGAGGTACTTGATGAATTAGAAGAAGTACTGATTAGCTCCGATGTGGGTGTGTCTACTACCGTAAAAATTATAGAACGTATCGAAGCCAGAGTAGCTCGTGATAAATACGTAGGCACCTCCGACTTACAAGCGATTCTGCGCGATGAGATAGCCGCGCTTCTTTTAGGTGACGATAATCAAGACGATAGTACTGAGATTCCTAGTCAAAAACCTTTTGTTTTAATGGTGGTAGGTGTTAATGGCGTGGGTAAAACGACGACCATTGGTAAATTGGCTCATCAATATAAATCCGCTGGTTTAAAAGTGGTTTTAGGAGCGGCAGATACATTTAGAGCTGCCGCGGTAGATCAACTTACCATTTGGAGTGAAAGAGTAGGCGTGCCTATTGTAAAACAAGCCATGGGCTCTGATCCTGCTTCGGTAGCTTTCGATGCTTTGCAATCTGCCTTAGCGCAAAATGCTGATGTAGTAATAATAGATACCGCTGGCCGTCTTCACAATAAGGTGAACTTAATGAATGAGTTGAGCAAGATTAAAAGAGTCATGCAAAAGCTTATTCCTGATGCCCCCCATGAGGTACTTCTGGTTTTAGACGGATCTACTGGTCAAAATGCTTTAGAGCAAGCCAAACAATTTAGTAAGGCCACCGAGGTAAGTGCTTTAGCGGTTACCAAATTAGATGGTACCGCCAAAGGTGGGGTGGTAATAGGTATTTCCGATCAGCTTAATATTCCCGTAAAGTATGTTGGCGTAGGTGAGCAAATGGAAGACCTTCAGATTTTCAATAAACGCAGTTTCGTAAACAGCCTTTTCAATTAAATATATGCGCACAAAAACGCGGAAGAAAAACAAGATTAATATTATAACTCTCGGATGTTCTAAAAACATCTACGACAGTGAAGTTTTAATGGGCCAACTAAAAGCCAATGGCAAAAATGTAGCGCATGAAGAGGATGGAAATATTGTAGTGATAAATACTTGTGGCTTTATCGATAATGCGAAGGAGGAGTCGGTAAACACCATTCTTGAGTTTGTAGAGCGCAAAGAAGCAGGTGAAGTAGATCAGGTATTTGTTACGGGTTGTTTATCCGAGCGTTACAAGCCAGATTTAGAGAAGGAAATCCCCAATGTGGATCAATATTTCGGTACGCGCGATTTACCTCTTTTACTGAAGGCTTTAGGCGCCGATTATAAAAAGGAACTGGTGGGTGAGCGATTAACAACCACGCCACGCCATTTTGCCTATTTAAAAATTTCGGAAGGTTGCGATAGACCTTGCTCTTTTTGTGCCATTCCCTTAATGCGTGGTGGACATAAAAGCACTCCAATTGAAGATTTAATTACAGAGACGCAAAAATTAGCAGCAAAGGGAACCAAGGAGTTAATCCTTATTGCGCAAGATCTTACCTATTACGGATTAGATATCTATAAGAAACGTGCTTTAGCTGATTTATTAAAAGAATTGGTAAAGGTCGAAGGAATTGAGTGGATTCGTTTACACTACCTTTTTCCTACTGGTTTCCCAGAAGACGTTTTAGAAGTAATTCGGGAAGAGCCAAAGATTTGTAATTATATAGATATTCCCTTGCAGCATATTGCCGATCCGGTATTGAAATCTATGCGTCGTGGTACAACTAAAAAGCGCACCGATAAATTGCTGCGTTTAATGCGTGAGACCGTTCCCGGTATTAGCATTAGAACCACAATTATAGTAGGTTACCCCGGCGAAACCGAAGAGGATTTTGAGGTTCTGAAGGAATGGGTGAAAGAAATGCGTTTCGAGCGTTTAGGTGTTTTTACCTACTCAAATGAAGAAAATACCCATGCCTTTAATTTGGAAGACGACGTTCCTGCTGAAACTAAGCAAGAACGTGCCAATCAATTAATGGCTATTCAGCAAGAAATTTCGACCGAATTAAATGGGGCTCACTTAGGCAAGAAAATGCGGGTATTGATTGATCGTATTGAAGGTGACTTCTTTGTAGGTCGTACCGAATATGATTCGCCCGATGTGGATAATGAAGTACTAATCAGTGCCGACTATTTACCCGTAGGTGAATTTATTGAGGTGCTTATTACGGATACTACCGATTACGATTTATTCGCCATTCCTTTAGAGTCTGAGCTCGACGTAAAATGAGTTACTGACCTTTAAATGGCATGGCTAAAGGTAGAACCTAACAAATACAATAGTGCATCGCTATTGGGAGATACGACGCTTAATACTGCTGTTTAGAGTGATGGGGTAATAAAAAGAAAATCCAGCCTAGGCTGGATTTTCTTTTTATTGGAAACCTGATGCACAATATTAAGTTGAATTCAGATAATTGATTAGATGTAATGGGCTTTTTAGCGAAGTATAGTCTTGCGAAGGCCAGCCATTTTAGAGCAGCTACTGCGGCTTCTATCCCTTTGTTACCATGCTTGCCACCGGCACGATCGAGACTTTGCTGTTTGTTGTTGTCGGTTAAAACACAAAAAATAACTGGGGTATCAAAGCGTAAGTTTAGCTCGGTAACTCCTTGGGTAACGCTATTACAAACGAAATCGAAATGCTTGGTTTCTCCTTGAATTACATTGCCTATGGCAATTATCGCATCATACTCTTCACTTTCGCAGAGCTTCTTACAGGCGTAAGTAAGTTCTACCGCTCCAGGAACTGAAATATGACGGATATCCATTTTTGCGGCACCACAAGCCTCTAATGCTTCCCTTGCACCAAGGTAAAGAGCATCAGTAACGTCATGGTTCCACTCCGAAACCACACAGGCAAAACGCATGTTGGTGGCTTTGGGTAAAGCCTCGGGATCGTACTGGGATAGATTGTTACCTGCGGTAGCCAAAGGAAAGAAATTAGATTTTAGCCTTTACACGAGCAATGTAACGATCGATATCTGCTGCTTGACGTGCGTCAGGGAATTCATTTTTAATTCTTTCGTAGAACTTAACCGCTTCTTCATGATTGCTTAAATTTTCAGCGAGCATGCCGGCTTTAAGTAAATAGAAAGGAACCACAAAGTCGTTCGAATTAACAGTACTGGCTTTCTTATAATATTCTAGAGCTTCTTCTGATTGGTTTAGTTCCAAGAAAGCATCTCCAATAGAACCTTTAGCAATAACACCTAAAATAGGATCTTCGGTAGAAAAATCGTCTAATAAACGAATGGCATTGTCATATTCTCCTAAACGTAGGTAGCTAATCCCCGCATAGTAATTAGCCATTTCGCCTGCTTTTGTTCCCGAGTAGTCTGCGGCAACGCTTAAAAAGCCCGCATGACCCGCAAAACCTTCCACCGCTTGTTTTAATGAATCAGCTTCGAAAAGTTGCTGTGCGTGATAAATTTCATTTTGAGCCTCTAACTCGCGGGGCTCTTGATAAAATTTTAAAAAGGCAACATAACCACCCACAACTGCGAAAAGAGCAATTGCAAAAGCGCTTAACGCTTTACCGTTTTCTTCGAAAAATTTCTCAACACTGGAAATAGACTGGGTAACATCAATAAGTACTTCGTCTTCTTGCTTCTGTTTTTTAGCCATGGTATGCTTTGTATATTCACAAAATAGGCGGCAAAAGTAACCAAAAATCCTTTTTAAACTATTAATCAGAAGCTAAGTAATAGCTTATTTTCGCGGCAGATGTATTTAAAAGATTTACACATTCTCAATTTTAAGAGTTGGGAAGAGGCAAAATTTGATTTTAGCCCGAAGCTCAATTGCTTTGTGGGACTTAATGGTAGCGGGAAAACGAACCTTCTGGACGCAATCCATTACCTAAGTCTTACCAAAAGCTATTTCTCTAGTCGTGATAATCGCTCTATTAAAAATGAGGCCGATTTTTTCATGATTGAAGCCAATCTTTATCGAAAAGAAGAAGAGGTGCAGCTTTATTGTGCCTTAAAAAAAGGGCAGAAGAAGGTTTTTCGTAAGGATAAAAAGGAATATGAGAAATTAGCCGATCATATTGGATATTTCCCAGCGGTAGTTATTTCTCCTTATGATCGCGACTTAATAACCGATACTGCTGAAATTAGACGACGCTTTACCGATAATGTTATCAGTCAAGGTAATGCTACTTATCTGCATCATTTGATGCGCTATAACAAGGCGCTGCAACAAAGAAATAGTCTACTTAAGTTTTTTGCCGCTAATCATAAGTTTGATGCGGATTCGCTTGAAATTTATGATCATCAATTGGCGGAGCATGGCGAATATATTTATCAGCAACGTTTAGAATTTGCTGAGGCCCTCAAGCCGCGCATTCAACATTATTACGAGTTCATCAGTCAGGGCAGGGAAGAAGCAAGCATAGAATACCTCAGTCAAAGGCACGAAGCTTCTTTTGAGGATCTGCTTTTGCAGACGCGCTCCAAGGATCGTGTTTTGCAATATACCAGTGCCGGTTTGCATCGCGATGACCTAATCTTTAAACTCAACGGCGATAGTATCAAGCACTATGGCTCGCAAGGGCAGCAGAAGTCTTTATTAATAGCGCTAAAGCTTGCTCAATACGAATTTATTCGCGACCATCAGCAGCTGGTTCCGGTACTTCTATTGGATGATATCTTTGATAAATTAGACGAAAAACGTGTAGCCACTTTGGTGAAATTAGTCCACGATGAGGATTTTGGTCAGATATTTATCACCGATACGCATCCCGAAAGGACGGTTGACTTGGTTAAACAAATAGATGCAAACGCTAAGATTTTCGAGATATAATGTACGATTCCAATCAATTTAAACTAGGTGATGCGCTGCGCAGCTTCCTTCGCTCAAATGGTTTGGAGGAAAAGTTTGTATTAGCAGAACTTAAGGCCCATTGGAAAGAATGGGCAGGCGAAAAGGTAGACGATAATACCAATGACCTTTACTTGAACAAAGGGGTGCTTACTGTTTATTTAGGCTCGGCTGTATTAAAAGCAGCCCTCTCTATGCGTCGGGAAGATCTGCGAAAGCATCTCAATAAAAAGTTAGGCGAAAAAGCGATTATTAGAGTAGAGCTGCGTTAAGCCAAAAAAAAGAGCCACCGGAGTGACTCTTTCGTATGTTGAAAAATTCTTCGCTTAGTGCTTCGTGCGCTCAGCAAAATAGAAGCTACCTTCAATAGCTGCATTCTCGTCAGAATCACTTCCGTGTACTGCATTAGCTGCAATAGACTCCGCATATAATTTACGGATTGTACCTTCTTCCGCTTCTGCAGGATTGGTAGCTCCGATTAATTTACGGAAATCAGCTACGGCATTATCTTTTTCTAGGATTGCGGCAACGATAGGACCAGAAGTCATGTAATCAACTAGTTCGCCGTAAAAAGGACGCTCCTTATGTACTGCGTAAAATTCTTGAGCATCGTGCTTAGACAATTGAGTTAATTCCATTGCCACGATCCGAAAGCCCGCGTTGTTTATCATTGCTAGGATAGCGCCGATATGACCATTAGCCACAGCGTCGGGCTTAATCATGGTAAAAGTTCTGTTTGTAGCCATTTGTAAATTATATTTTAGCTTAAATGTGCGGCGAAATTACCGCAATGAATTCTGCCTAACAAGACTTTTCCCACAAAAGTGTCTACGCCTTGAAAATTGTTTTACTTTTGCGGCCGTTTACAATAGGTTTAATTATTATACCCAGTTAAAATGAAATTTACCAAGTACTTAGCTCTAGCATTTGCTGGATTATTTGCAATCGCATCTTGTACAGACGATGATGAAACAAGCTTAGCAGCCTTTTTAACCGTAACCGAAGCTGGTTCAGGTTCAACTGGTGGCGCAATTTCTATCAGTCAAGGAGAATCTTTATCTTTTGCTATCGATGCACGTAAGGGGGATTCTGATATGGAAACTTTTGCCATTAGCGTTTCAGGTGTTAACACTGTAAACCCTATTCCTACAAGCTTACAAGGAAATTCTTTTCCTTACAAACTTTCTAATGCCGATGACGAAACTTACCTAGATACAGTAGTTTTTGTAAGTGCAGGTAATAACATAGGTAACACTGTTTATACTTTTACAGTAACGGATAAAGATGGTAACACGGATGAGGTAAGCTTCAATGTTACTGTTGATGCTGGAACTACTGCTTTATCTTCTCCTTCTGCCTTTACTTGGACGAGAGTTGGTGGTGATGATGCTACCGGTCTAGGTCAATTTGGTTTGAAATGGACTTCTAATAGTGCAACTTCTGCTATCGTAGCTTTAGATGCTGGTACTAAAATGGTTGAATTAACTTCAGCGGATTGGTCAAGTATTTCTACTCAAGAAGATTTAGCATCTGCCATTTCCTCAGGTACTGCGGTAACAGAGTATAGAGGTGTATCTTCTTCTGCAAACGGAACTTATAACGATGTTTTGGGAGTTTCTTATAACGGAGAAAGCTTTATTTTAAACATTACTCAAGGTGCTGTAACAACTGGTACAGCTGGAACTACTATCACTATTAATGGTGAGTACAAAAACTAAGCATTAATATTTTGTTCTACAAAACCCTGGTCTAGGCCGGGGTTTTTCATTTTAAAACGATTATGAAATTAGATATCCTTGCTTTTGGTGCCCACCCTGATGATGTTGAACTAAGTTGTTCTGGCACTTTGGCTAAGCAGAGTTCTTTAGGCTATAAATGTGGAGTGGTAGACCTCACTCAAGGAGAATTGGGTACTCGAGGTACTGCAGAAATCAGATTGGAGGAAGCGCAGGCAGCAGGGAAGATAATGGGATTAGCGATTCGCGAAAACCTTGGTTTTAAAGATGGATTTTTTAAAAATGACATCGAGCATCAATTGGAGGTGATACGCATGATTAGAAAGTATCGTCCGGAAATTATAATTGCAAATGCACCCACCGACCGCCATCCTGATCACGGCCGAGGCTCATTTCTGGTTAAGGAAGCCTCTTTTTTAGCAGGCTTACGCAAGATTGAAACCCTGGATGATGGGCTTGTTCAAGAACCCTATCGTCCTAGTTTACTCTTGTATTATATTCAATTCCAGAGTTTAACGCCTGATTTCATAATGGATATTGGCGAGCATATCCACACCAAGGTCGCCTCTATTAAGGCCTACAAGTCGCAGTTTTATGATCCTAACTCCAATGAACCACAAACGGTAATTAGCTCAAAAAACTTTATGGAGAGCGTTCACTATCGTGCCCAAGATATGGGAAGACTGATTGGCGTAGAATACGGCGAAGGTTTTATTAAGGCTCAAGATTTAGGTCTTTCTGACCTGATGCATTTAAGCGGAGTACGTTAGAATATACTTCTGAAAATTTTTCAGCAATGGCCTCATAACCAAATTCATTTTGGGCGATAGAGGCCATTTTTTTGTGCCCATAGTTTTGGTGACTGTGATACATTTCGCTTAAAGCTTCAATTAGTTGATCACGATTATTCGCTTCAATTAGAAGGCCGCGGCTTTTATCGAGCAATTGCGCAATGCCGCCAACGCGAGTAGCTATAACAGGACGTCCAATACAAAGGGACTCTAAAATAACCACCGGTTGATTTTCGATATGACTAAAGAGTAAAAAGCAATCGGATTCTTGCATTTCTTGGGCAACCTCTTCTTTACTTAAAGCCGGTAAAATGCGATACGCCTCCTTTGGGATTTGGCAATCTTTGATATGCATTAGTAGTTCATCAGCTTGGCCATCACCGCCAATACTAAGAGACGATAGAGGAAATTTTTGATGGAAATCTGCGAAAGCGGAAACTATACCGCTGATGTTTTTAGTGCTCTCTTGTAAACTGGAGATGTGCAGCACTCTGAAGCTTAGAGACTCAACTTTGGTTTTATATTGGAAGATATTAGTATTAACCACATTGCCAATAGTTATTTGAGGACTCTTTACGCCAAAGTCTTTTAGTGATAGTCCTAGTTGATCGGAAACGGGCGTTACAAAATGTGCTTTATTAAAAATGAGTTTCGCCACCAAACGATTTGCCAAGGAAAGATCTTTTCTACGGTTTTTTTGATAAGCCGAAAAATGTTCGGTAATGATATAAGGAAGCTTCAAGTTTAAGAGAAATAGCCCCGCAGGATAGGCCACATGTAAATGCGCTAAATCAAAATGGAAACCGCGACTAAGCAGTTCTTCATAGCCTTTTCGAAGAGCCTTCAGGTAACTAGTAAAAGGTAATTTCTTGATAAAGTAAACTCGACAAACGGGCACGCCATTCTCTATCTGGTAGTCAATAGAGTTGGCATCTGCCGCAAAGGCACCTAAAACTGCCCCCGGTACTTTTGCTTGAATAGCGAGAACGTGCTCTGCCACGAAATTCCCTAAACTAGGATGGACTTTTGAAGGATACCAAGAAACCAGGTGAAGTACGGAGGTAGATGAAGCTTTCACGATTATATACCTATGACGCGATAAATGCGAATTACAATTTTTTGGTAGTAAAAGGCTAAGATATAGCTTATGATTAGGGCCGTAGTTAGGAGAAGGTAGATATTGAGATAATCTCTAAACTGCAGAAGTATCATTAGGCAAAGCACATGTAGTAAGTAGAGAGAATAGGAGATGCTTCCATTAAATAGGAAGAAGCTTTTTATTTTTGCGCTGCTAACTTGATAAAGCCAAAGGGCTAAAAGGGTATAACCAAAAAAGGCGGGAATATCATTAAAAAGCATGGCCTGCTCGCCTCCTTTTAAGGCTGCGGTTGCATAAATTAGACAGGCTACTAAGCCCAGACTTAAAGTTTGCCAAGGGCTAATTTTAAGTTCAAATTGATATTCTCTTTTTTGCAGCCACTGGGCCACCGTAAAGCCTAATGCAAACTCCCACAGGTACTGCAGGAAAAAGCTATTATATACACGCAAGGATTCTTTGCCTAAATAAAATACTATGGCCGACCAGCTTAAGCTTATAATAAAACTGGCGATTAGAAATGAGGTACCTTTAAAGGCCTTTCTTAACCAAAGAATAAGAGGGAAAGCTAAGTAGAATTGCAGAATCATAGAGATAAACCACAGTGGGTATCCGTACGAGCCAACAATAGATTCATCAAACATTTTATAAAATAAAAGATGCCCACCTAGCGCGTAAAGGGAGCTTGAGTAAATTGGCAGAAAAAGCGCAATTAAAGCGGAGATAAGTACAATGATAATATAAGGTATATAAATTTTTGAAAGTCGCCGTTTTAAAAAAGCAGCATAGGTAATGGGCTTACGCAGATGCGAAAGGTAGAGCCCGAAGCCTGAAAGAAAAACAAAGAGGTGTACACCGGTGCCGCCAAAGCGACTGGCAGTTAGAAGATAAGCGGGAAGATCAATCTTATTAAGATAGTGGTATAGTACGATAGTTAGCATCGAGAAACCTTTCAGAAAATCTGCAATGTCTAACTTTTTCATGTTGGTGTTTGGTCCAGACGTACTGTGGAAAATTGGGAGCCCTAAAATAAAAAAAAATGCCTGGTTAGGGGCAAGAAGCTGGCCAAGAAATAAAAAAGCCTCCCTTTTTGAAGAGGAAGGCTTTGGGGTGGAAGACGGGGCTCGAACCCGCGACCCTCGGTACCACAAACCGATGCTCTAACCAACTGAGCTACAACCACCATGTAGGGCCCATATATTTTTGGGTCGACAAAAGTAAGAATAGAATATTAAAAGACTCTCTTTTTTTGAAAAAATTAAGGGGTATTTTTTCTTCTTTTCCCAAGCTCCCGCATCAGGCGACGGTGAAAGTCTAATTCGGCTTTATAATACTTGGCAGCCCCACGAGTACCAAGGCATGCCTTAAATTTTTCAAAGTATTGAATTTTGAGCTCGGAGAGCTTTTTTTGATCCATCAGCTGACCTAAAATCATTTTCTCTAACTCAGTATCACTCATTTTGTTAAAGTCATTTCCTACTCCTTCTTCTCTTTCTTCGGGAGGAAATTCTAGGTGACCTTTTAAAATAGCTCTCACTTCTTTTTGATACTGATTGTAAACCGGCCAAAATTTTTGGGCCATTTCCGGGCTGAGGTCTAATTTCTCTGTGAGGTATTGAATTTTAAAAGATTCGATTTTCTGGAAATCCCGCTCACGTTTTTGAGCATTCGCAAAAAACGATAAGCTTGTCACTAGTAAAATAGCGATCTGTTTAGTCATAATTATAAAAATTCGTTGGTGTACTGATTGAGGTAGTAATCTAATTGCTCTTCATCGAAAAGCTGTTCGGAGTTTAAATCACCTAGTTCGATGCTTTCTTCTTCAAAGAAGTAAATTTCCGGGTAAGCAGAGTAGGGGCTATCATTAATAAATTCATCCAAGGCCGCTTCACTTACCATGTTTAAGCTTGCTTCCGCGGGATTACTATGATTGAAGTAATAAATTCCCGCTAAAATTAAGAGGCTTAGGCTTGCCGCGATAGCCAAGCTATTTTGCCAACGCGGCATTTTAATCACGGTGCTTTTCCTGTGGGGGATTTGTTTTAAGGCTATTTTCTTTTTTGCAAAATAGTCTTCAGGGATATTGTATTCGGGATTAATCATAACTAAAGCTTAGACATTAGAAGGACTTAATAGTTTAATCGAGCTGGAAGCTTTTTTTTATTTTTTCTTTGGCATGATGGTAAGAGGCCTTTAAAGCGCCCTCTGAAGTTTCAAGAACCTTACTCATCTGATGGTATGGCATTTCGTTGAAGTAGCGCAGCTTAAAAACTATTTGCTGCTTTACCGGTAAAGCAGCAATGGCCTTATGTAAATCGGCTAAAGCCTTATCGCCATTAAAAAATGGATCTTCATTTAATGCGGCTACGGAGCTACCCTCGATTTCGGTGTAACGCTTTTCTTTTTTAAGACTAGCAAAACTCTGGTTGCAAACTATTCTGAAGAGCCAAGTATAAAAATTAGACTCTCCTTTAAACTTTGGTAGAGCTTTCCAAGCGCTAATAAAGGAGTCTTGCAGAACATCATCTGCAAGGTCGTGGCGTGTCACCAATTTTCGAGCTTGCCAATATAAGGACTCGGTAAATTGATCTACGAAAGCATTAAATAAAGGTTCAAAGCGCTTTTGCCGCAACCACTCTCTCCATCCTTGAGGCTCTACCATTAATCGAAACTAATCTATTTCCATTGGAGACTAAAAAGTGATAACGGTTTAATGCCCATCGAATAATTAGAACCTTTTCTCGTATTTCATTTGGAGGCTCTACCATTATTCGAAACTAGTCTATTTCCATGGGAGACTAAAAAGTGATAACGGTTTAATGCTGATCGAATATTTAGAACCTTTTCTTGTATTTTATGATATAGGATTAGATATATTGAATATGTAAGTATCTGAATAGCAGAATAAAATATTTATATACAAATTATTTCTTATAATATTTTTTCATACATTTGCCTATTATACTATTACCCATAATTAAACAGACAATGAAAAAAATCACACTTTTTTTAGTAGCGGCAGCCTTTCTGGCGAGCTGTAACAGAGAAGAAGCCTTAACTTCTGCCCAGAGTGGAAATTCGGGTAATCTCTTTGTAAAGAATTACGAAGCATCAGAATTGCAAGGCATGATTACGCCTATGGCACAGTCATTTGGATTTTCAGGGAAGGCTGCTGGGTAGGGTGTCCAATCTGATGTACCAAAAATCAAGCTGCTGCATTTTTCAGACAATCAGTTCTGAGTTGCATAAGATTTGGTGTTAGATTTTCCTTTTTCCAAATCTCTATTTGTCTGATACGGGTATCTTCTAACGCTTTTTTAAAGTCGAACTTATTTTTGGTGTTCTTACAAAGCATGGTGTAAAGCGGCATAAAGAGAATAAAGGGAGTTATGCCATGTAGTTTATTGGGTGATTTGCGCGCTTTATATTTCCCAAAGAGGGATTCAATAATGTCTGAAGAGTTATTATGCGCAGTATCCGCTCCTATTAGTTTG
>Ga0075467_10002178_pt1 | contig 15604 bp, 14 predicted proteins | sample DEB08_DNA_9_FD_75067 | JGI IMG/M metagenome (GOLD analysis project Ga0075467, IMG submission 75067) | Aqueous microbial communities from the Delaware River and Bay under freshwater to marine salinity gradient to study organic matter... | ecosystem: Environmental > Aquatic > Marine > Coastal ... | reverse complement strand
TCCTCGAATAGGTCAAACACCAAGCGCGATATGCGCAAAAATCGGTCCGGGTCATAATCGGCAAACACAGGCAAATGGTTTACGATGCGCTGGATCGCGACCAACTCCGCAGTGCGCACATCCTCATCTGATGCCGAAACAGCGACCATAATCGCCAAAAGCGCGTCCTGCGCGGTCATTACGGGGGCGGTATCGCTCATTGCGGGCATCCTAATAAGGGTCATTGCGGTGCAGATTATTGACCTATTGGCGGGGGGGCAATAGGAGAGGGCCATTGTGGCAACGCGGTGTTGTCGCATGTGTATAAAAGGATGAGGGATATGTCTGCCCTGTGCGATGCTGCGATGACGTCAAAAGCCTGGCCGTTTGAAGAGGCGCGCGCGATCCTGAAACGCTATGAGAAAAAGGCGCCGGAAAAAGGTTATGTGCTGTTTGAAACCGGCTATGGGCCCAGTGGTTTGCCGCATATCGGGACCTTTGGCGAAGTCGCACGAACAACCATGATCCGCCGCGCGTTTGAGGTGATTTCCGACATCCCCACCCGGTTGATCTGCTTTTCCGATGACGTGGACGGCATGCGCAAGGTGCCTGAAAACGTGCCCAATCAGGACATGCTACGCGAGCATATGCAACGACCGCTGACATCTGTTCCCGACCCTTACGGCGAATACGACAGCTTTGGCGCGCATAATAACGCGATGTTGCAGCGTTTCCTCGACACCTTCGGGTTTGAGTATGAATTTATCAGCGCTACCGAGTTTTATAAGTCGGGCAAGTTTGACGATACCCTGCGCCTTTGCGCCGAACGCTATGACGGGATCATGGCGATCATGCTGAAGTCGTTGCGGGAAGAACGCCAGCAAACCTACTCTGCGTTTTTGCCAATCCACCCCGAAACCGGTCGGGTTTTGTACGTACCGATGAAGCATGTCGATGCAAAGGAAGGCACCATCACCTTTGACGACGAGGATGGCCGCGAATGGACGCTGCCGGTGACGGGCGGCAATGTGAAATTGCAGTGGAAGCCCGATTTTGGCGCGCGCTGGGCGGCGTTGGGTGTGGACTTTGAGATGTATGGCAAAGACCACAGCACCAACACGCCGATCTATGACGGGATTTGTGAAGTGCTTGGCGGACGCAAACCCAACCACATGACCTACGAGCTGTTCTTGGACGAAGAAGGCCAGAAAATCTCAAAGTCCAAGGGCAATGGCCTGACGATTGACGAATGGCTGACCTATGCCAGTTCGGAAAGCCTGTCGTATTTCATGTATCAAAAACCCAAAACGGCCAAGCGGATGCATTTTGATGTGATCCCGCGCGCGATGGATGAATATCACCAGCAACTGCGCGCCTATCCGGGCCAGGACGTTGCGGGACAGGCCAACAACCCTGTGTGGCATATCCATTCCGGTACACCACCCGAAAGCCATATGGTGGTGCCCTTCTCGATGCTGTTGAACCTTGCTTCCGTTTCGGCGGCAAAGGATGCGGCGGGCCTGTGGGGGTTTATCAAGCGCTATGCGCCCGATGCTTCTGCCGAAACGCATCCCGATCTGGATGCGGCTGCGGGCTATGCCGTGCGTTATTTCGCAGATTTTGTGGCACCGAAACGGGTATTCCGCCTGCCAACCGATCAGGAGCGCGCTGCAATGCAGGACTTGCGCGGCCGTTTGGCCGTATGGGATGGCGGTTTGGACGCCGAAGGGTTGCAAAGCATGGTGTTCGCCGTGGGCAAAGAGCATGGCTTTGAGCCGCTGCGCGACTGGTTCAAGGCGCTTTATGAGGTGCTTTTGGGCGCCAGCGAAGGGCCGCGCTTTGGCGGGTTCATCGCTCTTTATGGCGTTAAAGAATCAATGGCGCTGATTGACCGTGGGCTGGCGGGCGAATTGGTCGCCTGAACTCAAACTCGTTGTAAATGTCACAAGCGGCTGCCCAAAAGGCGCGCCGCTTGTCTTTTTTGCGGCTTGGGCTAGATTTTCGACACGGTGTCATTGGGGAAAGGGGTGCACATGCGGCATATTTTCATTGCGTTGGCGTTGTCAGTTGGTCTTTCTGCGGGCCTTGCGGTGCCAGTCGCGGCAAAAGATGCCGATCAAACGGCTATTGAAGCGATTATCACTGATCAAATTGTGGCCTTTCAGGCGGATGACTTTGCCCGCGCGTTCAGCTTTGCCTCGCCTACAATCAAGGGCTTGTTCGGCACGCCGCAAAACTTTGGCGCGATGGTGCAACGGGGGTATCCGATGGTGTATCGCCCCAATTCCGTACGGATTCTGGAACTGCGCGAAGTGGATGGGCGCCTGTGGCAACGAGTCATGGTGACCGATCCAGCGGGGGCGACGCATCTGTTGGATTACCAAGTGATTGAAACCCCCGAAGGATGGCAGATCAACGCGGTGCAGCTTTTACCGCAATCGGGGGTGGGGGCGTGAAAACTGCACTTCGGTGGCGTTGTCCGCTTGACGAGGGCGGCGATTCCCCATAACAGACGCCAATGGAATTTTGGCACACTGCCTTCAAGCGGTGGCCTTTGATGTTGAAGTGACGTCCCTTGCGGCGTTGAATAACAAGGATCACGACTATGTCGCGCGTCTGCGAATTGAGCGGTAAAGGCCCAATGTCTGGCAACACTGTCAGCCACGCCAAAAACAGAAATCGTCGTCGGTTTCTGCCAAACCTGAATGATGTCACGTTGTTGTCCGACGTGCTTGGTCAGTCTTTCTCTCTGCGTATTTCTGCCGCTGCCTTGCGCACGGTCGATCACCGCGGTGGGTTTGACGCATTTTTGGCAAAAGCCAAGAATGACGAGCTGTCGCCTCGCGTATTGAAGATCAAAAAAGAAGTTGAAAAGGCACAGGCAACCGCCTGATCGCGTTTCAGCTTTTCGCATGGCCCCGCTGCTGGCGGGGCTTTTTGCGTTTATGCAGGCTCGCAAAGCCTGCGCCAAAATGACGCTTTCGCGTTGGTGGGGCTGCGTGTAAACCTTTTGCATGGATCGTATTTTTCGCCTTTTTAGCCTTATAATACTTTGCCTCACGCTGGCTGCAGGCTCTGTGTCGATGGCTGTGGCGCGGGGCCAAGCGGTGGCCATGTCCAAGGGTGGTACAACTCTGGTTATCTGCGTCGGTTACGGGGTTATGACCATTTCGTTGGATGATCAGGGCAATCCGATTGGCCCAGTCCATCTATGCCCAGAGTGCCTTGCGGGGCTAGCGGCCTATTTGCCGCCGGGGCTGCCTAGGCTTTTGCCGATAATGTTTCCAAGTCAAAGCGTTGTAACCGCTGAACTTTCTACCTTGCCGCATGTGGCTGGGGTACTGGTAACCCGCGCGCGGGGGCCGCCGTTGGTGGGCTGAGCCGACTTGTTTCAGACCCATACTCAACATTAGGACCAATATCATGACCAAAACTACGCTTTTCGCGGCTGCCTCGGCAGCTTTTCTGGCGCTTGCCGCGGCCCCAATGGCCTTTGCAGCTGATATCACCATCGCCGACCCCTACTTGCGCGTCTCGGGCGCCATGGCCACCAGTGCAGCGGCCTTTATGACGATTGAGAATCACGGTGCCGAAGACCGTTTAATAGGCGCGCGCTCTGACCTTGCCGAGCGGGTAGAGCTGCACACCCATATGCAAGACGCCAATGGCGTGATGAAGATGGTTCACGTCGAAGAAGGCTTTCCTATTGCCGCAGGCGAGGCTCATATGCTGCAACGCGGTGGTGAGCATGTGATGTTTTTGGGGTTAAATTCCGTGCCGACCGAAGGCGAGACAATCAACCTGACGCTGACCTTTGAAAAGGCAGGCGATGTGACTGTCGAAGTGCCTGTTGATAACACGCGCACGCCCGAGATGGGTAAAGCGATGGATCATGGTAAAACGGGTCATGGTGCCAAGAAAGACGCTGCAGGGAACTGAGCCCCGACTGTTCAAAACCTGTTTAAAACCAAAAACGGCCCCCGATGGGGCCGTTTTGCAGGGTATCTAAACTCGATTGCGCAGATGGCAGGCCTTACCCGCCGCAATAGGCCGAAGCGGTTTCGCCAAAGTTTTTGTACCGCGCCCAGAATGCATTGTCGCGGTCACTTTTGGACATGCGCACTTTTTGCGCTTGGTCCGGGTCACGGAAAAACTGTGCGGCGCGGCGTTGCTCGCCACCGCTCAGCGTCATGTCTGCGACTTGCTGAATACAGCCACACAACGCGCGGCTGGCGGCTTTGCGATCAGATTTCACGCAGGCACTTTCAATCGGACCTGCGATAGCCGTCATCGGCAGTGCAAGCGCAAACAAAGTTGCGGCGATAAGGGTCTTTGTCATTGCTCGGCCTCATGGATTACGCAGGGTATGCCCTGCCGATATGTTTATGTGTCTCTCACCCTAGCGATTCTCGCAAGATTTTTCAATAAAATAAGGGAAAAACAGCAATTTACGGCCGAGATACAAGGTCTTGGGGGCGCGCATGCCTTGGGCCACCACATACCGCTGTTCTGCCCGTGCCGGGCGCATCGTCAATTGGTGCAAATGTCTTGCAGGCTGACCCAATCGCCATCGGGCAAAAGCGCTGGCGGGATGACATTTTCAAACGGATCGGCCTCAATCAAGTTTGCGGTGGTGGCACCCGTTGGGTCAAGCTCGTTGGCATAAGGGGTGGTGGCGAGGCCTGCCGCTTCAAACCGAGTGAGCAAGTACTCTTCGGGTGGGGACGCAGGTGGCGCTGCAATCAACACATCGCCGTAACCCGAAACCGCGGCGGCGGGCAGGGCACCCGTGGTCAGCAGGCGGAAGGTCGCGACAAACCCTGCATGTTGCAGCAAGGGGATAATGGTATCGTTCAACTCGGCCGCGATACGGGATGCAAGGGCAAAGCCTGCCGCAATCTCGGGACCATCTTGTTCTGCCAACAAGGATTCGGGCAACACAACGATACGTCCCGGCAAGCTTTGCACATAGGGCAGGCCTGTGCGTACGACCACCAGTTCTATCCCGGCATCAGCCCCAAAGAGCCGCGCCGAGAGCTTGGCAAGGGCGGCTTGCCCGCTTTTGGCGCGGCAAGGTTGCCCGGTTAGGCGGGTCAGGTCGACAAGTGCTGCGCGGCCAATCTCTAGCCGGGTTGTGCGCGGCAAAAAGGATGCGGTGTGTTTTTCAAGCGCATCCGGCAGCCAAAAGATGCCAATCGCCAAAATGCCCAAGGCCAAGCTGCCAAGAAGCGCGTTTCGCAAGCGACCCGGATGCGGACGGGCGGCGCGAATTGCCGCATGTACCGTTTCCAGCGCCGTGATCATCGTGGTATCGTCGATTTCCAGCGTCTCGCCCTCGGCTGCATCGGGGGCGAAAACGGCGGGCATTTCGCCGGGATTCAAGCGTTTGACGGCAGGCAAGGACCAATGGCTTAGGGCAAGTTCGTGCTTTGGATCAGACAGGATAAGGGATGTCGCGCCCAAATTGGCAATAACTTCCCGCCTCTGGCCCTGCGCATTTTCACGCCAAAGACCTGAGCATTCCAGCTTTTCATACTTATTCAGCGCCGTATTTGCCATTTATGGCCTTGCCTGCTGCCTTATTGATCACAAGGATAGCTGACTGGCCCAGATTGCACAATCTGGCACCAGCAGCATCGGCAATATCGCATGGGCGATTACAGCGCCTTTGCCGTAACCCGCAGCACGAATTTCTGGATTTTTCCGGTCGCGGTTTTGGGCAATTCGCCAAAGACCACCCGTTTGGGCGTTTTGAACCCCGCCAGATGGGCGCGAGCAAAGGCGATCAACTCGGCCTCTGTCACCTCCACACCCGATTTAAGCTCGACAAAGGCGCAAGGCACCTCGCCCCATTTGTCATCGGGCTTGGCGACCACCGCACAAAGCGACACGGCAGGGTGGCTCATCAATGCGTTTTCTACCTCAACAGAACTTACATTTTCACCGCCTGAAATGATGATGTCTTTGGCGCGATCCGTGATCTTGATATAGCCATCGGGGTGGCGAAAGGCGATGTCGCCAGAATGGAACCACCCCCCCTTGAACGCTTCAGCCGTGGCTTGGGGGTTTTTGTAATAGCCCTTCATCACCGTGTTGCCACGAATCATAATCTCCCCGACGGTTTGGCCGTCGCGCGGCACGGACTGCATCATCTCGTCCATCACATCCGCTTCACCGGCCATGGGCTGAACCACGCCTGTGCGGGCCTTGATTGCGGCGCGCTCAGACTGGGGCAGGGTGTTCCACTGATCATGCCACAGACATTCGGTGATATGGCCATAGGTTTCGGTAAGCCCGTAAACCTGTTTTACTACAAACCCCAAAGGCTCAATCGCGGCCAAAGTTGCGGCGGCAGGTGGCGCGCCTGCTGTAAAGACTTGAACGATATGGTCAAATTGGCGGCGCTGGTCTGGTTTGGCATTTATCAGCGTGTTCAAAACAATCGGCGCGCCGCCAAAATGGCTGACGCCGTGATCGGCAATCGCATCATAGACCGCCTTGGCGGTCACATCGCGGCAACATACAAGCGTGCCGCCCAAAACCGGCATCATCCATGTATGGCCCCAACCGTTGCAGTGAAACAGCGGCACGATGGTCAGATAGACGGGGTGCATCACCAGTCCCCAACTGACCACTGTGCCCATGGTCAACAAATACGCCCCGCGATGATGGCATACGACGCCCTTGGGCCGCCCTGTGGTGCCGGAGGTGTAGTTTAGTGCGATGCTTTCCCACTCATCTTCAGGCATCTGCCACGCGGCGTCCGGATTACCGGTTCCCAAGAAATCCTCATAGGTCGCGTGGCGGCCCGTGGCAGTAAAGCCTGCTTGGGTGTCGACCACCTCGATAATCCGAGGATGCGAACCGGTTTGCAGTTGCATCGCTTCTTCAACCAAAGGCACAAGGGCGCTGTCACACAGCACGATTTTCGCCCCGCCATGGTCAAAGATATAGCCCACCGTGTCCGCTTCTAGCCGTGTGTTGATGGTGTTTATGACCGCGCCGCAGGCAGGCACGCCAAAATGCGCCTCGGCGTGGGCGGGTATGTTGGGCAAAAGGGTCGCGACCACATCGCCCTGCCGGATCCCCGCTGCCGTCAAGGCCGAAGCAAGGCGGCTGACGCGCGCATGATACTCGGCATAGCTGCGCCGGGTTTTGCCATAGACCAGCGCCAAACGGTCGGGGAACACATCTGCCGCGCGTGCCAAATGCGACAGCGGTGTCAGTGCTACATAGTTCGCTGCACAGCGCTCCAACCCAGTTTCATCTGCAAGCCAACCCATATTTCCCCCCTAGGTGCCCGATTATGTCGCTTTCCGCCATGCATCATTGCCGAATTTATCCCAGTCGGTAAAGGCAAACCAGAAGGTAAAACCCGATGAAACCGACACTTGACCCTGTATTGGTCGCAGCCGTCCTTGTTCTTGGCTTTGCGACCGTGATCGGCTTTACCGATAACTTCGTCCGCGTTATCGCAGCCGAAGCGGGTTTGTGGCAATTCCACGTAATCCGCACGCTGATGATCCTAGCCATGCTGGCCTTGGTCGCGCGACCTTTGGGGCTGAACATGCGTCCCAAACGGGTGGGGGCGGTTGTGGCGCGGTCTGCGCTGCACGGCGTTGCATTAATGATTTATTTCGGGTCGCTGGCATTTTTACCAGTGGCGCAAGTGGCGGCTGGGCTGTTTACCGCGCCCATTTTTGTGTTGCTTCTTTCACGCTTTGTATACGGGCATAGCATTGGAATTATTCGAATTTTGGCTGTAGGTATTGGGTTTTTCGGTGTGGGTTTGGTGTTGGGCCGCGATGCTATTGCCGGGCTATCCTTGCCCGCGCTGATGCCTGTGGTGGCCGGCGCGTTCTATGCCATGGGCAATATTGCAACGCGAGAGTGGTGCGCCGAAGAGACAACCGAGACGCTGACCATGGGGTTCTTCGCAGGGGTCGGGTGCTTTGGGTTGCTAGGGCTGATCTTGCTGGCCCTGTTTCCTGTGGCTGTGCCGGACGGCACCGCAGGCTTTGTCGCGCGGGGCTGGGTCTGGCCATCGGCGGCATTCTATTGGTGGACTTTTGTGCAGGCGGCAGGGTCGTTGATTGCGGTGGCCATGCTGATGCGGGCCTATCAGATAGCCGAGGCAAGCCGAGTTTCCGTTTTTGAATACATGAACTTACCCTTGGCTGCTTTTTGGGGTTGGGCCGTGTGGGGTGAACAGCTTGGGCTTTGGGCGATGCTGGGCATGATGCTGATCACGCTGGCGGGAGCAATGATCGCTTTGCGCGCCCATCAATCGGTAGAGCTATCCCCCACGGCCTGACGCCAATGGCGGCGGCAGAGTGAGACATAACTTTCATTGCCCCCAATCTGCACCTGATCGCCGTCGCGCAGCACTACGCCATCTGGGCCTTTACGCACCACCATCGTCGCCTTTTTACCGCAATGGCAAATCGTGCGAACCTCGCGCATTTCATCGGCCCAAGCCAGAAGGGCGGCCGAGCCGGGGAAAAGATTTCCTTGAAAATCAACGCGCAAGCCGTAGCACATGATTGGCACATTCAAGTCATCGACGGCGCGGGCAAGTTGCCACACCTGCACTTTGGTCAAAAATTGGGCTTCGTCGATGAAAACGCAGGCAATGGCTTTGCTCGCCAGTTGAGCGGCGATTTTGGCAAATAAATCCTCACCGGGCGCAAAGGTATCGGCGTCTTGGCCAATGCCGATCCGGCTGGCGATACGGGCCTTGCCTGCCCGATTGTCCAGTTGGGCGGTGATCAGATAGGTCGCCATCCCACCTTCGCGGTAGTTGTGCGAAGCCTGCAAAAGCGCGGTCGATTTGCCCGCGTTCATGGTTGAGAAGTGAAAGTAAAGCTTTGCCATTTTTGGATTTTAGCCTGTGTCGGGCGGATGCGACAAGGGAAAATCAACCGTTCAAAACAAGGCAACTGGATAAGGTTCACTCGGAAAAAAGGGGCTACGACGATCTGAAACGCGATCCGCCTCGCAACCCCATAGCACTTATTACAACCCAGATCGGCCCGCCGTATCGCAGCAAAGCCGAGCCCGCCACCCTCTATTGAGACGAAGATACGACGGACCAAACACATGCCGATGCTGGGGACACCGGCCACTCAGTACCATTCCAACACACACTGGAACTGAAAACATAGATGACAAATCTTGAACGGCAGCTTAATGGGAAAAGGTAAAACGATTTCCCCCAGATGGTTCTGGATCCAAGCGAAGGCCCGCCACATGAAGTACCACGGATATCTGAAAAAACACACTGAAGCATTGGTAAAGGACGTGGGTATCGAGGCTGCTTGCGAGTTGTCGGGAAAATCGAAGGCCACAATCGGGCGCTATTATTCCGATGCCGAAGAACATTCTGACCGGTTTATGCCAGTCGATGTGGTCGCGGCCCTAGAGGCCGCATCAAGTTTTCCGCATGTTACCGGTGCCTTGGCTGATTTGCGCGGCATTACAATGGCCTATGACGGGACCAAGCGAAACACAACTTCGCAAGGCATCAACTCGGATGTGGTGGCCTTGTCGCAGCGGTTTGCGATGCTGATGGGAGAGTATAATTCTGCTATTTCCGATGGCAAGATTTCCATCAATGAAGCAAAGCGGTTGCTGCGCGAAACGCTGTCAATTCAACAGGTTTTGCTGGAAATGAAGTTGAATCTGGAAGACGAAGCGCATTGAGAAAAAAGGCTGGTGCGGATATCCGCACCAGCCTGATTTTGATTAAGCGACGTTGCTACGGCCTTGTGGCCTTGGACTGCGCTTTGGGCCCGACTTTTTGGGAGCACCCAAGCCACCTTCGACACCGCGCATCGGCTTGCCCGGAGGTTTGCCTTGCGGCTTGCCGCCACCCGGTTTGCCTTGCGCCGACCGAGGCTTGCCTTGGCCACCACCACCACGCGGAGGACGCGCGCCACGCTGAGGTGGTTTGGGGGCGGCCTTGATATCGGCCAAGCCCCAAGGGGCGCCGCCAATGATGGGAAGCGTTGTTTTCAATAGCTTTTCGATGTCTTTCAGCTCACCCATCTCGGCCGGCGCACAGAACGCAACGGCGCGGCCTTCGGCACCGGCGCGGGCGGTGCGGCCGATGCGGTGGACGTAGTTTTCAGGCACGTTCGGCAGGTCGTAGTTATAGACATGGCGCACGCCGGGAATGTCGATGCCGCGCGCGGCTACGTCGGTGGCTACCAGCACATCCAACTCTCCGTTGCGGAATTCGGTCAGGGTGCGGTCACGCTGGTTCTGGGATTTGTTGCCGTGGATGGAACCGGCTTTGAAACCCCAGGTCACCAGTAATTTCATAAGCTTTTCAGAGCCATGCTTGGTGCGGCCAAACACCAAGGCCTGTTCGCCGATGTGATCCTTGAGGTAGGTTTCCAACAGCTTGGCTTTGTCACCTTGCGGTGTGTAATGCACGGATTGTTCGATCTTTTCGACCGGCTTGCCAGGAGGGGCAACCTGCACCTTTACGGGATCGCGCAGGTAGGTGCCGGCCAGATCCTCGATCAGTTTCGGCATGGTGGCCGAGAACAACATTGTCTGTCTTTTCAAAGGGATATACTGCGCGATTTTGCGCAGCGCGTGGATGAAACCCATGTCCAGCATCTGGTCAGCCTCGTCCAGAACCAGATAGCCGCAAGCCTCTAACGTGAGGGCTTTGCGGTCCAACAGGTCGATCAGGCGACCGGGGGTGGCGACGACGACATCGGCGCCTTTGGCCAGCTTTTCCGACTGGCGGAAAATGGATGCACCACCGGTAATTGTCACCACTTTGACGGGGGTGCCTTTGGTGTAATTCGTAAGGTTATCAGATATTTGCGCGACCAATTCACGGGTTGGCGCAAGGATAAGGCTGCGCACGGTGCGCGGCGCTGGCGGGTGGCCGATATCCAGCAAACGGTGCAGCAAAGGCAGACCAAAGGCTGCGGTTTTGCCGGTACCGGTTTGGGCGAGGCCCATGATATCGCGGCCCTTCATGATATGAGGGATGGCCTGAACCTGAATAGGAGTTGGGGCCGTGTAGCCAGCTTTATCCAAGCCAGCCATAAGCTTAGGGGAAAGCCCCAAGTCAGAAAACGTCGTCATAAATAGTCTTTCCGGCCCGCGCGGTCGCGGACCTTGCACCGCACAATCGCGGCAAAGAGGAAGCGGCGCGCGCCTCGGGTATCTGCACCTGCAAACACCCCGTCGGCACCGCGGAACCCCTGCGTGACGGTGGGAACCTGATATCCGGGCCGTTCACATGCTCACGCGGCACGGGCACTCGAATAGCTGCCAGATGGGCCTTTTGGGGGCGTATGTCAAGTGTATGCGATGCGTATGCCATCCGTACATACGCTGGACTTACGCAATTTTAGATATTTTTCGCCAAGGTGAGGGGGATGGAGGGCGTCATGGATTTGAAAAAGCTGACCGCGAAACAGCGGGCGAATTACCACTATATGGCAGACGCGATGCGGCGGCTGGAATGGGATTTGCACAATGCGATTGAGGCCACCTCGCGCATTCCGGATGAATGGCACGAGATTGCGCGGGCATCGGCGGCCCCGCCCAAGATGCCAGTGACGATGCGGATGGACGCGGATGTGCTGCGGTTTTTCAAGTCGATGGGGGCGGGGCATTTGACGCGGATGAACGAGGTGCTGCGCAGCTATATGCACGCGCGGCTGGCGGGGGTTATTCGCGGGGCGGAAACGGTGGATTTTTACAAGGCGCAGCAAGAGGTCCATTCGGACGAGCGGCCCTTGTGGGGCGACACGGGGCGGGTGTTGGACGGGGACGGGCCTGCGACTGCAGCGGAGGTAGCGGCCGAGCGGAAGGCGCAGTTGAAGGAGCGGATGAAGGTGAAAAGGGTGGAGGGGTGAGATGTGACCCCGCCCTTGGGCGGGGGCAAAACGCGCCAGTGGCGCGTTTTGAACATCGAACGCCCGAGGCCATGCCGAGGGCCGGGGGGGCCTAACCTGTTGATCCTAGTTCCAAACTGTCTACAAAAGAAATATCAAGACGAAAGACCTTGAGAAAATGCGGCTTCAAAGTAGTCTGATATATAAATGTAGAAGTCAGTTGGAGCGCGATGTGGATTTTCTGAAATTTCTTTTCCCAAAGTCAAAAGCCAAGATACAGAAAGTTCAAAAGCTTGTTAACGCAACGCAAGCGAAGAAAGTGGTCGCAAAAAAACCCGCCAAAGTGGAAAGCCGATTTGATGCAGCAGCCGAGTTGCTCGATAAAGACAAAAGCGGCTACTTTCTTGAACCCGACGAAAGCTTCGACTTCGATATTGTGGGGGAATCGTTTTATCAAGATCATCTAAGTTCGATTGCGGGACCAAAATCTGATAATGGGGTAAATTTTGAATGTGATGCAGTAGTGAGCTGCGACAATAAAAACCAACATGACAAGAACGCCATCGCTGTGACAATAGCAGGCCTACTCGTTGGTTATTTTCCGAAAAAAGATTCAAAAGAGTGGCGCCATATGCTTGCGGCAAATGGTGCAAGAGAAAAAGATGTGAGGGTTAAAGCTGTAATTTCCGGTGGCTGGCTTCGAAAAAGTAAAAATAAAGTCGATGAAGGTCACTATGGAGTTAAGCTTGATATTCCCACGTATTCGGACTGAATAATCTGCCGCATGCAAAAGTACTTGAAGAACAGCCTCGTGAGTTGGGCTCGCTCCAGCCTCCGCAAGTGTGCGGAGGCGTTCGGGACTGAAAACGCTCCACTGGAGCGTTTTCGCGGCGCGGGTGCGCCGCCGTCCCTCACCCCTGAAGAGTCCGAACCCCAATCCCCTCACCCCGTGCTTTCATCGCGGACACAGCCGCAATCGACCCCGCAGCCGTCGTGAAATACGGGATTTTGTCGAACAAGGCGACTTTGCGGATGTCGCGGCTGTCGGAGATGGATTGGGTGCCTTCGGTGGTGTTCAGGACCAGTGCGATGTCTTCGTTTTTCAAACGATCCACGATGTTCGGGCGGCCTTCATAGACTTTGTTGACCAAGGTTGACGCGGCGCCGACCGTGTCGAGCCATGTGGCGGTGCCTTTGGTCGCGACAATCTCAAACCCCATCGCGATGAGGTCGTGGGCGGCGCTTGCCATGGCGGCGGTTTTGTCCATGTCTTTGATCGACAGGAACACGCGGCCTTCGGTTGGCAGGTCGTTGCCTGCCCCCATTTGCGCCTTGAGGAAGGCGAGGGGGAAGGTGCGGTCCCAGCCCATGACTTCGCCGGTCGAGCGCATTTCTGGCCCGAGCAGAGGGTCGACGCCGGGGAAGCGGGCGAAGGGGAGGACAGCCTCTTTCACGCTGAACCACGGGGTGATCGGGTCGGCCAGTGTCATCGGGTCGGCCAGCGGCAGGTCGGTGTCGGGGCCAACGCCTGCGGCGTAAGGGGCGCGCATCGGGAAGTTGCTCATCGGTTCACCTGCCATCAGGCGGGCGGCGATGGAGGCGATGGCGCTGTCGGTGGCTTTGGCGACGAAGGGGACGGTGCGGCTGGCGCGGGGGTTCACTTCGAGGACGTAAATATCGTCGCCTTTCAGCGCGAATTGCACGTTCATCAGGCCGACCACGTTCAGCGCGCGGGCCATGGCGATGGTTTGGAGTTTCAGTTCTTCGATTACCGCGGGGGTGAGGGAGTGGGGCGGCAGCGAGCAGGCGCTATCGCCGGAATGGACGCCAGCCTCTTCGATATGCTCCATAATGCCCGCGACATGGACGTTGTGGCCATCAGACAGCGCGTCAACATCAACCTCGATCGCGCCCGACAGGTAACTGTCAAGGAGGACGGGGTTGTTGCCGGAAACCTGCACGGCTTCACGGATATAGCGTTCAAGCTGGGCGTCATCGCGGATGATTTCCATCGCGCGGCCACCCAAGACGAAGGAGGGGCGAATGACGAGGGGGTAGCCGACATCGGCGGCCACAGCGAACGCCTCATCGCGCGAACGGGCGGTGCCGTTGTGGGGTTGCTTGAGGTTCAGTTTGTGGAGAAGCTTTTGGAAGCGCTCACGATCTTCGGCCAGATCAATCGCGTCGGGGGTGGTGCCGAGGATCGGGATGCCTTCGTCGTGCAACGCATTGGCGAGTTTAAGCGGGGTTTGGCCGCCGAATTGCACGATAACGCCGTGGAGCGTGCCGTTTTCCTGTTCCACGCGCAGGATTTCGAGCACGTGTTCGAGGGTGAGGGGTTCGAAATAGAGGCGATCCGAGGTGTCGTAATCGGTGGACACGGTTTCGGGGTTGCAGTTGATCATGATGGTTTCATAGCCCGCATCGGTCAGCGCGTAGCAGGCATGGCAGCAGCAATAATCAAACTCGATCCCTTGGCCGATACGGTTGGGGCCACCGCCAAGGATGACCACCTTTTTGGCGTTCGAGGGCCGCGCCTCACATTCCACATCGCCCATGACGGGGGATTCGTAGGTGGAATACATATAGGGGGTTTGCGCCTCAAACTCGGCAGCGCAGGTGTCGATGCGTTTGAACACGGCGTTGACACCAAGGTTGCGGCGGGCGCGGCGGACTTGCGCTTCGTCGCGGCCTGTAAGGGTGGCAAGACGGGCATCGGTAAAGCCGAGCATTTTCAGCTTGCGCAAGGCGGTGGCATTGGTGGGCAGGCCATCGTGGCGGATTGCGGCCTCGGCGTCCATAATCTCGCGGATGCGGGACAGGAACCACGGGTCAAACGAGGTGGCGCCTTGGATTTCGTCATTGGTCAGCCCGTGCCGCATGGCTTGGGCGATGACGCGCAGACGGTCGGGGGTTTGCTGGCCCAAGGCTTTAAAGATCGCGGCACGGTCGGGGGCCCCCGTTCCATTCACCCCCGGGATGTCGATTTCATCGAAACCCGACAGGCCGGTTTCCAAGGATGCCAGCGCTTTTTGCATGGATTCGTGGATGGTGCGGCCAATCGCCATCACCTCGCCCACCGATTTCATCGCGGTGGTCAAGTTTGGCTCGGATCCGGGGAATTTCTCAAAGGCAAAGCGCGGGATTTTGGTGACAACATAGTCGATGGAGGGTTCAAACGAGGCGGGGGTCACCTTGGTGATATCATTGTCCAACTCGTCCAGCGTATAGCCGACGGCCAGTTTCGCGGCCACTTTGGCAATCGGGAAGCCTGTCGCTTTGGACGCCAGTGCCGAGGAGCGAGACACACGAGGGTTCATCTCAATCACCACCATGCGGCCATCAACAGGGTTGACCGCCCATTGCACGTTAGACCCGCCGGTTTCCACGCCAATTTCACGCAGCACTGCGATCGAGGCCGAACGCATGATCTGGTATTCTTTATCGGTCAGCGTCAGCGCAGGGGCCACGGTGATAGAGTCGCCGGTATGCACGCCCATCGGATCGACGTTTTCAATCGCACAGATGATGATGGCGTTATCTGCGGTGTCGCGCACCACCTCCATCTCGAACTCTTTCCAACCTAGCAGCGATTCGTCGACGAGGATCTGCGCCATGGGGCTGGCTTCCAGCCCGCTCCGGCAAATCGCTTCATAATCGTCGCGGTTATAGGCAACACCGCCGCCTGTGCCGCCAAGCGTAAAGGCAGGGCGAATAATTGCGGGCAGGCCCACATATTCAATCGCCTCCATCGCCTCGGC
>Ga0075467_10002175_pt1 | contig 15618 bp, 10 predicted proteins | sample DEB08_DNA_9_FD_75067 | JGI IMG/M metagenome (GOLD analysis project Ga0075467, IMG submission 75067) | Aqueous microbial communities from the Delaware River and Bay under freshwater to marine salinity gradient to study organic matter... | ecosystem: Environmental > Aquatic > Marine > Coastal ... | reverse complement strand
TTGGCTTATGGTTTAGATAAAAAAGATGGTGCAGACCGCAAGATTGCAGTTTACGATCTTGGAGGTGGAACTTTCGATATCTCTATCCTTGAATTAGGTGATGGTGTTTTTGAAGTACTATCTACCAATGGTGATACTCACCTTGGAGGAGATGATTTTGATCAAGTATTAATTGACTGGTTAGCGGACGATTTTAAAGCTGCTGAGGATATTGATTTACGTAAAGATCCAATGGCGCTTCAACGATTGAAAGAAGCTGCTGAAAAAGCAAAAATTGAACTTTCATCTTCCCCTCAAACAGAAATTAACTTGCCTTATGTAACGGCTACTGCTTCTGGACCAAAACACTTGGTAACAACACTAACACGTTCTAAGTTTGAACAACTTGCTGATGAGTTGGTACGTCGTTCAATGGCTCCTGTAAAGAAAGCTTTAGATGATGCTGGTTTAACGACTTCTGAAATCGACGAAATTATTTTAGTTGGTGGATCTACTCGAATTCCTGTGATTCAAGAAGAAGTTGAAAAATTCTTTGGTAAAAAACCATCGAAAGGTGTAAACCCTGATGAAGTTGTTGCTGTTGGTGCAGCAATACAAGGCGGTGTTTTATCTGGAGATGTAAAAGATGTTTTATTATTAGATGTAACTCCGTTATCTTTAGGAATCGAAACAATGGGTAGTGTAATGACCAAATTGATTGAGTCAAACACTACAATCCCGACAAAAAAATCACAAGTATTTTCGACTGCCGCTGACAATCAGCCTTCGGTTGAGATTCACGTAATCCAAGGAGAACGTTCTATGGCTTCGGACAACAAAACCATTGGTCGTTTTCATTTAGATGGTATTCCTCCAGCAAAAAGAGGAACGCCACAAATTGAAGTTACCTTTGATATTGACGCAAACGGAATCATCAAAGTAACGGCTTCCGATAAAGCAACTGGAAAAACACAAGATATACGTATCGAGGCGTCTTCAGGCTTGACCGAAGAGGAAATCCAAAAAATGCGTCAAGAAGCAGAAGCCAATGCAGAATCTGATAAAGCTGCAAAGGAGCAAGTTGATAAACTCAACAGTGCCGATCAAATGATTTTCCAAACCGAAAGTCAATTGAAAGAATTTGGTGAAAAACTTTCTGATGATAAGAAAAAGCCAATTGAAGAAGCTTTAGAAGAATTGAAGAAAGCATTCGAAGCAAAAGATATTGCACTTACAGAACCTGCTTTAGAAAAAATCAATGAGGCATGGAAGAATGCTTCAGAAGAAATGTACAAAGCACAAGTAGATGGAGCTGCTCAACCAGGAGCTGATGCTCAAGGCGAGCCAGCTGCTGAAGGCGCTGGAGGAGACGATGTTCAGGATGTTGACTTCGAGGAAGTTAAAGAATAACAACTGCTCTTACAAATCAAAAAGCACCGCAATAGCGGTGCTTTTTTTGTTTATTAAACTTTTTGATAAATCGAAACTATAGGACTAGCAACTAGGCATAGTCCACCATACTATTTAAATACTATAAATTCAGGAAGCTACGATCCCAGACGACATGCGTTTGTAAATACCGCCTTCTAAACGCTCACGAATGGCTGTAAAGGCGTCAAGGGTTAGTGATACATCTTCAAGTGTGTGTGTTGATGTTGGAATTAATCGAAGTAAAATAATTCCCTTGGGTATTACGGGATAAACTACGATAGAACAAAATATACTGTGATTTTCTCTAAGATCTTTCACTAAAACCATTGCTTCTGGAATACTGCCTTTGAGATATACTGGTGTTACACAGCTTTGCGTAGTTCCAATGTCAAAACCTCGATCTTTCAGACCTGATTGTAGTGCATTGACATTCTCCCAGAGTTTAGCTTTTAATTCGGGGCGGGTTCTTAATAAATCCAAACGTTTTAAAGCTCCAACTACTAAAACCGATTGCAATGATTTTGCAAACATTTGAGAACGCATATTGTACTTCATAAAATCAATAATACCCTTGTCAGCTGCAATGAATGCGCCAGTAGATGCCATCGATTTTGCAAAGGTTGCGAAGTATACATCAATTGCATCCTGAATGCCTTGCTCCTCTCCTGCTCCTGCTCCAGTAGTTCCAAGAGTTCCAAAACCATGAGCATCATCTACTAAAAAACGGAATTTATATTTCGATTTAAGTGCTGCTATTTCTTTCAAACGGCCTTGCTCACCACGCATTCCAAAAACACCTTCAGAGATCACTAGAATCCCTCCACCGGTTTTCTCAGCCATGATAGTAGCACGTTCTAAATTCTTTTCTAAGCTAACAATATCATTGTGTTTATAAGTATAGCGTTTTCCAGGATGCAACCGAACTCCATCAATAATACAGGCATGGGCGTCTACATCGTAAACAATAATATCGTTTTTAGAAACGAGTGTATCAATGGTTGATAAAATGCCTTGGTATCCAAAATTAAGCACATAGGCAGCCTCTTTATTAACAAAAGTCGCAAGTTCCTCTTCTAATTGCTCATGCAAGTCGGTATGCCCAGACATCATTCTAGCACCCATTGGATGTGCAGATCCGAATTTTTTTGCTGCATTTGCATCAGCTTCACGAACTTCAGGATGATTGGCTAAGCCCAAATAATCGTTTACACTCCATGTAATTACTTCCTTCCCTTGGAATTTCATTCTATTGGAAATAGGTCCTTCTAATTTTGGGAAAACAAAATAGCCTTCTGCTACTGATGCCCACTTCCCTAGAGGCCCTTTATTATCTAATATTCTGTCGAATAAATCGTTTATCATTATACTTTTTTATAGATGTAATTACTGGATGTATTCTACTTTTTGTGGATCTTGAGCATGATCACTATCAAAAAACCCTTGATCGCGCATCCATTGATCATTGTATATTTTACTCATATATCGGGAGCCATGATCTGGGAATATAGCAACCACCTTACTATTACTGTCAAACACAGAGCGCTGATGTAGCTGTTTAATTGCCTGAACAGCCGCACCGCAAGTGTACCCTGCAAAGATACCTTCTTTAAGAGAAATTTCTCTAGCAGTATGGGCACTTTCTTCATCAGAAACTTTTTCAAAATGGTCTATGACATCAAAATCTGTAGCGGTTGGAATCATGTTTTTCCCTAAACCCTCGATTCGGTAAGGATAAATTTCATTCACATCTAACTCTTGGGTTTCGTGGTATTTCTTTAAAACGGATCCATATGCATCAACCCCAATTATTTTTATATCTGGATTTTGTTCTTTTAAATAACGACCGCAACCCGATATGGTTCCCCCTGTTCCACTACATGCAACCAAATGGGTTATCTCTCCATTAGTTTGTTTCCATATCTCAGGACCAGTAGTTTGGTAATGAGCCAAGGAATTCAATTCATTAAAATACTGATTGATGTATACAGATTTTGCAGTTTCTTCATGTATGCGTTTAGCAACCTGATAATACGAACGAGGGTCATCTGCTTTTACATTTGCAGGGCAAACGTAAACCTTAGCACCCATGGCACGAAGCATATTAATTTTATCCTTGGAAGATTTTGAACTTACAGCCAAAATACATTCGTATCCTTTAATGAGGGAAACCATGGCTAGACTAAAACCTGTATTACCAGAGGTTGTTTCAATGATGACACTATCATTTTGCAATAAACCTTTCCGTTCTGCTTCTTCAATAATGAAAAGTGCAATTCTATCTTTGTTAGAATGACCTGGATTGGCAGCCTCCCATTTGGCGTAATAAGAACCTTTAAAGTCTTTTACAACTTTATCAATTTGTAACAGCGGTGTGTTGCCAATTAGGTTAAGTATATTTTTGGAAGCTTGGAAGCTATTTTTCATACAATGGGTTTGAATAAAAACATCCAAATTTACTCAAAAAAATATTACTTTACCTGCTTTTCTAAATCAAGTAAAAACGCATATTTTTTAGCCGTTTCGTGTAACGCATCGAAACGTCCAGATGCACCACCATGACCTGCTTTCATATTTGTATCCAAATACAACTGATTGTCATCTGTCTTCAACTCACGCATACGAGCAACCCATTTGGCTGGCTCCCAATACTGAACTTGAGAATCATGAAGACCGGTGGTAACCAAAATGTTTGGATAGTCTTGTGCTTGTATATTATCATAAGGCGAATAGGACTTGATATAGGTATAATAGTCTTTGTCATTTGGATTTCCCCATTCATCGTATTCTGATGTTGTAAGCGGAATTGTTTCATCGAGCATCGTCGTTACAACATCTACAAAAGGCACTGCAGAAATCACTCCATTATATACCTCTGGTGCATCATTTAATATAACGCCCATTAACAGCCCTCCAGCTGATCCTCCATAAGCATACAAATGATCTGCGGATGTCATAGATTCTTCAATCAAAAACTTAGAACAACTAATAAAATCTGAAAATGTATTTTTTTTATTGAATAGTTTTCCATCGTCATACCAGTGACGCCCCATATATTCTCCTCCACGAACATGAGCTATAGCGTATGCAAAGCCTCTGTCCAACAAACTTAAACGAGTCGTTGAAAAGTTAGGATCGATAGTAGATCCATATGATCCGTAAGCATACAATAGGATTGGAGTATCTGCATTCAATTCTGTGTCTTTATGATGTACCATTGAAATTGGGATTTTCACTCCATCTTCTGCTGTAGCCCATAAACGCGCTGACGTATAGTTACTTTTATCAAATGTTCCCAAAACTTCTTGTTGCTTCAACACTTTTTCCTCACCCGTAGCCATATCATATTCTAATGCAGATGACAGTGTAGTTAGTGAGTTGAAAGAATAGCGGAGTTTTGTAGTATTAAAATCTACGTTTGTAGACGTGTACAAAGTATAGGTTTCTCCGTCTATAGGAAGGTAAAAGTCTTTCTTCCCATCCCAAGTTTGAATTCTTATTTTTGAAAGCCCATTTTCCCGTTCAGTAAGCACCATGTACTCTTTGAACATCTCTAGGTCTTCCAACAATACATCGGAACGGTGGTCGATGTAATTTACCCAGTTTGGACGCTCGGTCTTGGTAACAGGTGTTCGCATTATTTTATAATTCAGTGCATCATCGGCATTCGTGAAAATATAAAAATAATCTTCAAAATGCGACACACTGTACTCTAATCCGCGCTGCCTTTTTTGAATGAATTTAAATTCACTTAAAGGCGCATCGGCTTTGATGTATTGAAATTCAGTTGTAAGTGTACTATAAGAAGAAATAAAAATATAATCTTCAGACTTCGAATCCATCACATAAACTGAAAAGGTGTCATCCTTTTCTTCATAAACTAAAGTCGTTTCATTTGAAGTTGAATTGATGTTGTGTCTGTAAATTGCCTCTGAACGCAGGGTGACAGGGTTTTTTTGAGTGTAAAATAAAGTTTCATTATCCTTAGCCCATACACTTCCTCCTGTTGTGTTTTCAATTGAAGTATCGAGGTAAGTGCCCGAAACCAGGTCCTTAACTTTCATAGTGTACTGTCTACGTGAAACAGTATCTACTGCAAAAGCTGCTTTGGTATTATCTGGACTGATACTAATTCCAACTAAACGGAAATATTCATGCCCAGCTGCCATTTCATTACAGTCGAATAAAATTTCTTCTTCTGCATCAATTGAACCTTTTTTACGGGTATGAATCGGATATTCCTTACCTTTTTCATAGCGACTGACATACCAGTATCCATTATAAAAATAAGGCACCGAGCTATCATCTTCTTTGATTCTAGCTTTCATTTCTTCAAAAAGATCGTTTTGAAAGTCAACCGTATGCGCAGTTGATTTGGCATAAAAATCGTTTTCACGTTCCAAATAATCAATCACTTCGGGGTTTTCGCGCTCTTTCAACCAAAAATATTCATCCATTCGAATATCGTTATGGATTTTATGTTGATGCGGTTTCTGATCTGCAGTTGGTGGTATAAGGTCTTTCATGGGTGTCGTTTTCTTATTGGTATCACAAGATTGGGCGAAAATAACACCAAAAATCAGGATGAATGTTGTTCTACTAAAAAAATTCATATATAAATACATAGGCTTAAAAGTTTAATTTCTGTAAAATATCGAGCACGTATTGATGTTGTTCTTGGGTATAATCTCTATGGGTTACCATTCGAAGCTTGCCCTGTCCCATTGAAATGAATCGTATTTCATGTTCTTGCATTTTATTCATAAAATCGGCTTCTTTTGTAGTATCCAATAGTTTAAAAATAACAATGTTGGTGTCAACTGCCTCAACCTTTTTGATATAGGGCAATTGATCTAAAACACGTTTCAATTCTTTTGCTTTTCGATGATCTTCGGATAGCGATTCCCATTGATGGTCAATCGCATAGGATGCAGCTGCTGCCAAAAAACCAGCTTGGCGCATTCCACCGCCAAATACCTTACGTACACGAAGTGCTTTTTCCATGGATGCTTTACTTCCAATTAATGCAGAACCAACAGGGGCTCCAAGGCCCTTGCTGAAACAAACCGAGATTGTATCGAACAATGTTCCGTAGCTTTTGGCATCTTGACCAGAAGCTACTAATGCATTCCAGATGCGAGCACCATCGAGGTGCAGTCCCAATTGATGTTCATCGCAAACTAAACGAATCGCTTCTATGACCTTAAGGTCATAAAAGGCTCCCCCCCCTTTGTTTGTGGTGTTTTCTAAACAAACCAAAGTCGATAATGGCGAGTGATAAAAATCAGGTGGATTTATTTTTGAAGCTACCTGAGCAGCAGTAATTCGACCTCTTTCTCCTTCGATTAAAGCGCAGGATACACCACTATTAAAGCTAACACCTCCGCCTTCGTAATTAAATACGTGTGCATAGTGGTCACATATCAGCTGTTCGCCTGGCTGTGTATGTATTTTAATTGCTGTTTGATTGGCCATGGTTCCGGATGGAAAAAATAAGGCTGCTTCTTTACCAAACAATTGGGCTACCTTATCTTCCAGTGCATTTACAGCTGGATCTTCTTTAAAAACATCATCGCCTACTTTTGCATTCTGCATGGCATCCAACATGCCGGGAGAGGGTAAGGTTACGGTATCACTGATTAAATTTACTTTCACGTGTAGATAATATAGTTTGTATTCTATTTATGTTCTTATCCCTTTATTTACAAGGTAAACTGACTGCAAAATGTATCCGTTCCAATGGGTGAACCATCTGGAAGTACAGGTGTTTCTTGAACTTCATAAGCCTCAGGGTTTTCTAAAAAGCGTTTGATTTTATTGATATAATAAGCACGGTGTGGCTCTAAAGTGTTTTTCTTTAATCCGTTTTCAATTCTTTTTATAACACCAAAACTAATGGCTTTAACAGAGGCCGTAGTGTTGTTGTTTGCATGAAGCCCAAAAAGTACATTCAAATAGCTTTCTTTAAGTTGTGTTTGAATTGCTTGATGATATGAGTCGCGATATTGCTTCTTGAAGATTGATTTTGTCAATTCATTTGCTAATTGATCGAATGATAGCTGATTGGCATCCAATGCTTTTTGCTGGATCAGACGCGAAACACGTTCTGGGTTCAAAATCATCTGCATGATTCCTTTTCCTAATGAAGCTGGAGCTCCTAGCACATCGAATACTCTTCCAGTTTGTGATCTAAAACTTTCACGTGTTGCCGAATAACCAAAAGCTGTTGGTGGCAATTGCTTCAATAACGGCTTTGGAATAGCCAAAACTTCGGATGATAATGAATTGATCATAGCCGTCAATGCTTCTTTTTGAGTTTCTACAGCTACAGTGGCTATTTCAAAAGGAATTGGTCCTTTAACACCGTAAGAGTAGTCAACACCACCGATCAACTTTACAATTGCTTCGGCTTGATATCGGTGTAAGAAATACATGGGTACTAAGCGATCATTCAAAACAGAATAGGGCTCTCCTACTCTAAGTTGATCGTCAGAAAAGTTTTTTAAAGCAATGGAACGTACCTTTAAAAGGTGGTTGTATTCCTCAATTGCACTTGCTCCATTATCCCATAAATGGGCATACGGATGAGCACCGCCGATAGGACGAGCATCTTGATCCGAAATAAAACGATTTCCTTTTAAAATACTTTCTTCGAGAATACTGTTGAGTTCTTTAGTTTCGTCAGTTCCTTCTGGAAATTCAGAGTAAGAATAGCGTACGGAGGTTTTATCCCATACACCCATACCAACTGCATATGCATTTTCATATGAAATTGCACCAGCAACTACATCAAGCTTAGGGTGTGGATAATCCATTACCGAAGCTCTTCCATTGGTACTTGCAGCAAAATTGTGAGCAAAACCGAGTGTATGTCCAATTTCATGAGCCGAAAGCTGGCGAATACGTGCAATGGCAAGTTCGGACATCTTCGTTTCGTCGGTATTACCATTGGCATAAGGATCTTTAGTTAAACCTTGAGCAATCATAAAATCTTGGCGTATACGTAAACTTCCCAAGCTTACATGTCCTTTAAGAATTTCACCGGATCGAGGATCAACTACGCTTGCACCATAACTCCACCCTCTTGTTGAACGGTGTACCCATTGAATTACATTATAACGTACATCCAGTGGGTCTGCATCGTCTGGAAGTATTTTTATTTGAAAAGCATCGATGAAACCAGCAGCTTCAAAAGCCTCGTTCCACCAGCTTCCTCCTTCTAATAGTGCAGATCGAACGGGTTCCGGTGTTCCGTTGTCTAAATAATAAACTATCGGTTCCTTTGCTTTGCTTTGTGCAGCATTGGGATCTGTTTTTTCTAATCGATGACGCAAGGCGTATACTTTGCGTGTAGAAGTCTCAACGGGTGTAGAATAATCGTAATAGGAAAAAGGTATTGCTCCGCTTCTGGGATCGAAATTTCTTGGTATAAAAGGAACATCAGGTAAGGCTACAAAAGAATGGTGCTGTTTAACACTTACACTGTTAGACGAAGGAGTAACCGAGCGAATCCATCCACCTTCTGCTTGACCAGCAAACGTTAAAAGCACATCCAATTCAATGTTTTTTGGAAACGCTTTGGTGCGATCAAGCGATACCGCAGAGCGAGATTTATCTAACTTAAAACTACCTTGTTTTGATCGTTTCAAACGCTGAGAAACTCCATGTGTATCTTGCATTAAAAATGGAGTCATCTCAATTAAATATTCGGCTGAAGATGTTTCTACAATAGGAAAACCAAATAAAACCGATTCAGCAAATGCCTCTTTAACGGATTGTTTTTCTAATGCATTCTCTGTAGATGCACGATATTTCAAATTGGGTTGAATGAGAAGTAATTTATTTCCAGCTTTGCTAAAGTATACCACACGTTCATCTCCCAATTGGCCACGGTCCAAGCCGATATCGTTACTACCAATTCCAGCACTGAGGCTGTTGATGTATAAAAACTCTGTATCGATCTGACGCTCTTTATTGACTTTTAAAAAAACTTTCCCCGAATTTTCTTCGTAATAAAAGTCAAAAAAACCTTGATATGCAAGAGCCTTTGATTGTAGCATATTCAGCTTTGTTTCTTGAACTGTAACGTTCTTTTTCTTAGAGCGCTGAGCTTGTGCTGTTAAAGAGCATATTATTAAGAAAACTGTTAGGTAATTGAATATAGATTTCATTGTAAATAGTTTTGAATCTAAGCTAAAAAAATAATGTTAATAAAAGGGAAATTTGGAGTTTAATTATACTTTTACATAAAACTACAATATGCTAACTACAGATCAACATAAGAGTATTTTGGATCGCCTTGGGGCACTAAGACGATATCTTTGACGTTGATGCTAAACAAATAGAAATACGCAATCAAGAAGAGGTTACTCTTGATCCTGATTTTTGGAACAACCCAACCAAAGCAGAAGCCCATATGAAATCGCTTCGAACGCTAAAGAAGTGGGTAAGCGATTATGAGTCTTTAGAACAACAAAACGAAGACCTAGAGGTATTACTTGATTTTTATAAATCAGACGATGTTTCTGAAGAAGAAGTTATGGCATTGTACGATTCTATAATCACGCGTCTAGAAGATGTTGAATTTCGCAATATGCTTTCGGACGAAGGAGATTCACTAAGTGCAGTAATACAAGTAACCGCAGGTGCAGGAGGAACAGAAAGCTGTGATTGGGCAGAAATGCTAATGCGCATGTATTTGATGTGGGCAGAAAAGCAAGGGTTCAAAATCAAAGAATTGAATCACCAAGCTGGAGATGTAGCTGGAATAAAAACGGTTACAATAGAAATTGAAGGAGATTTTGCCTTTGGTTGGTTGAAAGGTGAAAACGGAGTCCACCGTTTGGTTCGCATTTCCCCTTTTGACAGCAATGCAAAACGACATACTTCCTTTGCATCCGTATACGTATATCCTTTAGTTGATGAAACCATTGAGATTCAAATTAATCCTGCTCATATTTCTTGGGAAACCATGCGTTCTAGTGGTGCTGGGGGGCAAAATGTAAATAAGGTAGAAACTGCTGTGCGACTACGCCATGAGCCTTCAGGAATAGTAATAGAAAATTCTGAAACACGCTCGCAATTGGACAATAAATCCAAGGCTATGCAATTATTGAAATCACAGTTGTATGAAATAGAATTACAAAAGAAACTCTCTGCTCGTAAAGAAATTGAAGCTTCTAAAAAGAAAATCGAATGGGGATCTCAAATTCGAAATTATGTATTACACCCCTATAAATTAGCAAAAGATGTTCGAACACAGTTCGAAACTGGAAATGTCGATGCTGTGCTCAATGGTGCTATTGACCCCTTTCTGAAGTCTTATTTGATGATGATGGGGCAAAACGAATCTGAATAACTACTAAATACGAATCCTATGAAAACAAATCCAACCATTAAAAACATAATTTTCGATCTCGGCGGTGTCCTTGTCGATTGGAATCCTGACAAAGTATACAAGCATGTTTTTAAAAATGACCCAGATAAAATGGCTCATTTCTTCAATGAAGTATGTACTCAAGATTGGAACGAAAATCAAGATGCAGGTTATCCTATGGCGAAGGCTACCGAAGAACGTGTCGCTTTATTTCCAGAATATGAAGAGGAAATCAGAATGTTTTACGGTCGCTGGGATGAGATGTTAGGAGATCAAATTCAAGGCACAGTTGATATTTTAAAACAATGCACTGACAACTCAAATTATAAGGTTGTAGCACTCACAAATTGGAGTCACGAGACTTTTCCAAAAGCCATTGCTAAGTTTGAGTTTTTACAGTGGTTTGAAGGAATCTTAGTTTCTGGAGAAGAAAAAACCAGAAAACCATTTGCAGAAATCTATGAACTTACTTTAAGTCGTTTTGACATCAAAGCAGATGAGTCTTTGTTCATTGACGATAACCTCCGGAATATTGAAGCGGCTCGTGCTTTAGGAATTCATTCCATTCAGTTTCATAGTCCCGAGCAATTGGCACAGGATTTAGATGCCTATGTTACGCTATAAAAATATCAAGAAATGAAACTTACAATATACCACAACACCCGTTGCAGAAAATCTAGAGAAGCATTGGACCTTTTAGAATCAAAAGGGTTAGAACCTGAGGTTATTGAATATCTAAAAAATCCACTCAGCGAAAAACAAATTGAAGAATTAATCCGGCTTTTGAAAATCGATCCAATCCAATTGGTTCGAGTAAGCGAAGCAATTTGGAAAGAAAATTACAAAGGAAAAACCTTTTCAAATGCTGAAATCATTGCACTATTAGCCAAACATCCAAAATTAATTGAAAGACCCATCATAACGAGTGTAACAAATGCGGTAATCGGACGACCAATTGACAAATTGATTCAGTTTTTAGAATTGAATTAAACCTTAACCACTATATATAGTCCAAATAAAAAAACTTTTAATGAAACTAAAGCTTCTTACTAGCAAACTCACTTTGTTGGGTTTATTCCTCTTCACAATTAGTCTAACTTTTGCTCAACGTCCTCAGAATTTCAAAAAACTTGTCATTACAGGAAAAGTAATTGATGTTGAAACCCAAGAACCGCTCGAATACGCAACTATTACGCTTAGAAATGAACGTCGTCCAGAAATGCTACAAGGCGGAATTACAAAAGCTGATGGTACTTTTTCTATTGAAGTATTTCCAGGGAAATATAATATTAGCACCGAATACATTTCGTTTAAAACCATAACCCAAGAAGGTGTTATGATTCGCTCCAATAAAGATTTGGGTACGATCAATTTAGAAATTGAAGCCTCTACTTTAGATGGAGTTGAATTGGTTGGTGAACGAACCACAGTAGAAATTCGTTTAGATAAGCGTATTTACAATGTTGGGAAAGACATTACCGTTCGCGGTGGAAGTGTTTCAGATGTTTTAGATAACGTGCCTTCGGTTTCTGTAGATGTAGAAGGTGTAGTTTCGTTACGTGGAAATGATAACGTTCGTATTTTGATCAACGGAAAACCATCGGGTCTTGTTGGTTTATCTGGTCCAGAAGGTTTACGTCAAATACCCGCAGAATCGATTGAAAAGGTTGAAGTAGTTACTTCTCCCTCTGCTCGATACGATGCAGCAGGTACAGCTGGTATCCTGAATATCATTTTAAAGAAAAACGAATTGGATGGTTTTAACGGATCTATCGTTGTGAATGGTGGAATTCCAAAAAACTTTAGAGGGAGTGCTTCTTTAAACTGGAGAACTGAAAAAGTAAACATCTTTACTACAACTACAGTTGGAGATTCTGAATCTGAAGGAGGAGGGCTTTTTAATAGCGAATATTTTAACAGCAACGGTCCTAGTAGTTTTTCTAATGAACGTCGTAACTACGATCGAGGTCGAAAAAACTTTTTTACAAATCTCGGTTTAGAATATATTGTAGATGACAAAACATCACTTACTGTTACTGGTTTTTATAGAAAGAGCGACAACAACAGCTTAGTGTCGACCTATATCGAATCTATCAATGCAACTGGAACATTTAATTCAGAGCGTTTTGAAAATGAAGTTGAGCTTGACGAAACGAAACAGTTTACGGCAAACTACACCAAAAAGTTTGATGATAAAGGGCATGAATTGGTTGCTGAGTTTCAATACGAAACCAGCACTGAAGACGAAGACTCTGATATTACAAGCGCTATTCCTGAAGAGGTTTTTACTGCAGAGTCACAAAAAAGAGTTTTATATCAACTGGACTATGTTTGGCCAATTGACGAAAACACACAATTTGAGGTTGGGTATCGTGGAAATTTTAAAACACAGGTAAATGACTATAATGTGTCAATTGAAGAAAATAATGTTTTTGTAAGAAACACAGATCTTTCAAACATTTTGGCTTACACAGAAAATGTAAATGCTGCCTACACCCAGTTTGGAAAGAAAATTGACAAGTTTTCTTACTTATTAGGTCTTCGAATGGAGCATTCAAACATCGTCATAGACCAACGAACTACTAATGTTAAAGTAGAGAAGAATTATGCAGACTGGTTTCCAACGGTTAACCTATCGTATGAGATGAATGAAAAAGAAAATGTAACGCTTGGATTCAGTAGAAGAATAAGACGTCCAAGAGGATGGTCTTTAAATCCCTTCCCGTCTCGTTCTAGTATTACCTTCTTTAGACAAGGAAATCCTGACCTTGATCCGTCATACTCCAATACTTTTGATTTGGGCTACCTGAAACGTTGGGAGAAGTTCACATTCAACGGATCTGTATATTTCCAAAAGTCGACACAAAACATTGAACGAATCACAGAAGAAACTGGGGATTTAGTTGAAGTAACCGCAAATGGAAGTACAACATTAGTGCCTGCTTTGCGCTCTATTTCTGTCAATCTATCGGAAAACAATCGTATTGGTACTGAATTTACTTTAACTTATACTCCCTCAAGAAAAGTTCGCCTAAGCGGAAATTTCAACATCTTCAACTCCCAAACTATTGGAGATTATGCTGGTAAGAATTTTGACGCAGAAATCATCAGTTGGTTTAGTAGAATCAATGCAAGTGTGAAATTACCGGGCGGGTTTGACACCCAATTACGTGCATTCTACTTTGGCCCAAGAGCCAACGCACAAACTACATCAAAAGGTGTGTTTTCACTCTCTGGAGCGATCAACAAAACTATTCTAAAGAAAAAAGGAACCCTTTCTTTACGTGCTAGCGATCTTTTGAATTCTAGAAGAAGAAAAAGTACTACAACAAGTGAAAACTTCTCAACCTACACCGAATTTCAATGGAGAATCCCAAGTTATGTATTGACTTTTACCTACAAAATAAACGAGAGTAAAGCCAGTAAACGCAGACGTGCATCACGTAATGGTGGTGATGGCGGTGATGAAGGTTTTGATTTTTAAACACATAAAAATTTAGTCCATAAAAAAACCTCACAATTTAGAATTGTGAGGTTTTTTAGTATGATGGAAAACCGAATGAACGGCTTTAGATAGTAGTACTACTAAATTTATTCTTGAAGTTCTGCTTTCTTAGCTTCTTTACGTTCTTTGAACCATTCCAAAAACGACCCAACTAACCAGTAAGGAATCACGAAGGTTAATAAAAAAATCATCAACCAAAATCCAATGGATAAAATGGTTAAAAAAGATAGAAAACCTAAATATTGATCGAATTCGAACATTGTTGTAAAATTTTAAACAAAATTAAGTTTTTTATGTTTCTAATCCCAGTTATCCTTTTACTTTTTTAGCGAAAGAGCGTAAAATCAAATTGAGCTTTTATATTTTCAATCCGAGATCACATCAGCTTGCTCTAAAATAAAAATTAAGTATTTTTGTAGCGAACAATTTAAAGTAAATAAACAATGAAATACCGCATAGAAAAAGACACATTAGGAGATGTACAAGTACCCGCAGAAGTTTATTGGGGAGCTCAAACGGAACGCTCACGCTCCAATTTCAAAATTGGACCTTCAGCTTCTATGCCTATTGAAATTGTTCAAGGTTTTGCTTACTTGAAAAAGTCTGCTGCCTACACCAACCATGAGTTAGGTGTTTTGGATCTTAGTAAACGTGATTTAATCGCACAAGTATGCGATGAAATTTTAGATGGTAAACTAGATGATCAATTTCCTTTGGTGATTTGGCAAACCGGATCTGGAACGCAGAGCAACATGAACGTCAATGAAGTGATTGCCAATCGTGCTCATGTACTTGCCGGCAACACACTAGGAGAAGGCGATAAAACCCTTGCACCTAACGATGATGTAAATAAATCACAATCCTCGAATGATACATTCCCAACAGGAATGCATATTGCAGCCTACAAAAAAATTATTGACAACACAATTCCAGGGATTACCCAACTCCGAAATTCCTTGGATGCTAAAGCAAAAACTTTTAAATCTGTAGTAAAAATTGGACGTACCCATTTGATGGATGCCACTCCCCTAACCTTAGGGCAAGAGTTTTCGGGCTATGTTTCTCAATTAGATCACGGATTAGCTGCCTTAAATTTTACTCTGAAACATTTGTCTGAGGTTGCACTTGGAGGAACTGCTGTAGGAACAGGAATAAACACGCCTAAAGGCTATTCTGAGCTTGTTGCAAAATACATAGCTGAATTTACTGAACTGCCCTTTATTACAGCTCATAACAAGTTTGAAGCACTAGCTGCTCACGATGCAATCGTTGAGACACATGGAGCCCTAAAACAAATCGCAGTATCGTTAAATAAAATCGCAAATGATAT
>Ga0075467_10002174_pt1 | contig 15622 bp, 13 predicted proteins | sample DEB08_DNA_9_FD_75067 | JGI IMG/M metagenome (GOLD analysis project Ga0075467, IMG submission 75067) | Aqueous microbial communities from the Delaware River and Bay under freshwater to marine salinity gradient to study organic matter... | ecosystem: Environmental > Aquatic > Marine > Coastal ... | reverse complement strand
TGCTGGCCACGAAAAACGCAGTTGCCAAGGCAACTAAATCACCTATTAGTAAAGCGGCTTTATGCGCGGGGTGGTAAACCCCAAATAGACTTCGTGTAAGTGCCATAAAATTAACGTTTCGATTTTGCTTTAGTTTAAAAATTTAAAGGGATTTAGTGTTTCGACTTAAACACATTGCTCATCGTTGTCTGAATTGCGTTTTTTATAAAACCGGTTCCCCAAGATATATGCAGGGCGGCAAAAATGATTGGCAGATATATCAATAAATGGGCTTGTTTACTATCAAGTGCTAATTTTATTGAGATGGCTAAACATGCGCTCGAGTAAATTAATGGAATAAGCCATCCAATGACATGCCCGAGCGTGATCAATGTTATCGAAGCGGCTAGACTGAGGCAAAGTAAAACAGGGGCGACCTGTCGATAGCTTATCGATGACGGATGTTTTAATAAGGTGTTAAAACGCCAAAATCCATAGTTGAAGTATTGCTTGCTCAATTTAGATATCGATTCACGGCAAAAGTACTGGCAACGGATGCTTGGCTCCAAAACAATTGGGCCTATTTGAGATCGAAGTCTATGATTGAGTTCATAATCTTGATTGCGTACCCAAGCTTCATTGAAACCTCCTACTTTAATCAGATTATTTTTAAAGAAACATCCGCCGAAAACTGTGTCTACATACTGGCGTTTTGTTGCGTAGCGATACTGAGCGTTGCCGATACCAAATTTGCTTGACGTTGCTATGGCTATCGCTTTACCCGTCCTGGTTTTGGCGATTGCGCTGATCACCCCGCCAACCGAGGCTGCATCTGGTTCAGAAAGTAAAGTCTTGACAGAATTCAATACATAATTTTCGTCATATATAGCGTGTGCGCCGCACCACATAAGCAGTTCATGTTTTGCTGCTTCGATGCCAATATTCATTGCTGCAGGAGTGATTTTTTTGTTGTTTTTCAACAAAGTAATATCTAGAGAATCTATAGATAAGCTTCTTACCTGATCAATCGTATCGTCTTCGCTGCCTCCATCAATGACTAGAATTTCGATTTTATCTAATCGATAGTTACCTTCGGCGATTGATTTGATGCAGTCGACAATAAACCCTGACTCGTTAAAGGTGGGGATAATTATTGATATCGATGGAAGGTGAGTCGGCATTGGGTTTTCCTTGTTCTCTTCCAGTCATTATATGGTGTACCGAAAGCTATTAGAAGAAGTCATTTATCGGCACTGTTTCCTTGACTTGTTTGGTGCGAGTGGCTACCTTGTTCCGCGATAAAACCTCCAAATGATATCTTGAAATAAAATGACGAATGTTGCATGTGTCGGCGCCGGTTACTGGGGCAAAAATCTAATTCGAAACTTTCACTCAATCGGAGCCCTACATACGATATGCGATGGCGTCGTCGAGGTTGCTGAGAAGTTTCAGGGTCTGTATCCAGATGTGACGGTTAGCACTAGCTTTGACGAAGTGTTAAAAAACTCAGAGATTGATGCGATTTCCATCGCTACGCCAGCCGAAACACATCATGATCTTATTCGCAAAGCGCTAAATGCCGGTAAACATGTTTATGTTGAAAAACCATTATGTTTAGACGAAGCACATGCGCAAGAATGCATCCAACTGGCTGAAAAATTAGGCTTAACCCTGATGGTTGGACACTTGCTTTGGTATCATCCAATGGTTCTGGAAATTAAGCGAGCGCTGCATGCTGGTGAGCTTGGCAAGCTTGGTTATATTTATTCGAATCGTCTTAATATGGGATTGCTGCGCAGCGAAGAAAATGTACTCTGGTCTTTCGCACCACATGATATCTCAATGATTTTGGGCTTAGTTGGTTCAGAACCTGAGTCGGTTCAAGCTCATTCAGCAAATCACTTAAATCCTGAAATCGCAGATCATGCGGTTGGCTTGATGAAATTTGCTAATAACGTAAGTGCACATGTCTTTGTTTCATGGTTAAACCCATTTAAGGAGCAAAAGTTAGTCGTTGTCGGTGAGGACGCGATGATGGTTTTTGATGATACCAACCCAGACTGGAGTAAAAAGCTCGCTAAGTATGCGCACTCGGTGGAATGGGACGGAAGTCGCCCAGTGGCAGTGAAAGCGGAGCCAGAATTTATTAGCTTACCCAAAGCAGAACCGCTTAAAAACGAGTGCCAACATTTCGTCGACTCGGTAGAAGGCAAGACGGCCCCGAGAACTGATGGGCAAGAAGGGTTAAGAGTTCTTAAAGTATTAAATAAATTGCAGCAAGCAATGGATGCATAAGTTAAAATGCCGCGCATGATTACTGAATCAAAAAAATTCTTTGTGCACGAATCTTCTTACGTCGATGATGGCTGCGAAATTGGTGATAACACCAGTATTTGGCACTTTAGCCATATTATTTCGGGAACCAAGATCGGTGAACGATGTAATATTGGCCAGAATGTGGTCATTGGTGGAAATGTTATCGTCGGTAATGGCTGTAAGATTCAAAATAATGTCTCGATCTATGAGGGCGTAGAGCTCGAAGATGACGTTTTTTGTGGTCCGAGCATGGTATTTACCAATGTGTTCACACCCCGTAGCCACGTCTCACGAAAAAATGAGTATCTACCGACGAAGGTTCGGCAAGGTGCCACGATTGGCGCTAACGCGACAATCGTGTGCGGTAATGAAATCGGCGCTTTCGCGTTTATTGGTGCGGGGTCTGTGATAACAAAGCCGGTACTATCACAAGCGCTGATGGTCGGTAATCCGGCTAAGCAAATAGGTTGGATGTGTAAGTGCGGTGAGCGATTACCCACATCGAACCACTGTGCTCGCTGCGATGCTAAATATGAAATTGATGATGCCAGTCAGGCAATCAAAGAGGTTTAAATGAGTGTTCCTTTTATTGATCTGAAGGCGCAATACGCGCGTATTCAAGATGATGTTAATGCTGGTATTCAACGGGTTTTAGAACATGGTAAATATATCATGGGGCCCGAGATTGCTGAATTTGAAGCTCTGTTAGCCGACTTTTGCGGCGCAAAGCATGCGATTACTTGTTCCAATGGTACTGATGCCTTGAGTTTAGGCCTGATGGCATACGATGTCGGCCCAGGCGACGCCATCTTCACTACTCCGTTTACTTTTTTCGCTACAGCGGAAGTGATCGCCCTTACTGGCGCGACCCCTGTGTTTGTTGATATCGACCCTCGAACCTTTAATATTGATCCGCAGAAGTTAGCTATCGAAGTCGAGAAGGTAGTCGCGCAAGGTAAACTAAAGCCACGTGGAATAATGCCGGTAAATCTTTTTGGCCTAGCACCTGACTTTGATGGCATTGATGCGGTGGCTAAGGAACATGATCTATTTGTACTTGAAGATACCGCACAGGGTTTTGGTGGCTTGTATAAAGGGCGAGTATCAGGTTCATTAGGTGATATTTCGTCTACTAGCTTTTTTCCAGCCAAACCGCTAGGTTGTTACGGTGACGGTGGCGCAGTGTTCACCAGCAACGACGAACTGGCGGACAAAATGCGTTCACTTCGAGTTCATGGCCAAGGTGTTGATAAGTACGATAATGTTCGCATCGGTCTGAATGCCAGATTTGACACCATACAGGCAGCGATATTGCTACCCAAACTGGCGATTTTTCCTGAAGAGATAGAACTACGGCAAAAAGTTGCGAGTGCTTACACTAAGGCATTAGATGGCTTAGTTGAAACGCCGTATGTGCCTGACGGCTACACCAGCGTTTGGGCGCAATATTCTGTTTTATCTGACCGCCGCGAAGAGCTTCAAGCAGCACTTCAAACAGCCGGAATTCCGAGTGTCATTTACTATCGAATTCCTTGCCATTTGTCTAAAGCATTCGAACATCTCGGCTATAAAGAAGGCGACATGCCTGAGTCCGAAAAAGCGTCTAAGAGAATATTTAGCTTGCCAATGCATCCTTACATCGAAGACGGGTTCGCAGAGCAGGTTGCCGATGTAATTCGCGCTGCGCTCGTTTAGGCTTTAGTAGAAAATAATTACGGCAGTAACGTTGTCGAAACCTCAAGCTTAGCTGTCGAAACCTAAAAGAAGTTCATATAAATGAAACAAGTCCTTATTGATAAAATCGAATCTAAGAATGCCGTAATTGGCGTTGTAGGCTTAGGGTATGTTGGCCTGCCGCTGATAAAACGCCTCAATGAAGTTGGTTTTAATACTCTGGGTTTAGACATAGATCAAATTAAGGTCGATTGCTTGACGCAAGGCGATTCGTATATACAGCACATACCCGTCGACGACCTACATAAGGCAATCGAGGCTGGAAACTGTGTCGTGACAACGGATTTTTCAAGCGCTACTAATGCAGATGTCATCATTCTGTGCGTTCCCACGCCGCTTAATAAATACCGTGAACCCGACTTGAGCTATGTGACCGGATCACTAGAAACACTGTTGCCATATCTTCGCCCTGGGCAAATGCTTTCATTGGAAAGCACCACCTATCCGGGTACTACTGAAGAGGAGTTGCAACCTCGGATTGAAGCCCAAGGGCTTACCATTGGCAAAGATTTTTTCCTAGTTTACTCTCCTGAGAGAGAAGATCCGGGTAATCCGGATTTTAATACTCATTCTATCCCTAAGGTTTGCGGTGGTACGACTCAGGACTGCCTAGACATTGGCGTTGCATTTTATAGCAAGATTATTGAAAAGGTAGTTTCGGTTAGTTCTACTAAAGCTGCTGAGATGACAAAAATCCTAGAAAACACGTATCGTGCGGTCAACATCGCGTTAGTTAATGAGTTGAAAGTTGTCGCTGATAAAATGGGTATTGATATCTTTGAGGTAATTGATGCGGCCGCGACCAAACCATTCGGCTTCAAGGCGTTTTATCCTGGGCCCGGCCTAGGTGGTCATTGCATACCGATTGACCCGTTTTATTTAACCTGGAAGGCCCGAGAATATGGGCTGCACACTCGATTTATCGAGCTCGCTGGAGAAGTTAATACGTCTATGCCAGCCTACGTTATATCGAAAATAACAGATGGCTTGAATTCGCATGGCAAGTCAGTCAAAGGCTCAAAAATATTAGTGATGGGCGCCGCGTATAAGAAAAACGTTGATGATATGCGCGAGTCGCCGAGTGTAGAGTTGATCGAGGACTTAATCGCGCTTAAAGCTATAGTCGATTATCATGACCCATTCGTGCCGACACTTCCGAAGATGCGTGACCACGACTTACAAATGTCGAGTGTCGATTTCTCGGCCGAGTCGATCAAAAAATATGATTGTATTTTAATTTCGACGGATCATGACGGTGTTGATTACTCCCTGCTTTCCGAGGCCCTTCTGGTAGTCGATTCACGCGGAATTATGCCGGTCGCCATGAAAAATATCATCCGCGCATAACTGCGCAAAGATAGAGTTTCCATGAAAAGAGTAGCAATGTTTGTGACCAACCCCTGTACTCATGACGCGAGGGTTATGAAAGAAGCCGCTACCCTTTCTGAAAACGGCTATGAGGTTAGAGTGTTTGCTTTGGCGAACGCTTATAATGCCCCCGGTATATACCCTCAAGGTAACTACACCGTTCACCGTCTTAAGTTTGACAATATCTTTACTCGTGGTCGAGAGATCACATGGACGATTGCGTCATTCATTCTCAAGCCTCTCCGCCTGCTAAAGACCAGTGTCGTCTGGATGTTTAAGGGTTTAGTTTCGCTGCTTCTGTTGGTTCTAAAAGCCATCTTTGCGATCCCTGTTCTAATCCTGGCCAAGCTGTTTCCTTCTTTTGCCGAAATAATTCGCCGCAGGGAGAGCCTCGCCGAGCTAAATAGAGCTGGCAATGCGAGTCCACAGATCGACGTTTTTGCAAGGTGGTTTCGCCGAAGCAAAGTGTCTTTCTACGTGTACTTACGAGCAAATACAAATTATCGCAACAGAGTTCTGATCCAAAAAATACTTACTAAATTCGGCAGAATACTGAGCAAATGCCTCAGAATGCTTGTGAGGCTCGTTAAGCTGCCCGGTAGGATATACGTCAAAGTTAGAAGTAAGTTGATTACTAGGATTAATCGGCTGCTGTACAAAGTTTTGTTGCCACTGCATAAAATATCTACCTACTACTATTTTTGTATGGCGTCGAGTAAGGCGGCTGAGGTATGGGGAGCCGATGTGGCGCACGCTCATGACTTGAATACTATGTATGCGGCATATAATCTTAAAAGAAAGTTTTCTAGCACTATCGTAGTGTACGACTCTCATGAGTTATGGATCCACCGGAATCGCGTTGGCAGAAAGGCAACTCTCGAAAAAATGTTGGACAAGGTGGTTGAAAAACGGTTGATTAAACACGCCGATGGCATAATTACTGTATGCGATAGCATCGGTGATTGGCTCAGCGATCGATACCAAGGCATACCGGACCCTGTGATTGTGCGCAACATGCCGTATCAAATTGCTGAGGAACTTGCGCCTCAGTCTAGTCTCAAAGCGCCGCTTGGTATTGAAACTCAGGCGATCGTGATGATCTACACCGGTAAAATCACGTCGGGGAGGGGGATTGAAATTGGTATACATGCGCTTACTGAGGTAGAGAATTTAAATCTAGTCTTGCTTGGCTACGGTGAGCCAAGTTACGTAGACGGAATAACCAAGCTTATTAGTGAGCTCGGCTTGGAAAGTAGAGTGTTCTTCTGCGACCCTGTACCTTATCAGGAAGTCAGCAGCTTTATAAGTGGTGCTGATTTCGCGCTGGTTTATATTGAGCCGATTTGTCTTTCATACGAGTTCGCCCTACCAAATAAGCTTTTTGAATCGATACAAGCTGGCATTCCGATAATGGGCTCTGGACTAACAGAGATAAAGAAACTCGTTGAAGGTTTAAAGGTTGGCGTTTGCTTTAATAGCTTGGATGAATTGGTAACTCATTTAAATAAGGTCGAGCCTTCAGAACTAGCAAAGTGGCGAGCGAATATCGATTTGGTTAAAGACAACCTTTGTTGGGAGCGAGAAGAAAATCGACTACTTGAGCTTTATCGCGGCCTCGAAAGCAAAATGGTCAGCTAAATGAAATCGAGTCTAACAAGATTTATTGCAACTTATGCTGATCTAATATCGTTAGTTTTTAAAAATGATAAGCTACTGCTAGTCTCTACGGGGACGTGTTATTTAATGTCATTTTCATTGATCGGTTTTGTTTTTCTTATGCTGCTAGCACTGCTAAAGTCTATGATAGTGACTGGCAACTTATCGATGGATATTATGGTTGAATTTTCTTTAATGGATTTTCAACTTTCAATTTCACGATTTTATTGTTTAAGTACTTTATTGGCTTTGTATTTACTTTCATCAATTGTTATGTATTTCGCTGAGCGGCAATGGCACCGATCTATCCATCAAATTCTGAGTGGGTTATATAGGGCCAAGGCTAATGTGGGTAACAAAAAAATCAATAAAGAGAACCGCCAAGGCGCTATAGCGACAATGCGAGTTAGTAATATTTTGCTCAGTATCATGAGCCCATTTTTGACTTCATTAGTAGCATTTCTGGCACTATGTTGGGTTGATTGGCGGATGGCTGTCATTGGATTAGTTGTTGTTGTTATCTCGTTGATATTTTTTTTAGACCTTGGACGAAAAACTAAAAAAGCCAGCCTTGAAATGGCTGGTGATGACGACGATATCGAGGTGGAAACGCCTGTTCTTAAAAAAAATGAAAACAGTTTGGTTGATGAACGGTTGGATTTTCTGTCTGGGCTTTTTCAGTTGAAGGCTCGTAGTAAACTGGTTTCTAATCTTATGTTTACTTTCCTCATCATCTTGGTTGTATCTTATTTGAATTTTGCTGTCGGTGACCCTCAAAAATTCTATCGTTTAATAGCGGCAAGCTTACTGGTATACCTATTATACGGCGCTGTTCGGACTATTGGCGCTAAGGCCGTACCGTTATCCAGACAATACAATTCAGTCAGAAAATTTTTAAATAACTAATAAATAAATCAATACATGAATAAGGAAAAACCAGTTTTTGTACGTGGCTTAAGTCGCTCCGGCGGCACACTTTTGTGTACTATTCTAGATGCACATTCGGATCTTGCCATTTCCTATGAACTCTACCCAAACATGCTGTTGTTGGAGAAGGAAGCGAACTTGGCGGCCTCCGAGCTTAATGATTTCTTTGACGCCTTAGTCGCTTGTCAGCGAATCAAAGACATACCGATCGATAAGTTTCCTCTGCCATCGTATCGTGTTTATTTTCTTCGCTTAGAAAGAGGTGGTGTAAGTAAGGTTGAAGCCGAGGATTTATTAGCACAAGCCCTGAAACAAGGCGTAACGTTTACCACCAGAGACGATTGTTCCAACTTTGTTAAGACTTGTTGTTCATTGAAGATGACTAAATGCGGAAAATTGCATTGGGGTGCTAAAATGAACAATCGAATAAGTGAATATTTGGAGAAATGGCCAGAGGCAAAGTGTATAGATATTGTCAGAGATGGACGTGACGTAGCTGCCAGCCAATTGGAACTAGGTAGTTTTGGCAAGTCTGTTGAGCAGGTTGCTGATTCATGGAGAAAGACCCATGAGAAGTTTTTGACGTATCAGTCTAGCTACCCTAAGAATGTTCGAGTTATTAAATATGAGGATTTAATATTTGACTCTGAAAATAGTATTCAGAAATTATGTGAATTTATTGAAATACCTTTTGACGTCAAGATGTTGAATTATCATAAAGAAGATCTAACTTTATTTGAAGCTAATCACATGTCGAAAAAAAATGTCATGTCAGGCATCAATTCAAAGAGCGTTGGTAAGTGGAAAAACGTTTTATCTCAAGATCAGGTGAATGGTTTTAGTTCTGTCGCTGGTGAGATGCTCAAATATTTTAATTACACAAGCTGAGGTATTACTGTGTTAACAGATAAAAAAGCAATAGAAATCGTATCTACTGCGAAACAAAAAAATGTTAGAGACCCCAAGCGCTCTAGGCTTCATTTCGAAAATATTTTCGATTCATTTTTTAGCCAACATAATTTCTCGGGTGACTATTTGGATATGGGGCCAGGGCAGTATGACTTTGGTGTCATGGCCAAAGAGCGCGGTGCTGATCAATGTTACGCAATTGAAAACGATCCGCCGGTGATTGAGCTTGGGAAATATTTAGGTTTTGAAGTAAGAGATGCAAATATCAAATTGTATGCTCCTGCTTTAGTCGAGAATAGAAAATTTAGTGGTGTGTTTAATAAGTTTTCGTATAACTGTTTCTGGTATTTAGATAATCCAGAAGCCCACATTAATTTTGTCGATAATGTGTTGGCTTCACTTTCCGCAGATGGTTGGGCTTGGATAGCACCTTGGAATGGTGTTCCCAAATCTAAGGATCTGTCTGAATCTCAAATTGAGACCCAATTGGAGCTTCAAAAAAATATCTTTCAAGAGCGAGGCTTTAATGTACGCATGCTATCAGACAAAGAAGCCAAGAAATTTGGTGTACATGGCGCTGTCGCTAACAGCCTAATTTTCACTCTCAACCTATAGTCATAGCAGCCTAGATATGGAAAAACCCCTTAATAAGGAAGTGGATGATACAAAGTCAGTGAAGTCAGGCGCCTATTTTCCTCAGCAATACCTAACTGATATGTTTCGCTTTTTTAAACGGCATGATGAGAAAATAGAAATTATCACCTACCGCGATCTATGCTGGGACACAAATGATTTCGATTTTGAAGGTTGGTACCCCAATGAAAAGCAGGCTTGGTTAAATCGAATCGATAGCGGACAAATAGACCCGAAGAAGGCCTATGTTTTGATTCAATACGACTTAGATTCTCGCCCAGAGCGAGCGATGAGCTTACTAAGCCATGCTGAGCATCGTGGCGTTCCGGCAAATGTGATGAGGTTCAACCAGCGTATCGATCGTAAAAGGCTTAAGACCTGCGACGAAGTTGCGTCAACTGAGTATGATATCAATACTCAATTATTGCAAAAATTAGAGTCGGACGGTTTCTTAATTGGCCTACACTCAAATTGTTACGAACGTAGTCATCATGATGAAGATTTAGCAAAAAAACTATTAGCATCAGATATCGGGGAATTACAAAAAGATCACACCATTGATTTCTATACAGCTCATGGTGGAGTGCCTTGTTCCGAGGGGCTAAATAATCGTGATGTTCAACCATCTGCTGGTGTTGCTAAGACAGTGCGATGGGTTCATAACGGTGCGACACCATACTTTACTGGGCAATTTAGTGATGGCGGTCATAACTCACCGTTAAGAGACCCAGCCGACAGAGATTTACGTGACTTTGTGAAAAAAATGAAACCTGGGGGACGCTACAGAATATTGATTCACCCTCAGTATTACGATGTGCTTTTTACAAAATCAGCTCGATATACAGGCACGACATGGTACGACACCATTGCCCAAGAGCTGGAAAGTGATGACTTTACTGATACCTGGGGAGCTGTCGACTTACCGCTATTCAATCCAGATCATGAGATCAAGGCGGAATCAATCGCGGAGCCAGTAAAAGTTGCTAACAATAGTTTGTTTCGGCGAGTCTTTCGACGTATAAAAAAGCTCTTGAAGAGCAAATTAACTTAGCTGAGATTGCTTTTCTATGTTTCGTTATAAAATTGCGATATTTATTGTCGGCTTAGTTTTTGCAAGCGCTGGTCATATTGAAGTCAAAGCTTCTGTAGGCAGTGGAATCGATTCAATTGAGAATCGTTTTATAGATCAGCTTGAACTGAATCTCGGTCTTTTAAAGGGTGCAGTGCGCCCACTTGACCCCGCCGTATTTGATCGAAAGGAATATCGCCATAATGCCTGGGCTTGGAGCTATCGAGCCCGAGCCGCAATTCAAGCTTATCGCTTGACTGGGGATCAAAGGCATATCTCAGAAGTGGTTACTGGTATTAAGTATTTTGTCGCATTAAAACAATGGAAAACTTGGAATAAGTCGCGAGACCTTTGGTTTTACGAGGTTACCACAGTCGGACTCATCACTATTCCTGTGCTAGATGTGTTGCTACTTTCATCTGAAGATGAGTATGTTGATGGTCTCGTGAAGGAGTATAAAGACCAGTGGTTGGCCGTGGTGGATGATAATGTCGACAGCTTGGAAGTCGGATACCGGCAGCGAGGGCCTGCAGGTTATTACTTGATGCCGTTGGACCAAAGTAAGGTTGAAGCACTAAACCATATGGCTGTCTTTGCTGCCGCAAATGCGAGGTTATTTGAGTTTACTAGAGAAGAAAAGTATCGGCAAAAAGTTGATCAAATATATAATTTCTGGATCGCCAGTAGTTGGAAGCCTAACCGATCCACCCAGGTATGGCCGTACTCGGCTGATCTTGATGAATCGAGAAACAGTAAACTAGCTGCTGAGCCTTATTGGAAAGCATCTATTACCATTGAGTTAGCTGTTGCAGCACATAGAATTGGTTTGCTTGAGAACACCAATGAGTTAAACCGCATACGTTCAATACTCACCGATAACTTACTAGCCTATAACTCAAATAACAGGCTCGTGTGGAAAAAATTAGTGCGGAAAATAGATGGTGATATTCAGTTCAAATTGTGGCTAAAGATTCAGTTGGCCAAATTGTACGCTCCATATAACGAAAAAATTAAGCGGCTAGATTCGCTGAAAGAAAAAAAGAAACCAGCAATAGCAATGTGGCATCTGTTAGATTGCTCCGGACAGCCTCCTATCGATGGACTTAGCCATAGAGTAAATGAAGATAACAACGCGACGAGTAATTCAATGTCCAGGTCAATTTACGGACTGGTAGTTGGCAAGGTAGCAGAACATGGTTTGTGTGACAAAGTCATCTCTGGTGACCAAATGGATTAAAGTAGTAAGAAAAGACCTTAGAATAAATCGACGATCGAATAAAAATGCCTGCAAGGCTTCCACATTTCGATGAAAATACCCCTAGGACACTTAGACTTGCCAGTAGTCGGCTATTAACTGCGTTTCCGCCTCAATAGACGAAATTTCAAGCTGTTTTAACTCGACCCTGAGTCACGCTGAGATCTTAAGAACACTAATTAAAACCACCACTTATCTTGTCACTAACTATATAAAATAGTTAATGTAATTTGAAGTCTAAATATTTATCTGTTAATTTATATGTGTTACTCTCGACTTCACAAAATTATTGACGCATTAACTATATACAATAGGATTTTTAAATGAAACTAATTAAATTCGCACAAATTACGGCTGTAACTGCCATGGCTGCAATTTTGAGCACTGGCGCACACGCTCGCGGTACAGCGACGGGCACAGTTGATAAAATAACAGCAAGCGGATCGGTTACAAATATTTTCTTAAGCGAAAGCATTACTGCGGTAACTGGTGAGACAATCCCTTCATGTTCTACTCGTGATGATTTTTTCACATTAGCGTCTGATCAGAAAAATCAACTTGCGATCATTTTGACTGCATTGGCATTGGGTTCTGAAGTAAAGATCAATGGCAACGGTCAATGTAATAACAAATCAAATGCAGAAGACATTAGCTCAGTACAAGTAATTGGCGGCTAAAATCGTCTCTATTGCAGCATCTACTGGTTCTTTCTGAGGCTCAATTCGAGCTAAAAAAGTTAATTAGTAATGAGCAATAAAAATGCTCACTCCATAATGGGGTGGGCATTTTTTGTGTTTGTTCGCATGACCGCGTTTGTAAAGTAGTAGGCCGATCTGGCTGCAAAGTGACGATTAGATTTCTAATTAATCCCGCATTCAAGATATCTCAATATAAAGAAAGAACGATATAAAGAAAGAACGATATAAAGAAAGAACGATATAAAGAAGAGTACGTCATCGTTGCTATAAGCACTGCTAGTTCGGGATTATATTTGTTGTCCGCCAACTGCTTCAAAATAGGCGTTCTATATGATGCGAAGTAAGTTTGCGGCAATCAACGCTTCAAAGTCACAATATCCGCAAGTCAATTAGCGGTTAAAAAACCATTATCAATCGGTTTATCAGCTATCGAGACGGTATATCGAAAACCAATTAATGGCAGATGCACAGTTAGGTTTATACTCCCTGTTATGACGATAAGCTCCAAATATTTTGATTACCTTGATATCTTCCCCGAAACAAAAACTGTTTCTACTTTGTTTTCCCATGGCGCTAGCTCCAGCAATATTGTGGCCTTGCGTCATGATATTGACCATGATCTAGATATCGCTCTCGACTTAGCCTATGCGGAATATAAAAGAGGTTATCAAGCAACCTACTATGTGCTCCATGATCATAAATATAATCGTGACGAATTGTTTTTGGATAAGCTTTTACAACTACAAGATTACGGGCATGAAGTTGGCATTCATCTGAATGTACTCGCTGGTTGGGTGGCAGGTAATTTTGATGATCCAAGTTCGCATTTGCATGTTTGGTTAGAACGTCTCCGTGCGGCCGGAATTAACATTACTGGTTGCGCAACACATGGTGATAAAGGTTGCTATGAAATTGGAGCGGTAAATAACTGGTTTTTCAAAGAACAGAAAAAAAGTCGAAAGGACTACATTCCAATCACGCCTGAGGGCGTCATTGATCATAAAGGCAATAACCTTATTTCGTTTCCAGACTCCACAGAGCTAAGGCGCGAAGATGGTCTGACATTAGGCCTATGGCAAGCAAGCATGTCTGACTTTGGTCTTGAGTACGAAGCGGTGGATTTGCCAGGTAAGTATTGGAGTGATACGGGTAAAGATTGGCACCGAACGGGTGACCCAATGGGTGAAGATTTGCGAACTGGTTTGCACCAAGTGTTAATGCATCCAATTCACTGGCTTGGCGAACCCAGAACGATATTTTTCTTGTCTACTGCTCGTGTCGGCAGTAAGTGGTGTTCTAAGGCAATTGATGTCTGCACAAGTGCCAATGTTCAACACGAATGGTCGTTAAACCATCGCCAACGAAACGGTAAGAATAAGCAAGAAAAATTAACTACCTTAGATATTGAAGCATTAGAGAATAAGCCAGACTATGTTCAGCGATTGCTCGACTATTCAAGTCGTTTTAATTTCGGCAATAGAAAGGATAGGGTAGAGTTTAATGTTTATTTGGTGGATCATATCGATCAACTCAGATCAGCTTTTCCTAACGCAGAGATATTCGGCTTAACGCGTGACCCTTTCAACGTTACCGCATCTCTGTTGTCACGGGGATGGTATTCCTCGCCGAACACCATACGCCACCCTAATAATGCGGCGTATCGTCAAGCTGGCCTGAATCAATTTCAGAAGTCTTGCCGATACTGGTCTGATGTGAATGAAACATTGCTTCGTGAGGCTCGAGAGGTTTTTAGAATTGAAGATATTGGTTCGTCTCCAGAGCAACTGTATGACTTCTTAGAGTCGATTGGTATGCCGGTGCATAAGAGGCTCTGCGAAAAGGTAAACTTCAGCCCTTTAGACTCTACAATTAAAAGCAAGCTTGACCCCTTTGTGACTCTAAGTTTGTCTAGCTTGAATACGATTCGTGAACATTGTGGCTCATTGATGGAGAAGCTAGGTTATAGCCTTAATGCACACCAGCCTGATAGGCTTAGTGTTTTTCTAAATCAACTGCCTGGGTATAAGTCGATTAACGCTTTGTTAGATCAGTTACATGAGCGATCTAGCAGAGTACTATCTAAAAAAGCCAACAAGGTAGTTAGTGCTCCTAATTTTGACTGTTTTAATACTTCTGCTGGTGTAGAAGTAATGACAAACCACAACGGGACTATCTTTACGTTTTCTGCACAGGTGCGAAACGCTTGGATTTTATTTGATCAGCTTGGCAATTCAACATGGTCAAAGTTAAACCATGGAAGCGGGTTAACTATGCCCAAATCAGCTGCAGTATTTGAAGGCAGTGTATCGTTTAAGCTGGAGGGTGATTTATCGTGTAGGCTGTTCTATTTAGAGTATTCAGCTGATGGTCACTTGGTGGATAAGAAGGTTTTGACCCTGCTTGCTCCGGGATGGAGGGGCCGTTTTAGCGAATTAGTAACGCCGTCAAAAAATCGCTTCTGTTTGGGAGTTCATATTAGCGCCATTGGTGAGGCAGGCGAACGGTCGCTACATATTGGTAAACTCAGTGCTAGTTTCAGGGCGTTGCCTTATAATTATATTGTCGACGGGCACTAGTCATTAGTTGTCTTAGCGTACTAATTTAATTTTGGAGAAGGTAGAGTTTAGTCATGAGTGAAAAAATTTATAGCGATCATTCGCAAGCACGCAGTGCAACCAATGAATTTTATAATGATAAATCGGGTTTTTCTTACACCGACGAAACAGTCGACCTTTGGTTGGATATTTACCTAACTCGAACAATAGCGGAGAAAGCCAAAATATTAGATCTATGTTGTGGTGATGGCGTCTGGTCGAAAGGCTTTAAAAGGCGTTTACCTAGAGCGACGCTTCATGGTATCGATATACCAAGTGGTGGGATTCAAAAGGCTAAGTCGTTATTAGCAGACGATGCTGACAATTTCTTAGTTGGTGATGCTGAATCGGCGTTGCCATGGGCTGATGGCTTTTTTGACCTGATTTTTGCCCGAGGCCCTGGTTTATTCAATCAGCATTCGATGGATCGTCCTGCCACAATCGCAGTTATTGAATCATGGCATGAGAAACTTAGTAAATCGGG
>Ga0075467_10002173_pt1 | contig 15627 bp, 19 predicted proteins | sample DEB08_DNA_9_FD_75067 | JGI IMG/M metagenome (GOLD analysis project Ga0075467, IMG submission 75067) | Aqueous microbial communities from the Delaware River and Bay under freshwater to marine salinity gradient to study organic matter... | ecosystem: Environmental > Aquatic > Marine > Coastal ... | reverse complement strand
AGAGAAACTAGAGTTTACAATTTCCATAACTTCTTTATAGGATACCATCTTTTTCATATCCCATTTATTTCCATCAAAAGGCATAAACTCTATAAATCGAATACAAACAGGTAAATCCTTGGTAAACTTGATAAAATCAATAATCTCATTTTCGTTGAACCCTTTTATTAGTACAGCATTTATCTTCACTTTAAAGCCTTCAGAAACTAGTAAAAGAATGTTCTGATAGACTTTTTCGAATTCATCCCTTCGTGTTATTTCTTTAAATTTTTCTCGGTCTAAAGAATCTAAACTTACATTGATGCTGTTTACACCGTGCAGTTTCAATGTGTCAACGAACCTATCAATTATGACTGCGTTTGAGGTAATTGAAAGTGCGACTGGGAGGGATGCTAATTTTTCCAGAATAATAGGAATATCCTTTCTAATTAAGGGCTCGCCGCCAGTTAGTCGGATTTTTGTCACGCCGTGCTCTACAAAGGTTTTAGCGATGCTATAAATTTCTTCATAGGTCATTAAATGACTCCTTGGAGATAGCGCGACTCCGGCTTCAGGCATGCAGTAGGTGCAACGAAGATTGCAGCGTTCGATAAGAGAAATACGTAAATAGGCATGATCTCTCTTATGTGAATCGGTTAAGATGGGTGTATTGTTTTTCATTAGTCGTGTCTTGCGCCTTTTAGTATTCTAAATATGTGTAAAATAGAAGGAAAAATAGCATCCATCGATTCTTTTGCGCCATTGGTTGAGCCAGGTAGTGCAAGCACCAAAGTGTCATTAATCGTTCCGGCTACACTTCTTGAAAGCATAGAATACGGAATCCGGTCTTGCCCATAACTTCTAATAGCCTCTTCAATTCCCGGGATTTTTCTGTCAATAATTTCGCTTAATGCCTCGGGAGTAACATCTCTCGAAGACAAACCCGTACCCCCTGTAAATATGACCAAATCATTACCTTCACTTGCAAACTTCTTTGCTTTTTCTTGAATGATATCTTTCTCATCCGGGATAATAATATATTGTTCTATTGCTACACTGCATTCTTCCAGTTTGGCAATAATTGCTTTCCCAGCTTTGTCTTCTTTCTCCCCTTTAGAAATAGTGTCGGAACAAACAATCACAGCTGCTTTTAAATCTTTTCTAAAGCGATCTCGAAAATCTGATTTGCCTCCTTTTTTCGTTAAAAGTTTAATATGATGTATTTCTACGCCTTTATCTATTGGTTTTAGCATGTCGTACATATTGAGAGCAACAACACTAGCACCATGCATCGCCTCAACTTCCACACCCGTTTTGTAAATCGTTTTAATGGTACAAAGAACGGTTATTTCCAGGCCGTTGATTTTATAATCAATACCCGTATATTCTATTGGCAGAGGATGACAATCTGGAAGAATGTCCGGTGTTTTTTTTACGCCTAATAATCCCGCTGCCTTGCTCATAGCAAAAACGTTTCCTTTTGGAACACGATCGTTCTCAATCGCCGCGATAGTCTCGACTTTACTCACTTTTACAATCGCTTGAGCAGTGGCAATTCGTAGTGTATTTATTTTATGTGTTATGTCTACCATTTTATTGTTTATTCGTTTATTTGTGTAATCGTTTAACCGTTTGTGACTTTAATAATTTCGAATACACGAATCAACACATCAGCGATTAATCAAATTTAAGAGTCAGCTATTTAATTGAGAGTTACGCAATGAATTTAGTTTGTTAGAAACTTTCTCAATTTGTTTTCTAATTATCCCGTAATCTTCCAGTGATATATAATTTAATTCTCTCGAAATTATTATTTGATTTAATACTTCCCTAGAAGAACTAAATGTCATTGTTGTATAATGCGCCTTATCTTTTTTCGTAATTCTTGATGTTCCTTCGGCTAAATTTGACGCAATTGAAATAGTGGCTCTTCTTACTTGACTAATGAGCCCAAACTTTTCTTCTTCAGGAAATTTTCCAGTAACTGAATAGATTAAGTTCACCAACTCTTTTGAGTCTATCCAGACATTTAATTTTTCAAATGAATATTGATAATTCATGATGAGTCTTTTTCTTTATTAACTTAAAGTTATTTTTTGATCTTGGTTATTCTCGATTACACAAATCAACGAATAAACAAATCAACATTATTTCAATCAAGAATTCACCTTCCACTGATGCGATTCATCTTCAAATATTTCCTTTCCAAAAACGGGGACTTTCGCTTTAATCTCTTCAACTATATATTCTAAAGCCTTAAAAACTTCCTTTCTTCTCGGTGACGAGACAAAAACAAACAAACAAATCTCACCTGCCTTTACTTCACCTAAGCTATGATAAATATGCATGCAGGTTAAGTTAAATTTTTCAAAGGTGGTTTCTCTTATTTCAAAGAATTTTGCATTTGCCATTTCTTGGTGAGCTGTATAATCTATAGCTGATATTTGCTTGCCATCCACTTCGTCTGCTCGCACCTGCCCTAAAAAAATATTGTGTGCTCCAATCGTTGTTTTTGATTGATGCTTGGCGATAGATTCACCAATAAATTGGGATGAAATGGCTCCATCCATAAAGACATTTTTTGCTTTTCGTTCTTTCATTTTAATTCTAATTTTTGATGGGCTAAAATTGTCTCAGCACCACCTATGAGGCTGTAGCAGTTATGTTGGTTGTGTTTCTGTAATATTTCGACCGCTGTTTTTGATCGAATTCCAGTCTGACAAAATAGAATTATATTCTTTTCTGAATCGATCTGATCTAATTCGTGTTCGAGTTTTCCTAACGGAATTTGAATGCAGTTAGAAAATTTTACTAGCGGCTCTTCACCTAGTTCTCTCACATCAATAAATTGATTATTTCCTAATTTGAAAGCTTCTTCTATTGAAATTTCGGCAACGGGCGATTCGCAAAAAGACGCAAAATTCTGATTTGAGAAAAGCTCTTTTAGCGACATTACTTTTTCAATTTCTGAAATGGATTTTGTGATCTTTAAGGTTATGGTTTCCGAAGTCATAGCATTGAAGCAAAAGAGTTTCCCAGTAAGAACATTATCAAACCCTAAAATCATTTTAAGCACCTCATTTGCCTGCATGGTCCCTATTATTCCCGGAAGTACACCTAAAACTCCAATTTCTGAGCAATTAGGCACCGATCCTTCTTTTGGAGGCGTTGCAAATAGGCAACGATAACTTGGCCCGTTCTGATAATTAAATACAGATACTTGCCCTTCAAACTTATAAATAGCACCGTATACCACTGGTTTGTTGGTTAAGATGGAGGCGTCGTTTATGAGGTATCGTGCTGAAAAATTATCGGTTCCATCGACAATGATATCATAGTCTTCAAAAAGTTCGAGCGCATTTTTGGGAGTCAGTTTCTCCGGGTATGCAATACTATTAATAGTAGGATTTAGATCTTTCAATCTGTTTTTCGCTGCAATTGCTTTATTGATTCCAATAGAAGACGTGCCAAATAATATTTGACGTTGAAGGTTGGACTCTTCCACAATATCAAAATCAATAATCCCAATGGTTCCAATTCCGGCTGCGGTTAGATATTGAAGGGCAGGGCAACCCAATCCGCCAGCACCAACCATCAAGACTTTAGCCTGGGAAATTTTGTCCTGACCGGCCTGTCCGATTTCATCTAATACGATATGTCTACTATATCTGCTCATATATTCCTTCGGAGGTTAGAATCTCAATTCACCTCGCTCTATTCTTTATTCGTTAATGCCTACCTCATATTTTTTGTCCATAGGCATAAAATTACCCACCAGAAAATGGAGGCAATAGGGCAATTTCTGATTCCAAAAGAAGTGAGTCTTTTGAAACAATTTCTAAATCTTGCGCAACCTGAAAGTCCTTTTCTTTTAATTCGGGATATTTTTCAAAAAGGAACTCCAATAAATCTGACACAGATCCTTTTGACAAAGAGACCGTCTCTTCAGAACAATTTGTTATTTCTGCTAATAATCCGAAATATCTAATTTTCAAGTTCATGTTTTAACTCTTTCAATTCTCTTACTGTATTAATATTTCTAACCGTTTTTCCTAATTCTAGATCTAACTTTATTGTTTTTACTTCTAGTTGGTCAATTGCGAAACGCAGCCGCCGTTCATTAGTTTGCAATAGTTTTAAAATCGGATGCATGCACTGTTTTTTATACATTGCGACAAGTGGCATCGTTTTCCCTTGACTTTCACATTGTATAACTTCTACTTCAGGACTAAACCCTTCCATTAGTTTTTTTAATACCGACGCACTAATTAATGGGACGTCACAACTTAGGACAATATTGTTTTCAGTTTCTGAACGCAACAATCCAGAGTACAATCCGGCTAAAGGACCAGAATCTTCCATAATATCTGCAACCCGTTTCAGGTTGAAAACATCATAATCTGAATTATTACTTACAATAATGATCTCACCAACAATCGGTTTTAATGCCGCAATAATATACGACATAAATGTTGTTCCATTCAATTTCAGAAACCCCTTATCCTCGCCCATTCTTGAACTTTTTCCTCCTGCTAAGATAATGCCCGTTATTGTGCTTTTTTCTTTCATTTACGCAAAAAATAATTTTACGGAAGCAATCGTCAAAACAACTGCTAACATATATCGCAGCAATCGATTGTTGAGCTTTCTGCTTCCGAAATAACTTCCAAAGAACCCACCAGCAACTGCGATGCCTACCAAAATAAAAGACTCAGACGAAAGTGAGAAACCACTCGTTAGTTGTCCCAATAAGCCGGAGGCTGAGTTCGCCCAAATAAATAGGGCTGAAACGGCCGCCGCTTCTTTCATTTTACCCCAGTGTAAGAGCAAAATTACAGGTGTTAAAATAATACCACCTCCTATGCCAATAAGCCCAGAGAAGAATCCAATGACTCCTCCTACGAGCAGCCCCTGCCATGTTTTAACCTTTTTAATTTTGGTACTCTCCTTTCCAAAAACATGAAGCATTTTTAAGATTGCAAAAATTAAAAGTACCGCTAATATTTTCTTATAAAGTGAAGCGTCTACTTCAATCATACCGCCCAAAAACGCAAATGGAATCGAGGTCATCGCAAATGATAAAAACAGTTTTTTGTTAAAATAGCCTGCTTTGTAATAGTGATAGAACGCAATGCCAGCGACGAATATATTGAGCAGTAAGGCCATCGGTTTCATCGTTTCGGGCGCGAAAGAAAATAGTGCCATTAAGGCCAAATAGCCACTTGCTCCGCCATGACCAACGCTTGCATATAAAAATGCAATTATTGGCAGTATCCCGAGAAACAGCCATATATTTTCAATGTCAAAGATCATTTTAAATTCGCTTGAGAAATTTGTTTATCTAAAAACTCCCAACAATTTTTGTTTATTTTTTCATAGGTTTCAATTAAGGTCTTGCCATAAGCAGTAATTTTAGTTCCCCCTCCTTTTGCACCTCCAATGGTGGTATTACAAACAGGAGATTTAGTTCTCGAATTTACTGCGTCAATCAATGACCAAGCTTTTTTATAGGACATTCCCAACGATTTTGCTGCCTTCGATAAGGATCCTGTTTTCTCAATTGCCTTGAGCAGCGAGACGCGACCTTCACCTAGCAAGATTTCACCGTCTACCTCTATCCATATTCTACTTTTAATTTTATATTCCATTACTAGCTAATTGGAAGAAGAATCACTTCAACTTCATCATTTATTTGAATTGAATTACATTCTTCTGACACATAAACCAAGGCGTTTCCTGTGGCAAAAGTGTGTAACATAGAAGAGTTTTGTCCGTCAAGGATTTCTACTCCATTCAATTGATAAGAAGCTTTTAAGAACTGCGCACGGTCTCCTTTTTTTGTAAATTTTGATTTTGATTTTGCTTTTAACCTAGTCACTGCATAACTTTCGTTTCCAGATAATTTTTGAAGAGCCAATTGCACATATATATAGAAACAAGTAAGTGCAGCACCTGGATTTCCGGGCAATGCGAAAATTACTTTCTTTTCTTTTTTTCCGAAGAAGAGCGGCTTTCCCGGTTTTTGCTTCACTTTATAAAACAATTCATTAACGCCAAGTTCTCTCAGTGCTTTGCCGACAAAGTCATAGTCGCCAACTGAAATACCTCCCGATACTAAGATCACGTCGTGATTTTCAATCACTTCTCCTAATAGGTTTAAAGTTTCTTTGTAATTGTCTGCAACCTTATAATTTGTGATTTTATTGAATCCTAACCCAATCAATGCCGATGTTAGCATAACCGCATTACTCTCATAAATCTGACCATATTCCAGTGAATTACCCGCTTCAACTAATTCATTTCCGGTTACAAGAATCGCAATTGAAGGTCTTTTGTAAACGGAAACTTCGGTAACACCCAAAGAGGTTGCAAATGCAATAGCGGCAGGAGTTAGTAAAGTGCCTTTTTTTAAAGCGGTCTGTCCTTTTTTCACCTGCTCACCGGCAGGCCTTATATTGTCGTTAATTCCTACTGCGCTATCAATTGTAATGTGATCTATGTCAATGCTCACGCGCTCCTGCATGATTACAGCATTGGCTGTGTCTGGAACTGGCGCTCCAGTAAAAATTCGAACGGATTCACCCTTTTTAAGAACAGGATTGATAGGGTCACCCGCTTTTACTTCACCAACTAATTTATAGGTGAAATCCTCATGCAAGCAGAGTGCGTATCCATCCATAGCCGATTGCCTAAAAGGGGGCATATTTATTTCTGAAACAATATCATTTCGAAGAACATACCTATGTACCTTTGAAATATTTATACTTTCAATGTGTGACGTTGGGTCGACACTATTTTGAACAATTGCTATGGCTTGGTTTACTGAGATCATTTTATACCGTTATACCTCAGTAAATATAACGACTTATTTTTATAAAATTGTTGTGAAATTGGTTGATTTATTTTTTTGTCTTTTATGTATCTTTCGGCTTCAAAATAAGAGAAATGATTTCAGAAATAATAAAATCTCGAAGGGCAGTATTTCCAGCGCAATACAACGATGACGTAATAGAGGAAAAGGAAATTAAAACAATTCTTGCTGCTGCTAATTGGGCGCCAACGCACAGGCGAACTGAACCTTGGCGTTTTAAAGTGCTTCAAGGTGAGTCTAAAGGGAAGTTGGCCGATTTTTTAGCAGATACCTATAACGAAAAGACGGAGAACCCTTCAGAATTCAAATACAATAAGTATAAAAAGAATCCACGAAAAGCGGCTTGTGTCATAGCGATATGTATGCAACGTGATCCTGAAGAGGTAATTCCTGAATGGGAAGAAATCGCAGCGACCGCGATGGCTGTACAAAACATGTGGTTAGTTGCTCACGAAATGAAAATTGGCGCCTATTGGGGGTCACCAGGGATTGTAAAACATATGGGGGACTTCTTTGAGTTAAACGAAGGAGAGCGCTGTTTGGGTTTTTTCTATATGGGGAAGTATGATGTTGAATTAGCAGAAGGAAGCCGGATCTCCGCGATTGAAGAAAAGACGGTTTGGTTGTAAAAAGATTAGAGTCAATTTGTTGTGATTTAAAAGTAAAGGAAAACAACAATCATGAAAACCATAACTTATCTTTTTCTAAACGGATAGCTGAACGATACGAATAACGACTATGATATGGAGCTTTTTGATCCAAAACTTTACTCATCTGGAGGGATATAAGGGTAAATTTTATGATGTAAAGAGTACATCCCAGTTGTCTATTAATTTATATACAAATAGCCCAAAATAAATTACTGTGGCCATAAACTTGATGAAAGTTGAGCCGAGAAAACCAATAAATGATCCTATTGCGGCTTTAAAAGCAGCTGGTCCGTTACTTTTATTGAAAATGGTTTCTCCAATGAATGCCCCCACAAATGGACCGATGAGAATACCAAAGGGAATTGGAGCGATAATCCCTACTATCAATCCAATTGTTGTACCCCACATGCCTGCTTTGCTACCACCAAATTTCTTAGTTCCCAATGCAGGTATAATATAGTCTAGGATATATAATGTGAGAGCAACAATACCAGTTGCTGTTATAAAAAAAGCGTCGAAAGGTAAAGACGGTGCAAAGTATAACATTAGCAAGCCCAACCAACTTATAGGCACCCCTGGTAGAATAGGAAGTATACTACCAATAATTCCAATGAACATTAAAATTAATCCACTAATAATAAAAACAAGATCCATTAGTGCATAAGACTATAAAAAAATAGAATCGTTACAAATTTTTAACTAAGAAATTAGTTTAAACTAAACAATTAGTTATATTTGTAGCAAGAAAGCCTATCTAACGTTTAAAATGATAGTCTTATTAATGACCAAAGAGTATGAAACAATTAACAAAAGCTGAAGAGGACATCATGCAGATTTTATGGAATCTGGGCGAGGGGAATGTTGCTTCAATTAGAGAGGAGCTTCCAAATCCTAAACCTGCAATTAATACTGTGTCTACAATTGTGCGCATTTTAGAAAGTAAGGATTTTGTAGATTATAGAAAAGAAGGACGTGGGCATATTTATTTCCCAAGAGTTAAGAAAACCGAATATAGCAATCAATCGATAAACAAGCTGGTTGATGGATATTTCCAGGGTTCTTTTAAAAGCATGGTTTCTTTTTTTATGAAGAAGAATGATATTAGTATTTCAGAAATGGAGTCTATTATGAAGGAAATTAACAAAACGGAAAACAAAACATGATACATTACATAGTACAAATATTGGCGTTTCAGCTACTATTTTTAGTAGTGTACGATTTGTTTCTGAAAAAGGAAACCTTTTTTAAATGGAATCGATTCTATTTAATAGTTACCCCGATCTTGAGCCTTATTTTGCCGGTTATTAAAATTGATTTAATCCGTCAAAATATTCCAGAGCAATTTATGATGCAGTTGCCAGCGGTATTGATTGGTGGAAGTTCAAGTGAACCGTTATTTACTTCGGAAGCTTTGGATGCCATTACGATATCTTCGGTGAATGGATTGAGTTATTTAGAAATAGGACAAAGTATTTGGTTTATTGGGGCTCTCGTTAGTTTAGGTGTCTTTTGTTTTAAATTGTATAAGATTTCAAAACTGAAGAAATTAGGAACCATAACTGCCGTAAATGGCTTGAAGATATATAGTTTGCCTAATTCCGACTCAGCCTTCTCATTTTTCAAGAACATATTTCTAGGGGAACAACTTTCCGAAGTACAAAAGACCAATATTCTATTACATGAAAAGATTCATATCGACCAGCGCCACTCCCTCGATTTAATCTTTTTTGAAGTCCTTCGCGTCCTGTTTTGGTTTAATCCACTAGTATATGTTTATCAGAATAAGATGGTTTTACTTCAGGAGTTTGCCGCAGATGCCGAGGTTGCAGAGCTAAATGGGAAACGTGCTTATTATGAAGGATTACTTTCTCAAGTTTTTAAAACCGAATCAATTTCATTCATCAATACATTTTTCAATCATTCATTAATCAAAAAACGAATTATGATGTTACAGAAATCAAAATCAAAAAAGATTTTTCAGTTAAAATACCTATTGCTAGTGCCCGTAGTAGCAGCGATGTTGGTATATACCTCCTGCTCGGATCAAGCTCCCGATAAAGAAGTCGAAACCATAGTAACCGCAGATAATACAGAGGTAATGGATAAGATCAACGAATTAGCGGAAGCAATCATGAAAAAGGGAAACATCTCTGATGAGGAAGCCCTTGCGATAAAGTTTTTATCTACAGAACATAAAGAGGGAGATAAGGTGTACACTTCTGTCGATGAATATTTGGTGGAGCAAAGAGAACTCGCTGGTCTAGATCATATTAACGAATCAAATACGGAAGTCAAGGTCCCTTTTTCAGAAATAGATAAAGTTCCTGTTTTTCCTGGTTGTGAAGGACTAGATGCGGAAGCATCTAAAAGGTGTTTTACGCAAAAAATTTCAGCGTTTATTGGAGAGAACTTCAAAACTGAAAACTTGAAAGAATCAGGATTGTCTGGTAAGCAAAGAATTATAACCCAATTTGTAATAAATAAACAAGGCGAAGTAATCGTAAAGGCAATCAAGGCCAATCACCCCGATTTAGAAGCCGAAGCACTTTGGACATTGAATCAGTTGCCAATTATGATACCAGGGGTTCAAGATGGGATGAATGTAGCAGTTGAATATTCCCTGCCGATTATTTTTGTTGTAGAATAGGGCATCCTTATTTCAGAAAAAATTCATTTTAATAGATCTTTTTTAGAAAGCCGAAGCAGAAAATGCTTCGGCTTTTATATCGTGAAAAGAAGTTCTGTCTACTAACGACCAGATATCCTATAAAATTTGTACTTTTCGGGAAGGATTTTTTATGAAAATGAAGTACTTAAAAATCGTTCTAATTCTGCTGATGGCGAACTCTTGTCAGTATTTTGAAACCGATAAAATTTCTAAAGAAACTTTTTATCAAGAGGAGCTAAAAACGATCGACTGGAAAGATGTTGACCAATATCCTACGTTTCCAAAATGTGAAAGTTTTACTGAAAAAGCCCAACAAAAGCGTTGTTTTGAAAATGAACTTTCAACCCATCTCCGTCAGACGTTTATCAATCATAACGCCATAGCCCTTCGTGATTTAAATGATACTATTGCCGTGAAGTTTACTATAAGTAACAAGGGGAAATTATCTATTATGGAAATGCAAATAACCGAAACTCTAAAGGCCGAATTTCCATTGTTGCCTCGCTGGATCGAGGAAAGTATAGATACGCTGCGTCCTGTTGCGCCTGCCTATAAAAGAGGCATTCCTGTAGCAACACAATTTGTGCTTCCAATAATAATTAAGACAAACAGTTTATAAGTTAAACTTATATCCTAAGGTGAAATCTGTCGGGAACGCGCCGTTACTTGTTACACCTAGTGCGACAATGTCGTTATATGAGAACGTGATATAACCGTTTCCAACAGCGTAATCTGCACCAATACCAAATGCTGCTGGGGCCGCTATATTACCGCCAGATTCTTTAACAATAGTAGTAACAGGAGCATTCGCTGGACCATTTTCAATGCTAAATTCCCTGGTAGAGTAGGTGTAAGCAGCAAACTTTGTGTTGATGAAAGCATCAAATTTTGGAGTTTTAATAAACTTTAATCTATAGTTTAAAGAAACTTGAGAGGATGATGATTTAGTCTCACTGTTTTCAAAAGTTTGTTTAAAACGCAATACAATCGAATGCCTTCTCAGCTTTACATTATCGACTATTTCAAAATCAATACCTGCAACCGGAGCTAGCGCATTCGTTGGGTTATTTCTAAAAATACTATTGGACACGCCTCCAAACACACCAAGTCTTGTTTTAATTTTTATTGATTTCGTTTCATGACTAAAATTAGCATCTTTTGCCTTGTTGTATTTTACGAAAAATGTTGACAGACTAGGACGCGTAAGGTTTAAATCTTCAACACTTAAAGGGACATCCGAAGTTTGAAGGGTAAGGGTTTCTTTATACTCTTTTTGGAATTTCCCATCGATTTTGGTATTCCTAAGTTCTAGAATGGCATCTCCTTTTTTACTAAAGTAGCGATATTCACCATCAATGGTATTCCATAAGAGCGTCAATGGGCCGTCAATTTCAGTAAATAAAGAATATTGTTTGCCTTCAACGGTATATTTTTCTTGTGCGTTTGTCTTAGTGACAACAAGGCACAGTGCCAGTATGGCGAATGAAAGTAGGGTTTTCATGTGGGTACAATTTATTAGAGCTAAAGGTAAAAAATTAATTGAATTTAAGGCTGTTTTTCAAAATTTCGCCCTTTCCAGGAGTAGGTTCCTCTTAAACTACCTAAAACGACAATTACGGTTACTATTGGATAGCTGCATGTGCTGAGTAGAAAAGCAGCTACATTGATCTTACTTTTAAAAAACGCTTTGCTCATTTTTATTGCATAAAAGTCCAGTAAGACTTTGCTCGCAAAAAACGTAAGGTAATAAGGATAAAAATCTGGTCTAATGAAGCAATAGAGAAGGCCTGCTAAAATCAGAAAATTGTTTGCGAATACCACAAGGCCTAGCGGTTTGGAAATGTGGGATTTTTGTTTAGCTGTTTTAGAAGTCCATCGAATGCGCTGATCGATTAATTTAGCCCAATTATGTTGTGTTTGTGTTTCTACAATGGCCCCTTCATACTTTAAAAAGTGAACTTCTTTAGGAGCTGTTTTGAGTATTTTTTCTAAAATGAAAATATCATCACCACTTGCAATGTGGTTGTTTTCAGAAAAACCCTGCACCGAATAAAAAGCTTCTTTTCTGTAGGCTAAATTAGCGCCGTTGCATAAAATTGGGTTTTGTAGACCAAAGGATCCCATGGTAACTAGTTGCAGACTCAAACCATCAAATTTTTGAAACTGTTCTACAATCGATGTATTGGCTTTATAAACTATTGGACCCGCAACCAGTGTTGTTCTATTTGTTTGAATGAAGGAATCATAGGCTTTTAACCAGGTAGGTGGTAGAGTACAATCTGCATCTGTAGTAAGAATCCAATCATATTTTGAAATGGCAATAGCAGCCGTAATAGCGTCCTTTTTTGGAGATGCCGAATGTCTTTCGTTTTTTATAATTTGAAAATGCTCCAGACCCGTGTTTTGCTCGAGTATTTGTTTAATTGTTTCTACTGAATTGTCTTCGGAAGCATCATCGACAAAAATCACTTCGAATAAATGGGATGGATATTTTATTTTCTGAAGAGATTCTAGTAAACCCTGAAGGTTCTCAGTTTCATTTCTAAAGGGAATAACAATCGAAAATTTTGTTTTTTCGGGAAGCTCTTCCGAAGTAAACACAGGAAGTTTCTCAAACCCGTTAATTAGCATGGCCAATGACAGTACATAAAGGAATCCGACGCCAAGAAACAAATAGATCATCTCGTCTGGAGTTTATAATTAGCGACATAAAAACTCCCCCATATTGCAGGAAATACAAAATTGAGTAACCACATAGAGAGTACTGTGGAGAGAATGGCTAGCTCGCTCACTCCAACAAATGAAAACAACCAAACGGCTACGCCGCCTCGCACCACCAAATCGAATATAAAAATAGTTGGGATAACAGAAACGAATAAATACATACTGAAGAGGATCGGGACGGCTTCAGAAAAACCAATCTCTGCCCCGAAAAACAATAATAACAAATAGAATAAAAAACTAAAAATCATATATCGAATCATTGCGTAAACGCTCACCTTTACTTTAATACTTCTTTCAATTTTCCCAAGATAACTAAGAACACTAGAAACGCTTAATCCTTTCAGCAGAAGCTGCCTTTCTTTAAACAAATATCCGACGACCCCGAAGAGCAAGAGGCATATTAAGAATAGAATTAAATTGGTTGTGGAGTATTCAATACTAAATTTCGGGACAATATAAAGCACGCCTATAAGCCCAAAAAGACATGTAATAGCCATTTGAACCGCATTAGAAAAAAAGTTAAGCAACAAAATCTGTTTTCGCTTATCGGGGGCAAAGTACATAATCTTGGCGCCATACTCTCCAATTCTATTCGGAGTGGCTAGAGAAACAGTAAGCGCCGACAAACTTTGTTGTAAGGCTGTTTTAAAAGAAATAGGGGCAACGGTTGAAGTTACTGTTTGCCATTTTAATATTTCAAAAAACCAATTTCCGACGGTTAGAATTATAAATAGGATGAGAAAAAGAACACTTCTTTTATCAAAGGATAAGTTTTCAATGAAATCGTTAAATGCTAAGGAAGTATCCTGCGTTAATTTTACATAAATATAGCCGAAAGTAACCGCTAGAATAATTACTTTTAGAGCAAGCAGGAGATATTGTTTAGATTTGTTGGAATCGAATAACATTGATTGCAATTTACAATATACCGCCGAGTGTGTCACACTGAGTTTGTGGAATACTAATTGGCGAGTGAAATGAGCCGTAAATAAATTGAATTATAATGTGCTTGGATGAAATAGAAAATAAAAGAATAGCCTTAGCTATGGTTTTATTTTATCTTGAAATATAAGTGCAATAGAAGCGAATGATTAGGCTTATTTCATTTGTTAATTGGTATGATTGTCAATAATTTATGAAAACAGAAAAAATTATTCTAGGGATTGATCCAGGAACCACGATTATGGGTTTTGGAATTATTAAAGTGGTAGGAAAAAAGATGCAGTTTTTGCAATTAAATGAGCTCATACTTACAAAATATAGCGATCATTACTTAAAACTTAAATTAATTTTCGAGCGAACAGTGGAGCTTATCGACACCTTCAACCCAGATGAGATCGCTATTGAAGCTCCTTTTTTCGGAAAGAATGTACAATCCATGTTAAAACTTGGTAGAGCTCAAGGGGTGGCAATGGCTGCAGGTCTTTCCCGGGAGATTCCGATTACTGAATATTCTCCAAAAAAGATAAAAATGGCCGTTACCGGAAATGGAAACGCAAGTAAGGAACAGGTCGCTAAAATGCTTCAGAGTCTACTAGACTTGAAAGAATTACCGAAAAACCTCGATAGTACAGATGGTTTGGCCGCCGCTGTCTGCCACTTCTATAATTCGGGTAAAACAGAGATCGGTAAGAGTTATACTGGATGGTCTGCTTTTGTGAAACAAAATGAAGGGAAGGTTAATAAATAGGGAAAGTAGAAGAAAGAAGAAAGACCGCTTCGCTGAAAGAAGAAAGAAGTGACCTCTCGATACTAAATTCAAAGGTACTGCGTGCTTTGAATTTCACTCGAAGTCAAAACGGTGAATGGTGAGCAGTGAAGGGTGAAGTGTACGTCCCTGATATAGGTTGACCGTTTTTTTACTTTTTTTTACATTTTACATTTAGTATTTTATATTAATCACTAACTAAAAGTGGTCAATGTTATTTAGGCATGGACAGGGTGAAGAGTTTAAAAAGTTGATTTGTTGATTTGTTGATTCGTGTAATCGTGGTTTGAAACAGTAATTTGTTCTAAACGATTGTTGTTTGCAGATTTTTGAAATTCAAGAAAAAGTCGATTGATTGCCTTATTCACTGATTAATCCATTGAATCATTATGTCATTATAACACGCAATCGGGATTGTATCGAGAACCTATTATGCACAACGACTTTCGATACTATGATTTGCACAAAATTTCCAGCTAAAATATCAGTTTCATATAATTTAAACATAATTTTGCCATAACCCATAACCCATAACCCATAACCCATCACCCATCACCCATTTATGTCTGGAATCTATATCCATATCCCTTTTTGCAAACAAGCCTGTCATTATTGTGACTTTCATTTTTCTACATCCTTAAAGAAGAAAACTGAATTGGTAGCTGCCATTTGTAAAGAATTGGTGCTTCGGAAAGATGAAATTATGGGAGAAATTCAGACTATTTATTTTGGTGGTGGAACCCCAAGTTTATTGACATTGGAAGAATTGGAAAAAATCATAGATGTCGTTACATCCACTTTTCCTATTTCAGAAAACCCAGAAATCACACTTGAAGCGAACCCCGATGATTTAACAAAAGATGTTATTCTTCAGCTTGCCAAGAGTCCGATAAACCGCTTGAGTATTGGTGTTCAGTCCTTTTTTGAAGAAGATTTAAAACTGATGAATCGCGCGCATGATGCTTCCGAAGCAATGTCTTCAATAAAAGAAGCTTCGCGATATTTTGATAATATAAGTATTGATCTT
>Ga0075467_10002171_pt1 | contig 15637 bp, 16 predicted proteins | sample DEB08_DNA_9_FD_75067 | JGI IMG/M metagenome (GOLD analysis project Ga0075467, IMG submission 75067) | Aqueous microbial communities from the Delaware River and Bay under freshwater to marine salinity gradient to study organic matter... | ecosystem: Environmental > Aquatic > Marine > Coastal ... | reverse complement strand
CGCGTTGCAGGGGCGTTTCACTCAATGAAATCAGTATGTTAAATGGAAAAATGAGCTGTTTCTTGTGGTACAGTTTACCAGAATGTAGAGAAAACAATAGGTTAAGGGTGCTCTTGGCCAGAGTTGGCCCGGAACTGGCCCAATTTGGCCCAGCCGATTTTCGAGTTTGGCCCAGATCTGGCCACGCCAAAAAGCACCGATTGTTATAGCGATGAGATATCGGATCACCGTTCATGACCGCGTCCCTTCTCTGGCTCGAACGTCCGCTGCTCGCCCTCCAACGGAACGGCCAAACGCTGTTCCTCTATGGACGTGATCAGTCGTCCAGTGGTCTTTGCGGTCTCGCGCGACTTCGAGGCAACCAGGTCAGAAAGGATGGTCATTTGGCTGGCGAGGTCTTCGGACATTTCCTGGAAGCGTTTGTGCAATCGTGGGAGCTCCTCGCCGTTTGTGAACTTGGTGCCAACCAAAGTGCTGATGTGGAGAAATGTGTTCACCATCTTGCACATGCGATGATCTATCAGATCGGTCAGGCCGCTGATGGCGGTGGTTTGCGCCCGGCACGTCAGAGCGAGGGCAGAGAGCGCTTCCGTTTGGCGAAGGTCACGGGCCTCAAAAGCCGACACTGTGTGTTCAAGGCGATTGGCGCGAGACCTGTCGTGCAGTAACTCTGAGATCGCCATGTCCAGAGCATTTGCGGGAAGTTCGCTCTGGCCCTTTATGAGATCGAGGGTGTTGAATGTGGCTCAGTAGCTTGTCTGACCTTCTCCGCCGTCTTGGGATTATCCAGCGACTTGATTAAGTGCATCATGCTCTTCGGCCTAACCAGTCACCAAGGCCACAGCTTTCGGATAGGAGACATCTTCACAAGTACGGTTCCGCCTTTTCTCACCTAGTGCTGTCAACGGCGGGCCAAATCTGTTCCACCAGAATCGAACCGTTTCGTGACTAATCTCGATGCTGCGCTCGTGCAAAAGATCCTCCACATTCCGCAGCGGCAATGGGAACCGGACATACATCATCACGGCTAGTCGGATGATCTCGGGCGAGGTTTTGAAGTAGCGTAAGGGGCTGGGTTTTGTCATCCCCAGACGCTAGGCGGCGCGAACGATAGAGGCAAGAAAGCTCCTCTGACACTGCCCCGCCGCGCTTAGTGCAAAACGGTGGTACGCCCAGACAGTGTCGGCAGTGACCTCACGAGGATAGCGTGCTGCCGCTGCTAAAGATGGACGGGGAAGGAGGGGGCCCATCAATACTCTCTAAAAAAGCCACACCCAGCGGCAACACCTTTCATAACTGATTTCTGATTTCCGTTGTTCAAAAGACGTGACTATTATCAAGGGGCGGCAGGGCGACGCAGGCATGGTCGTTGCGTGCTCAGGGGCTTTCACGTCAAGTTCCGATCATATTTTTCTGTCATGAGAACTGGAAGCCATGAGAAATCTGCAATTTGGAGCAGTGAGATGTTTAAGTACGAACCTGGAAAAGATGTAGGTCCACTAGAAGATTGGCCCTTCGAGAACCCAGAGAGCAATTATCAAATCAAGGAAGGCGATCCGAAGGCGTCCGGTCGTATTGATGCTGGTGGAGAGGGGCATACGACCCGTGTTGGCATCTGGCGTTGCACAAAAGGCGTATTCGAGTGCACGGAACAAGGCGACGAACTCATGACAATTTTGTCTGGACGTTGCCGTTTGATTGATCAAGTCAGCGGTCAGATAAGCGAGCTCAAACCGGGAGATAGCCTTTTCGTGCGTGATGGTAGCCGCGTGAATTGGGATGTTATTGAAGACGTCACAAAGGTTTTCTTCGGTCAGAAAACGGACAAGTTCTGATGGGACTAGCCTTTGTTTGGCCAAGGGTGCTTGATTGACTACGGACGGCATTAGACAAGCAAGGCGTTTGGTTACTTGGGCATGGTCAGGTTTCTCGCGCGCGGGAGTTGCAATGAAGGGATGCAGGTAATGAATTTGAATTTCGCTGTAGTATTGATGGTTGCGTTGGGCGTGTTCGCTCAGCCCGCTTTCGCCATCGAGAAATGCGGCTCTGGCAAGCGCGTGACCTGCGTTGTTGACGGCGACACGTTCTGGCTCAAGGGCGAGAAGATACGTGTTCAAGGCTATGACACGCCCGAAACCACGACGAACATATGCGGCGGCAAACGGGAGGTTCGGCTTGGTCACAAGGCCAGCGACCGGCTCACACAGTTATTGAACAGCGGTGGTGTCTCGCTTCAGCGGAATGGCAAGGACCGGTACGGCCGTACCCTCGCGGATGTCTATGTTGACGGCGTGGATGTTGGAGACACCCTTATTGCTGAAGGGTTGGCTAGAAGTTGGCCGGATGGGCGAGAGTTTTGGTGCGACTAGCCACAAGGTCATGGGCTACCCGATTTGCCGTACCATCCGATACGAGCATTGTGTTTTGCCCCCAAGAAAATTCGACCGCAAGAATCTCTGCGACGACAAAGTCAGAAATAGTCGAGAATTGATGCGTACATTTCTCCTGAAAGAAGACTGTCCCATGTCCTCAACACTCCCATTTGTCCGCCGACAGGGTTTTTGGAACTAAGAGCGGATTAGACTAAAAGAGAGTTTGGCTCATTTGGTGAGTTTGATTATGTGGCACGTTGTCTGTGATGCAAGCAGCCGGTTTCGAGCATCTTTCGTTTGATCCTTTCCCTTTGGTGTAGAATGGCTTTGTCACGTCCGCAGTAGACGTCAGACGGCGTGACTTTGTTCAGGCTCTCGTCCGTCTCGGCGACGGAAGCATCACCTGCAGGTCAGAGGGCAACGCTGGTGGTTTTCGTGATCGACGAAGGCCTCAATCTGGGTTTCGAGGTCACCCGCCAAAAGAGTGGGCGCGCTTCGTCGAAAGGCCCGCCCAAGCAGGAGCGACGGTTTCTAATCTTGGACTGTGCGTCGCGATGAGATCAGCCTTGGTCAGCCCGATGCCCAAATGTTGTTTTGCGCTCAAGGGAGTGTGGCAGGCTGCCGCATTGAGAATAGGCGCGCCGCTCTAATTTCTTGTTCAGTGTTAATTTTTTAGAGGCCGGTAAAGTAAGATGTTCAAAGGTTTTGGAATTTCAATTGCCATCATTTGTTTTGGCATGGTGGGTTTACCGGTTCTCCTGGTATCGTTTTTTTAGTGTGGTTGGAACTGAAGAAGCGGGCGACCCTTCTCTAAAGGCGATATAGAGGCCTCCTTAGCGAGCCACGCTGGGGCACGTATCGACAACCTCATGTGGAAAAGCGCGCGACGGTAGGGATGGTGCTGCAGGTCAGTCCATCCCTGATCGACTATTCGGGAGTGAGGCTTCCGAACTCGCCGGACACCACATCTCTGATAAAGTTGGCCAAATCCGAGTACGCATTCGAGCGTCAGGCACCCTTTCGCCAAACCAGCCCGATGGAGGGTGAAATGCTGCGCTTTGCCAGTGGCGTGATGACGACATCTCCTAACGACGAAACCTCGGACTGGGAGTAAAGGGCAGGCAAAAAGGTGGCGCCCATATTCATCGAGACCATCTGGCGCAGCGCATCAAGGTTTGTACCTTCGTAGTCGCGTACCACCTGCGCGCCAAATTCCTCACAAAGGGCATGCACTTGATCATGTAAGTAGTAGTCTGGCGCAAAGGGCAACACCGGTTGGTCTTTTGGATCGTACATGGACAGCCCTTGCTTGCCTGCCAGAGGGTGATCTGACGACATCGCAAACAAAATCGGCTCACGAAACAACCGCTGGGTTATCAAATCCGTGGTGTGCATCGGTATTTGCGCAAGGATCACATCATGCACCCCAGCTTTGAGATCTTCCTCAAGCTGGCTGGGAACGCCTTCGCGAATATGGAGTTTGGTTTCCGGATGTTTGCGGTGCAGGGCGGTTACAATAGGTGGCAACAGATATGGACCAAGCGTTGCCTTCACACCAAGCCGTATTGTGCCGGCCAATCCATGTTTCGCTGTGGCTGCATAGTCCTTGATGGCTTGAGCATCCAAAAGTACACGCTTCGCGCGTGCGAGGACCTCACGCCCCACAGGGGTAAGAATAACGCCGTCCTGGGTCCGCTCCACCCAAGAGGTTCCAAGCGAAGAACCAACGGCGGCTTTTCCGCTTTGCATTGCAGACGGGGGCCGGCTTCCGTGCTTTGCGTAAGTATTCGTGCGCCGCAGCATTGGTCACAAAGGGCTCTAGGCAGACCTTCCCTGCAGCCTCCATGAAATTCTGCTAAGGGCCATTGCGGTGGATGTAGTTCGGACAAACCGAGAACCGTAGGCGGGGGCATCCCCCACTGAGAGCTGCCCTCCCACAAAGCGCGTATAAAATTTCGGGCACTTTCGGATCTTCACATATCAAAGTGACAGCGGGAGGCGGTTTCATTGATCCATCGCAAAGACCAATGGCGCGTTCGTGGTTTGTAATGAGATGGCAAACAGGGCGCAGAGAGCACGGCTTTAGAGCTAGCTCAGGCATTGACGCTGTTCTGTTCAAAAGGAGATGCCGATGGAAATTGATACAGTTACAATTCTCATCTTCGCATTCCCTTATCTAGCGTTGATTGCAGCATTGGCGAAAAGCAAAAATAGACGGATTTGGCCTTGGCTTTTGTTGTCGATCGTCTTGCCGGTGCTTGGTCTTATAGTGCTCATATTCGCTTGGCCCGTCACTGAGGACAGAGACGACGAAGACGCCATATCATGAACCTACAATCGAGCTGCATATGGGACCGATATGGCCTCAAATCTGCCGTTCGCTGCGACGCACACCAAGGGCTGTTATGCCGGACTTTGTAGACTTTCACTTCAGCCGTGCAATTGGCTGGCACCTACGCTTTACATTACTCTGCGGCCATTGCTGCCTGCGCACACAAGCAGTTTGCCGCAACGCGGCCATCGGCCTGCGAAAGCGCAAAGTCCAGCCGTTGCTTAAGATGTCGTGCTTGGTCCGCATTCCCCGCTTTACGAGCGTTAAGACAGTCACGAGGCCCTTGAGACTCCAGACATTGTCCGGATGAGTTGTGCCGCGTGAAAGCTCCCCGCCCAAACCTAGGTCTTCGCGGCAGACCGCTTCCGCATTTTGAGTCCGGTCCTGCTCAAACAATAACGCGCCAAAGCGCGTGGCGCTTAGGGTGTACCAAGCCCCATCGTTCATCGTAGGGCAGCGCGTCATCAAGCTTCACGGAGCGGCGCAGGTGAGCAAAGGCCCCTGCGAAGTTGCCTTTGCGATCCTTTGTCCGTCATCCATTGGGTGCGTCAAACCAAGGAACGATCATTGTGTGATGACATTCGTTAATATCGCGCAGATGCGATTGCCAGCCCATCGGCGACAGCTGTAAAAACCTCGGTGAAGGAATGTCGGGCGTCAGGAAATTGCGTCTTCATGGTTTCCGAAACAATCGACATCAGGCTGGAACCGCCGACATAGATTACTCGCTCCACGCTGGCCGCGCCGAGGCCCGCCAATTGCACTGTCTCTTGCGCTCCAGCACGGAGCTTTTGTGCCATTGGGGCAAGTATCAGAGCCAAATCTTCGGTCGTCAATATGCAGGAGAGGCGCCGCTCGATCTGGTCCAGAGCGATGCGAGACTGCTCGCCGCCGATATTGGCTGCAATCTTGCCGCTCTCAACTGCAAAAGCTAAATCATGTCCAAGCTCATCCTCCAATACAGTGACAAGGCGGTTCAGCTTTTCCGGATCATAGGACAGCCGCGCCATTTCCTCGACCATACGACAGTTTTTAGGGGTATATAGAAAGGGGATTTTCTCCCAAGTAGCCAAATCGTTGAAAATCGCGTTGGGTACAGGTGAACTGCCGGGACCCATCATCTTGTGCAACTGTGTCCCCTTGCCCAGCAGCGGCATCACCCGATCAATATTGATTGCGCGGTCGAAGTCGGTGCCACCGATGCGGACACCGTGATTGGCTAGAATTTCCACGCGCTCATTTTCCAGCCGGAACATTGAGAAATCAGAGGTGCCACCGCCAATATCAACTATCAATCCGATCCCGCCGGACGGATCCACTGCAACGCTGGCGATTGCGGCGGCCTCGGGTTCGAGAATGAAATCGACCTCATTAAATCCTGCAGCGAGATAACAGGCCCGCAAATCAGCCTCGGCCTGCAACTCGCGCGGGTCGTTTGAGGCATGGAAAACCACCGGGCGACCCGAAATGACACGGTCGAATGTAAGGCCGGTTTCCACCTCAGCCCGGATTTTGATCTGTTGCAGGAAGCGGGCAATGATATCGACGAACGTCAAACGCTCATTCAGGATTTGACGTTTTTCGTGCATCAGGGTTGTGCCTAGAACGCGCTTAAGCGCTCGCATAAATCGCCCATCAGCCCCGTCCAACAGCGCCTGATTGGCCGGTTCGCCCATCAGGGTCTTCCGGTTCTCGAAATCGAAAAAGAAGGTTGAGGGGAGCGTTGTCTGACCTGCAGCCACTTTGATCAGTCGTGGCGTACCATCGCACAAATAGCCTGCTGCAGAGTTGGAGGTGCCAAAGTCGACCCCCAGGCAATGTTGAGCCATGCCAAATGCCTCCCTATCCTCATACAAGAGGTGAGGCTCTATGGGAGCATATTGCGGCCGTCAAGCTGAACAGCCTGGCGCCGTTTCCGACGTCAAATTCAGTCGGGCTGCATGAAGTGCGCCGTCAAGTTCAAGACAAGATATTTTGCTGCAGGATGAGGGGCGCGGGCTAGTCGCGATCCCATAGCCAAGGAAGCTATTATTTTCAATAACTGTGAAAATGGCGCCATGGGTTGCGTTTGGAGAATGGTGCACGATGCCTCTTAACAGACGCTTGCTGCGATACCCACCAAGGTCCGCTGAGTGGACAAACTCGGCGCTCAACAGCGTCACATCGGGCTTTGTCGAATTCAGCCTCTCAAAAATGGGAAGATTCTGGAACCCCTGCAACTGGGGCACGTCCTGATGAACAAGAGATGATCGGGCGCCCCTCAACGGGCGAAGCCGTTGTCAGATATCAAAGTTACACGCCGCTTCCTTGCACCACTGGTGATGTTGAGGCAATGTCACTTTGGGCAGGATAGGGCGCCCCTCTCGTTCGAAAGGGTTTACCCGCAGCCGACATTTTCGAGGAAATCTATCAGGACGCAAAAAAGGCAATGCAATTGGGCCAAGCGAATTTATAGGACGGCTAGATATTCTTGGCCAGTCAGCCTTCCTCACCCCAAAGCGGACATACAAGGGGAACTTCCCGTTCGTTTACGACAAGTGGCCTGACCTTGTTGCTAAGTTTCGCCATGAGAAGAAATAGGAGTGACCGCATTTGCGTATAGCTGTGATTGGTGCCGGGGCTATCGGAGGATGGCTGACAGCGGGGTGTATTGAAGCTGGAGCAAAAGCGACAGTTCTGGCGCGCGGGGCTTCGCTGGAAGCCTTGCAGCGCGACGGACTGAGGCTGGACGACGGCGAAAAGCAAAAACGCTATCGGGTTGAAGCAACGGATAATCCCGGCGCGCGCGTGGTGGGCACCGTTGTCCATGCCGCAAGCCATGTCACCGCGCCCGGCAACATCCGACTTATGAAAGCCAACAAGGTCTGGCTGGGCGACGCGGGATCGGGCCAGCATTCCCAGACCGTTGCTAAGCTCTTCGCGGCAGGCGGCATTCCGGCCGAAAACACAAAAGAGTTGCACTGGCACGTCTGGAACAAGCTCTGGGGCAATTCCAACGTGAACCCGCTTTCCGCGCTGGCGCACGCGGATGTGTCTCAATTACTCGATGACGATCACGTACGCAGCCTCATTCAGGCTATGATGAGAGAAATGACAGAGATCGGCGCACTCATCGGCCTGACCGGATTTGATGAACTTGATGAGCGCATTGCGATTACGCGCAAGTTTGGCCCCTTCCGCGCTTCAATGTTGCAAGATTTAGAAGCCGGGCGCCCCCTCGAGCTTGATCCAATCCTCGGCGGCCTCTTGGAACTTACGCGCTAACTTGGTCATCCGACGCCTGCGATGGATGGAGTCTATGGTCCGGCGCGGATCCTAGATCGGAACCTTCGCACTTAAGGGCAAGGCTTTCACGCCAGTCTTGTTAGACTCTAGGGGCCGCTTTGCCCCGCACTGCAGGCGTTGATGCAAAGCGCAGCGAAGGTCTGCTAAGAACCCAAACTGACTTGGATACCTACGAGCACGCTGCAATACTTAAACGTGGTGCGGTCGCCATTGCGCCGCATCCCAGATCCTATCAATCCTTAAACTCTGGACGCCGTGACCTTCCGGATGTAGAATTGTTCGCAACAGGATTGCTGGGGGCGGCCTGTGGGCCCGCCGCTCGCATTACGCCTTTCGTATCCACTTTACTGTGCCTGACCGACCAAATGCGCGCGTTTAGACGCGCGCTCGTCTCTATCGAAAGCAAGTTTTAGGACCGCGAACACACCAGATCGCCGGGCCATTTGATTATTGCTGTTGCGGCCGGTTATCCGGTCAGGAAGGACGCGTTGCATGAATGAGCCGATGATACTGATAGAGTCTATAAGCAAGACCTATCATCTGAAATCGCGGCCCGAGCCTATTCGTGCGCTCGACAATGTCAGCAACCGTATCGATGCTGGTGAAGTTGTCGTCATTATCGGCCCATCCGGATCGGGAAAGTCCACGCTACTGCGGTCTCTTAATGGATTGCAGGACGTTGATACCGGAAGGATCGTTATTGATGGCGAGGAAGTGACGGACAAGAAGACGGACATAAACAAACTCCGCGCCAAAGTCGGGATGGTGTTCCAGCACTTCAATCTGTTCCAGCACAAGACAGCGCTTGAAAACATTGTGATGCCGCAAGTGATCGTTGCAAAGCGATCCCGCAAAGAAGCCGAAGAAATCGCGAGTGCTCTGCTTGCACAAGTCGGCATACCGGATCACGGCGACAACTACCCTTCGATGTTGTCGGGTGGTCAACAACAGCGTGTCGCGATTGCCCGCTCGCTGGCGATGAAGCCCAAAGTTATGCTGTTTGACGAAGCCACTTCGGCGCTTGATCCGGAGACTGTCGGCGGCGTCCTTGAATTGATGCGCCAGTTGGCTGCAGACGGCATGACGATGGCTGTCGTAACGCACGAGATGGGGTTCGCGCGTGAAGCGGCCGACAGGATGATCTTCATGGACGAGGGCAAGGTCATCGAAGAAAACACCCCCGGCAATTTCTTTGACAATCCACAGTCCAACCGCGCGCAGGATTTCTTGCGCCAGATACTTTGACCAAACAACGCGACCAAAACAAAAAACAACCAAAAAAGGGAAAACGAGAATGAAACTCAAAACACTGATGAAGGGTATCGCCGGAGGCGCCTGCCTGTCTATTGCTGCGACAATGTCGTTCGCGGAAACGACCATGGAAAAGATCGTCCGCACCGGCGAGATGACGATTGCCGTTCAAACCCAGGGGCCACCGGTCAGCTTCGTCAACAAGGACGGTAAGCGGACCGGACTTGCAATCGAACTGGCGCGCATGATGGCCGCCGACATGGAAGTCGAGCTGATCATCCAGGACTACGACTGGAAAGGCCTGATCCCAGCGCTGTCATCGGGTAAGGCTGATTTCATCGCAGCCGACATGACGCCCACCGCCAAGCGCCATATGCAGATCGTCTTTACCGAGCCAGTTTTCTTTTCCGAGACAATCGCATTTGCGCCAGAAGATGCACCGTTTACAAGCTGGGAAGAACTGAACACAGACGGTGTTTCGGTCGCGGCAACTCAGGCGTCGTCCTGGGCTGATACTGCGCGCAAAGTACTGCCGAATGCCGAACTGAAAGAGTTCGCGGGCGGGACCGCTCAGGCGGTTCAGGCTGTCGTTTCGGGGCGTGCCAGTGCGGGACTGTCGGACAAAGCCACGATCGCGGGCTTCATGAGTTCGATCGAGGGGCTGAAGGTTTTGGAAGGCGAGCTTGCACGAGAACCGCTTGGGTTTGCGACCCGTCCAGATTCAATTCACCTGCTGTTGGCGCTCGACAATTACGTGCGGCTGATCAGAGCAGACGGTCGTCTTGATACAGCGCTTGATTACTGGTGGAATTCGACTGCCTGGGAAGCTGACAACAAATAAGCTGACACCGACCGGGGCGCGTTTTGCGCGCCCCGGCACAGCGACACGCATCCTTGCGCGTTAAAACCAAAGCGGTGGACCCCCTATGGACTGGCTCCAACACTACTTCAATTTCCGCATCGTCGGGCAGTATACCGATGTCTTTATCGCAGGGATCGGCCAGACGCTCTGGATTTCAGGCCTGTGCCTGATCCTGTCGCTGATCTTCGGGACTTTGGTGGCTTTAGGTCGGCTGTCTACTAACCCGCTGATCTGGAGACCAGTCGCGGGCTATATCCAGTTCATACGATCCACGCCGTTGCTGATCCAGATTTACCTTGTCTATTACGGCCTGCCGTCGATCCTGCCGATCGGAAACCTGCTGGACGAAACACAAACCGGCATTCTGGCATTGACGATCCATACATCGCCTTACTTTGGCGAGATCATCCGCGCTGGCATCACCTCGGTGGACCGCGGTCAGATAGAGGGCGCGCTGTCTGTTGGCATGACACCACGCCAGGCGCTCTTCAACGTGACGCTGCCTCAGGCGCTCGCCAATGTAATGCCCCCGCTTTTGGGTCAGACGGCGGTGCTTATCAAAGACACCTCGTTGCTTTCCATTATCGCGGTATTCGAGCTGATGGGGGCCGGTTTACGCATGTTCTCCGAGACGGTGATCGCAACGGAAAGCTATGTGACTGCAGCGGTGTGCTATCTGCTGATCTATTCGATGATGCTGGTCATCTCAGGAATTCTTCAAAATAAGCTGGGCGGTAAAGCCTGGCAAGCAAATTAGGGGGCAGTGTGATGGACTCGATCTTCGACAAAATTGACATCGTACAAAGCCTCTGGCCGTTCCTCCTTAAGGGTCTGTGGTCGACGTTTAAAATCTCGATACTAGCGATCTTTTTCGGATCCATTATCGGGTTTTGTCTCGGAGTCACAAAAACAACTGGCTATTATCTCCTCACCAAACTGATCAACGGCTATCTCCACATACTGCGCGGATCACCCTACCTTGTTCAGCTGTATATTATCTTCTTTGTTCTGCCCTCGCTGGGCATCTCTTGGCTGCAGTTTGACGGCTTCACTGCGGCGGTGGTTTCTCTGTCGCTTTATACCTCAAGCTATGTGACCGAGATCGTCGCTTCTGCCATTTTCGCCGTTCCAAACGGGCAAAGCGAAGCGGCACGATCCGTTGGCATGACACGCTTTCAGACCTACAAGAATGTCGTGATCCCACAAGCCATGAAGCTCACGATACCGCCCATGGCCAGTGTCTATGTCATAGTGATCAAAAGCACGGCTGTCTTGTCTGTCATCGGCGTCTCTGAACTGACGAGACAGGGCGAGGTCGCAATCATGCGGATGCCCGGCGACATCATGTTCATCTACTGCCTGATTGCCCTGTTCTACTTTCTTTACTGTTATCCGGTCCTGCGCTTTTCGAAATGGGCCGAGGGCAAGTTCGGCTCGGTCGGAGAAGTGGATAACTAGAACACGGCCCCTCGCAGAGGCCGGTCCAGACGGTCATCTTCGCCAGATGATTGAATATTCAGGCGGCGGCCAGCAGCGCCCGGCCAATCTTCTCGACATGAACGTAGTCCGTGCCACAACACCCGCCGAAGACGTTCATTTGGGGAAAAGCGGTCCTGATATCGACATACTGGCTCGCCAATTCATCGGGATTTCCCTCTTCGAGATGGCCCAACTGGCACAAAGTTCCGTGGTCAAGGGACGAGGCGTTGGCACGTAACCCGCGGATACGTTTTGCCCATGGCTCGTCCGCAAGCGCAGGACCAAAATCAACGGGGTGCGAGCAATTGATCATATAATATGCGGGCGCGTTTGAAGTTGCAGCATCAACCGTTTCGATTGCCTGTTTCAACGTTTCACCGCTGCGCAGCTTGCGATCTTTTTCGACCGTGAAGGCGATCACAGACGGTAAGCCTACCTTGGCTGCAGCCCTTGCGATGCCAACAGCCTCGGCTGTCGTGTTCAAGGTCAACGCCGTAACAATATCGGCGCCAGCGCCTTTGAACGTCTCGATCTGCTCTCCATGGTAGGCTTCGGCATTTTCGGCGGTTAAGTCTTCATTTGTTTTGTAGGCATCGCCTTTCGGTCCGATGCATCCGCTCATCACGGTATTTTCCGCCGCCAGTCCGGCTATTGCCGCACATTCGCGGTACAGTTCAAAACATTTGTGGTTCATCTCTGCAAGACTATCGGTGGAGTATCCCAGCAAGGTGCCCCAGTCCCGACTTGCCCGATAGGTCAAGCTGTCAAAGATGAAGGGCGTTCCAAGCTTCACTGCGACTTCCGCAAAGGCAGTGTAGTACTCCCGCAATGCGTCGGCCGATTTCTTTTCGTTTAGCAGATGAAATGCGCTGAATTCCGGAAGTTCGAACCCGCGCTTGTACATGAGCCACGTTTCAGTGCCGCCATCAGTTAAAAAAATGTCATCTGTTTGGTGGGGTAATAGGGGTGTCGCGCGGGTCATGTGTTGCTCCTGTCCAGTGAGTAAACTTGTATCGTTAGTTTAGGTTTTGCTCGCCACATCTGACAAACGATCATAAGTTTAGACATAGCTTAGATTTTCTAAGGCATGATATATATGACCCGACGCTTGCCATCGCTTAACCAATTGCGTGCATTCGAGGCGGCCGCCCGCCATGAAAGCATCAAGTTAGGGGCAAATGAATTATGTGTGACGCCCGCTGCAGTTGGCCATCAAATCAAGGGGTTAGAGCTTGAGCTGAAGACAGCGCTGTTTCTACGCAAGACCCGCAAGATTATACTGACTGAAGAAGGCCGTACATTGTCCGAACATCTGGGCAAAGCGTTGGACGCAATCGAAAATGCTGTTGCGGAGGCCCGCAAGTCTCATCTAGTCGGAACTTTGAAGATCTCGATTGCGCCGTTTTTTGGCAACAGGTGGTTGCTGCCACGTCTCCCAATTTTCCACAAAAAACATCCCGGCATCGAGATCAAACTGTCGCTTTCCTTCGACTATGTCGATCTCGGGACGTCTGGCTTTGATGCGGCAGTGCGATATGGCGCAGGCGAATGGGACGGCATGATATGCACGCTCATCTGCAAGGACGTTGTAAGGCCAGTTTGTGCCCCGCAATTGGTAGAGGGGCGTCGGTTGCCTCTGGCAGCCCAGGACATTCTAGAGCTGCCGCTGGCCTGTGGACAACGATGGCGCGAAGATTGGATGGTTTGGGCACATGCGGCGGAAGTAAAAATTGCCGAACCCAGAAGAATAATCGAATACGAAAGCCGCGCATTCATGTTTGACGCAGCCCTTTCGGGCCAGGCAGTGATCCTTGCCGATTCAAGGATGACAAAAGCGGATGAGGCCGCAGGCAGTCTTGTTCAGCTTAGTCCGATCAAGGTTGATCGCCCGCAAGGGATCTATGTTGTCTCCGAGGTGACACCGAACCCGGACCCGAGACTTGTCCTATTCGAAAACTGGATGAAACAAGAAGCGGGTTCATAACACGCTCGGAACCGGAGCGGCCATTCGATCATCGGCAGAGTTGCGGACAAAGAGGGCGTTCTCCCGCTCGCGCGAAGGTTGCCACCTTTGCAGATACGACGGGCATAAATGAGATCATGCCTAGCCGGTGCCAAACCGTGGAATACTCACGGGGAGTTCGCAGTTCGCCACTCAAAGCCAGATGCGAGCCGTATAGAGTCGCGCGCGATTGCGAGCATCCAGCTTTGCCTCGAAGCGCTCGATTTTCCGCGCTACATTGGTATTTGTTTGGGCCCGGGAGTTGACAGAGGGGGCTGCGAAGATTTCTCTCAAAAGTCTCATGTGCATTTTCCTTTTGCTGTGTTGGCGGTTGATAAATTTGCTTTTCTTTTGTGGGCGGTTGATAAGAATGAACATGCCCATGCGGCCGGGTGCGATCTATCGGACAGATGTCCCTTAAGGGCTTGCGAGAGGTCAAAAGTGATAGGACATATGTACCGCGAGACAGGTAATTGAGGCCGGTTCGCTTCACAGAGACCAAGGATAGTATATCGCTCGCATGGACGCGCAGCGGTTCAGGTCTTCCCATGGTAAAAGCCGCTGCGTGGCTGACGCATCTTGAGTACGACACAGCCAGTCCGATCTGGTCTCATTGGGTGCGGTTCTTGGAAGACCACTTCGACTATTTGAGGTATGATGAACGAGGATGTGGACTGTCGGATCGAAGGACCGGCACGCTCGATGTCGAAGCCTGGACAGACGATCTTGAGCGGGTTGTGAATGCGGCCGACTTGCCAAAGCCCTTCGTAATTCTTGCGATGTCACAGGGCACTGCTGCAGCTGTAAACTATGCCGCCAAGTACCCTGATGATGTTTCACACCTCATTCTTTGTGGCGGGTACGCGCGAGGCGTGCATCATCGAGGTAATCCCGACGCCGCAAAATTCTACGATGCAATTGTTAACGTATTTAGGATGGGCTGGGATTCATCAAATCAGGCATTTCGAGAAGTGTTCACTAAGAGGTTTGTGCCCGATGGAAACCCCGACAAGATCCGCTGGTTCAACGAACTCTGTCAGCGGACAACGACGCCTGAGGTCGGCGCCGAGTTGCTACGGGCGCGAGGCGAAATGGATGCCAGCGACGTGCTTGGATCGATCACTTGCCCAACCCTGATCCTACACGCCGAGGGTGATCAAGTTGCGCCTTTAGAAGAGGGGCGCTTCTTGGCGCGCAAAATTCCCAACGCAGAATTGGTAGTTCTTCCGTCTGAAAATCATATTCTTCAAGAAGACGAGCCGGCCTGGGGGATATTTTGCCAAGAGGTTCTGAACTTCGTCGGCCCAAGCAATATCGAAACAGACGTTGTCCTCACACCTCGCGAACGAGAGGTTTTGGCAGGCATCTGCAATGCGAAGAGCAACAAAGAGATCGCTCGTGACTTGGGTGTCAGCGACAAGACAGTGCGCAATCAGGCGACAAGTATCTTCGCAAAGCTTGGGGTTGCGTCGCGACAAGAAGCTATCTTGAAGGCTCAGAAAAAGTAGACCCCGCCGTGAAGGAATGGTCCGCTGCCAGCGAACGTCTGGTCTGTCACCCGCACAGCGGCCTTTAGTTGATCTGGCGCGAATAACCGCTCCGAGCCCAAAGCCGACTTGGAATTTGGTCAACTACGAAGTGTTTTGATAAGTGCAGCGACATCTTCATCGCCATGGCCAGCTTTTACAGCGCGTCGGTAAAATGCGCTCAAAAAGTCAGGTAGTTCTGAGTTGATACCTGCTGTATGAGCCTGTTCGCGTATATTCTCGGCAACATCCGCCCACACTGTGAGAGATCCGCCGTCGTGAAGGCTGTTCAGGGCGAATGCGCACTTTGCAATAATTTCAAATCTTTTTGGCGCAATCGGCCCATGTAGGCAGAGTTTGCCCAGCATCTCAACGTCTGCGCCCTCTGCCTCACATAACCTCGCGGAAATCTACTGTTGTTCCATTCGATCTGCCATCGGAATTTTCACCTGACCCGCTGACCGAGGTCATTCAGGCTGGAGCCAAGGAATTGCTTCGCACAGCAATTCAGGCCGAAGTTGCTGGTTT
>Ga0075467_10002161_pt1 | contig 15664 bp, 12 predicted proteins | sample DEB08_DNA_9_FD_75067 | JGI IMG/M metagenome (GOLD analysis project Ga0075467, IMG submission 75067) | Aqueous microbial communities from the Delaware River and Bay under freshwater to marine salinity gradient to study organic matter... | ecosystem: Environmental > Aquatic > Marine > Coastal ... | reverse complement strand
CGGCGGCACTATCTCCACGGACGGCAACTGGGCCGTCTTGGCTTCCAGCGCTTCCATCGCTAAACGCACGCCCGGTATGATATTGCCTCCCAGGAACTCCTTGTCTCGAGTAATCGCGCAAAGGGTCGTTGCCGTGCCGAAATCCGCGACGATCAGATTACGGCCGGGAAACAGCTTGATAGCACCTACAGCATCAGCGATTCGATCAGCGCCTACCTCTTTCGGGTCACGATAGCTGATCTTCAAGCCGGTCTTGATACCAGGCCGCAGAATCAAGGGCTCCACCCCGAAATACTTCTGACAGCAAGCACGCAACGAATACAGCATATCGGGTACGACGCAACAGATAGCGATGAATTGAACCGCATCAGGATCGATTTGATTTTCCCGCAACACTGAACGAAAGAAGACCCCTAACTCGTCAGAAGATGAGTGTTCAAGGGAAGTCCGCCGAAATTGAGCGCATAAACGGCCATCATCAAACAGGCCACCGTAGACCTGCGAATTACCAACATCCAGACATAAAATCATCGAGCTACCTGCTTGAGTGGAATATTATCGATTAAACGGACTTGATTAACGCCCTCGCCGAGTCGGGCGGCGGCAAAACGGCGCGCTTCGCCAGTGACCACATAGTCAACCGCAAACCCTAGCTCGGTTAACTGACGGGCAACTTCAGCATCACTACTGGCGCTGCCTAGCAACGCATAGAGACGCGGCGCTAGCTGCCGACCCGCCTCATCAAGATGTACATTTCGCGAACTGAAGGCCAAGCCTGATGCCTCCCTGATCGTGGGACAGGGAACGATCTCGCCATCCAAAAACAACGCATGAGCCATACCCTGGATCAATTCGAATTGCTGGTAATCCTTTTCTCCGAAATAGGTCCAGTGGGGTTTAACGATATTCAGCAACTTCATCACGACGGTGAGAACCCCAGTGAAGTGCCCCTCGCGGTGTCGACCACACAGCGTCTTGCTGAAGTGTCGCTCGTCTACGGCATAGCGAAACCCATCCGCATAAATCTCGTCGTAACGAGGCAGTAGCACCGCATCTACGCCACAGGTTTTCGCCAATAAGAGATCTTGATCGAGACGATCAGGGTATTTTTTTAAATCATCGGGATTGTCGAATTGGGTCGGATTCACATAAATACTCAGCACCGTCTGGTCGGCTTCAGTCACGCTACGCTCGATCAACGACTGGTGGCCAATATGCAACGCCCCCATAGTCGGCACAAAACCGATTCGGTCTGTGCCTGACGCACGGCGCCAAACCTGGAACGCATCGATAGTATCGAAGACCTTCATCGGTAGGATTCTGCCAGGGTTGGAAATCCTCCCGCAACAACATCACCATGAAACTGATTGACCGCATCACTCACCACGCTATGACCGCTGGCGTACTGGCGCAAGAACTTCGGCTTGAACTTTGGATTAACGCCCAACAGGTCCTGCAAAACCAGGACTTGGCCATCGGTCTGGGGCCCTGCACCAATGCCAATAGTCGGTATCTTCAGAGCTTGGCTCACACAACCACCCAGTGCCGTCGGCACACACTCTAACACCAAGGAAAAACATCCCGCGGCCTCTAACCGCCGCGCACCTTCAACTATCTTTGCGGCATTTACCTCATCTTTGCCCTGCACACGATGACCGCCAAGATGATGAATGGACTGCGGCGTCAAACCCAGGTGACCCATGACCGGCACGCCGGCCTCGACGATATGGCGAATGATCTCTAGTTGATGACTATCGCCTTCAATTTTGACCGCGTGGGCACCCGCTTGCATGAGCCGCTCCACCGTATCCATCGCAACGCCAAGGCCCTTGCTACAGGTGAGAAATGGCATATCTGCAACAATAAATTTGTCAGGCGCACCTCGGGCGACCGCACCCACATGTAACGTCATCATGTCCGCGGTAGCGTGCACTGTGGATTCATAACCATACATCACAACCGCCAACGAGTCGCCGACCAACAGGCAATCGATCTCTGTCGTGTTCAGTATCTGGGCGGACCAATGGTCATAACAGGTCACCATAGAAATTTTCTGGTGCTGTTGTTTGCGCTGGGCAAAGGTATGGACGTTCATCAAGTTTCTCCCGCGAGAACTCGCTCCGATCCAATCAGGAAATACCAGGTGTCTGGCGCTCAATTTACGCGCACCAGAGCTCGACTAGCCTCAACAAAGTAGGTCGTCGGTACCTGTCCTCATCAAACGGATCAAGTCCCACATTTTTGTCTTGCATCACTAAAATTAGGGTTGTAAACATTCGCTGTCAACATCGCTTGTCCCCGTTCATGAGACCCAGTGCTCCCTGGCACCAGATCGAATCGAGGCGACGCGCAGATTATGGCATCTTTGAGCGGATGTCTAGAGGCTGCCACGTTCCCATCAACGATTGACCCACACAACAAAACATGGTGTTCTCCCCTCTTTATACTAGGTGGAACGCCATGCGCATCAATCAATACAACACGACCCCATGGCACCGACGCCTGCCATTATGGGCAGGCATGGCATTACTGGGGCTCGCCGCCAGTGCCGGGGCCGATAACTTCGCCGACCAGGCACCCCAGCGCCTGCAGGAATACCTGCAGATTAACACCATGAACCCGCCCGGCAATGAAGTCAGGGGCGTGGCTTATCTCGGCGCTATTCTCCGCGACGCGGGCATCAATTATGAAACCGCCGAGTCGGCACCAGGCCGAGGTAATATTTGGGCACGCTTGCCCGGTGGCGATTTGCCAGCACTGGTCTTACTTCATCACATCGACGTAGTACCTGCCGTTGCAGCCTACTGGCAAGTGGATCCGCTGTCTGGCGTCATCCAGGACGGTTATATCTGGGGACGAGGCGCAATCGACACCAAGGGCCTTGGCATCACCCAACTTCAGGCTTTTCTGGCATTGCATGCTTCGGGCAAACCGCTGAACCGAGATGTCATTTTCATGGCGACTGCCGACGAGGAAGCGGGCGGTCTTTTCGGCGCTGGCTGGCTGGTGCAACATCGCCCCGAGATTTTCGAGAACGTCGGCTTTCTGGTGAATGAAGGCGGAACGGGGCAAATAACAGATGGCAAACCTGTGTATCGTGTCGAGGTCACCCAAAAGGTACCCCTGTGGTTGCGTCTGACAGCCACTGATACGCCGGGGCATGGCTCTTCACCGCGGCCTACCAGCTCGGTCACTCGCATCTTGCGAGCCGGTCATCGCATCGCCGACACCAGCTTTCCCTACCGCGTGATACCCGCGGTGCGCGACCTGTTTTCAAGTATCGCTGAGTTCGAAGAAGATGAGTTCAAGGCCGGTTTTGAACAGATTGACGAAGCGGTCAAGGATGTAAGTTTCATGACCAGCCTGCATTTGAAGCAGCCTGGCTCCGTGTCCTTGCTCCACAACACCTGCTCGGTCACAACAATGACGGGCAGCAGTAAAATCAACGTCGTGCCGCCAACCGCCAGTATCGAGCTCGACTGTCGCCTGCTACCAGACCAGAATCCTCAAGCCTTTCTCGCTGAACTCACGCAGATCATCAGCGATGAGTATATCGAGATCGAACAGATCATGGGTTTCAGCCCCGCCGTCAGCAGCACATCAACGCCCTTGTTCGAGTCCATCGCTCGAACCCTGACCCTGCATTACGAGAATATGAAGCTCGTACCCAGCGTCTCTACGGGTTTCACCGACAGTCACTTCTTTCGAGACCTAGGCATTGTCAGCTATGGATTCAGCCCCTTTCTCTACCAGCCGAATGAAAAAACTGGCGTCCACGGCAATAATGAACGGGTGAGTGTCGAAAACATGATCAACGGCACTCGGATAATGACCGATTTCTTAACCGACTTTACCACCGTCGGGGGACACTAGACCCACGCACTAAGCTAAGACAGACCAACGTGACGAGCAAGGTTCGCCCTACTGGACGCCCTGCGCATTTAAAATGGTAGGACTGGCTTGAAAGAAGAGCTTGAAGAAAAAAGGTTAGGGAAAAGAGCTTGGAAATTAGAGCGTGGATCGAAGGTGTTTATAATAAGTACTGCAGCAAGCCTTGAGCGCTAGTTCAAGATTGTGCTGTCGCGATCGAATCATCGCGGCAGCACCACCTCAACACCATGTTTATCGACAGGGCTATCCCGCTTTTTGGTCAGCCGCTATTTTTTGGGCCGACGCGCGCGAGGCCAGCAGCTCGCTCAGGGCTTTCGCCTCCGGCAGATCCTCCAGCAAATCCATGCCCAACACCCGCTTGGCGCAAGCACCCGCGAGGCTCACCGAGTACATAAACATGATATCGGCATAGGTGAAGGTATCGCCGGCGATATAAGGCGAAAACTTACCCGTGCGCTTGATACACTCCACACCCTTCTTCAGGCTCGCACGCGCTTTATCTTTCGTTTCTTCGCTGACGGTGCCGCCAAAAAAAGCTTCAGCAAAACAGGTACGCGCAGGCAACTCAATATACAACTCGAGTTGTTTAATCAATTCACGCACTTTAGCTTTTTCATAAGCGCTGGCCGGCATCAATGCTTGCCCCTGACCCAAATCTTCCAGGTAATCGAAAATGACGTCAGTTTCACTGATAAAGCCCTCACTGGTCTCCAGACAAGGCACTTTACCCATGGGGCTTTTCGCTAAGTAGTCGCCTTCCTGAGTCGGCTTGGTATCCACAAACTCGAAGTCGATGCCTTTTTCCAGCAGCGCCATTTTAACCATATTGAAATAATTACTAACGGTAAAACCATAGAGTTTGAGCACGTTTCATCTGCCTTATTAATCAATTGAGACGCTATATTACCGTGAGCAGCCTGACATACAAGTGATTCGCTATAATAGTGCGCGTCGCACTAAAAGCCCGCCTTAAACGCCTTAGAAGCACCGCTCTGAACAAGTGCGCTTCAGGAAAAATCCGGCGCGCGCTTTTCCAGAAATGCAGCAATGGCCTCACGATTCGCCGGCCCGCCACTAAGCCGCGCCAGGCCCTCACCTTCCTCTATCACCGCCTGCTTGAGTGCTGCTCGGCGTGGCGCCATCAATAGCGCCTTGGTTTGCATTAAAGACTCCAAGGGCAAAGCCGCCAGAGTCGCGGCTTTGCTCATCACCTCAGACATAAAGACCTCTGTGGGAAAGCTTGCCATCGCCAGACCAAACTCCACACACTCGGCGGCCGTCAGCCATTCAGAAGACAGCAGCACCCAAGCCGCTCGTTGATAGCCCATCAAGCGCGGAAAGGTATAGGTGCTGCCGGCCTCTGCCGTCAGCCCCAGCGCAGAAAAGGGGCAACGAAACCTCGCGCCTTGCGCCACAAAGCTCATATCACCGAGACCCAGAATCGTGGTGCCGATACCGGCACCCAGACCATTGGCCGCCATAATGACCGGCTTCGGACAATCGATGATGGCGTTTAACAGGCCGTTCAACCCATGTCGAGCCGGCGTGGTCACCGCGCCCATTGCCTTCAAATCGGCGCCGGCGGAAAATGCGCGACCGGCACCGGTGAGCACCACTACGCGAACCTGGTCATCGATGGTCGCCGCCAGAAATGCCTCGCATAGCTCATCCATCATGTCGTTGTTGAAAGCATTCAACGCCTCGGCACGATCCATGGTGATGACATGCACAAATTCTTTGGTTTCGGTTTTAACTACGGCCATGTTGACGCCTCCTGGCAAGTAAAGCGCTGCATTCACAGCGCTCGAACGCAGCTGGTATTCATTGTGAGCTAAACTGTCTTATCAGTCTTAGCCTCTGTGCGCAAAAATACAAAGAAGCAAACCGTCGCTGCCGCTGACAATAGATGCCAGATACCATGCGCCTGGACTAAAGAGTCAGGGTTGCACCAAGGATGGTCCGGTTTGCCCGTCTGCCAGATCGCAAAGGCGAGTATATAGCTTGCCATACCAAGGGCAAACCAGGGTAGATACTGGCGGCGTCCTGCTGGCGGCCCCACAGCCAAAATGCCAGGCACCCAAAACAACAGCACCCACCAATAACGGGCCGGCTCAGCCCACATTTCCATCGGGGTGATGCCAAAGAGACCCGCCACGGCAAAACCCACCAGCCCCGACCCCCAGCGCAACGGCTGAGAATGGAAGCGATACAACACTTCAGAGATCACCCAGAACGCGATCGACAAGCCAAAGAAATCCAGATTAATCCCAAGACCCCAGCCGTTCAGCGCTCGAAGCGCGCCGTAGATCACCACCAAACCCCCATAGATGGTCAGCAAGCGCCTATTGCTCCAACGTCCCATGGCCCCCACATTCACCAGCCATGGAATCAAAATATACATCACCATACTCAGGTTATCCGCCCAGCCACCCCAGCCCGTATGCGTGCCGTGCATCAATAAAGACCCGGGAACCAACCAGATCGCAGCGCCGGCATACAGTAACGCAACCGGACTATGGCCATACATCAAACCTTCTCTTCCAGCGCTGACATCGCGGCCCAGAATCCAAAGCATCCAGAGCCCCCCTACCATAAACCCCAGGTTACTGAGCGCATTGACTGGCTCTGCCCAAAGCCCTGGCTGTATCCGTTCACACCATCTTGAAACCTCGCCCACCGCCTGCTCAACGGCCGCCGACTCGCCCCAGCCTTGTGCGCCCACCAGGGCATAGCCAACGAAAAATAGCACACTGGCTAACAGCCCAAGTTGTAACGGTCTATAGGCACTTGCAGGGGTATTCATAGATTGATTCCTTGACGCTGAATTGTGCTTCTCGTGCCTGCCAGTAACCATTGACTAACCACAGCAGCCAAGAATAGTAACCGCAGCAGCACAGCTTCACCAGCCTGTTCGCCGAACGGCTCATCGATCCTTAGAGACTCGGGCCTCGGCGCCCCTTGACGCTGTCTCGCAGTTTCAAGACACAATAAGGCGTATCACCCCAACACTGGCAGAGAACATAAGCCTTGACGACGTCCGGTAACTGCCCCGACCTGGTTTGGGATTGAATCCGGCATAATTTAGAACGCCACCACACGCTCAACTACCCAGAACATGGCTAAACCACCTATGCTGTACGCAGGCACAAGCCGCAGATTGCACTGCAGGTGTTGAGGTTCACGCCCTCATGGAATACGCGGAACGTTGTTACTTTCCATCTGGACTACAGTTGCCAACTCTTCGTCAGCGGGGGTTGCGCACACGTCTTAAGACCCGGGCTACTAGTGTCTTACATTGCGCTTTAACTCGGCTTACGCTGACGGAGATTACCCCGTGCGTAACAGCGACAAATCAACGGCGTTGCCGGGCACTGACGCGCTCGGCAAAAGTCATACTAGACTTTAGTTCATGATGAACTTTATCTATTTAGTGCTGAACTCGGGGCGTCAGTTGAATTGGCACCCCACTGGCATCAGATGGGTGAACAATGATGTGTGGCGGTTGGTCGATGAGTCGGGCACCCACGACAGAAACAGCGGCAACTGTTGCATCAATGTCGTGGGCGATAAGTGCAAGTGCCAAAGGCCCTGGGCCGAAGTGGTCAAGTCGTGTACGAAGTGGTGAGACGAGATCAGGCAAGGGAGCAAGCAATTCAATCATTTTATCGCCAAGCAGAAAGCGTGCTGCGATGGATGTACCTAGCGGGTGAACGCCGCTATGTGCAGATGGACCACCGGTGATCACGGCCCAACGATGCGCCATCGCTGTGACGTCATCGACGAGGATAGCCACATGATCGAGTACGACATCAACTGCGCTAAATCCATTGTCGTCACCGATCATCCGAGGCCGCACTTCGATCAGTACCCCAGCCCATTGTCGACTAATCAGCAGTATATTATCGTAGCGCTCGATGTTTGCCCCTGCACTGTCAAGTGCCTGCGCCGTAACCTCAAGATCAGCAACCTCGATAACCAGGCGTTCGATACCACGCTGCACGGCGTGCTCTCCCTCAGTGCTTCCTGCTATGGACAGGCGCGCATCACCGATCAGGAACACAGACGCCTCTGGAACCCCAGGATTTCGGTGCGTCATTAACTGCGATGTTGCACCCGTAATCGCTGAGAAAACACCGATGTCATGGTCCAAGTCTGAGCTACAGATGACGACACCCGCTAGACGAGTCGAATCTCCCTTGTCGAAGACCAGGCGTTCAAAGACAAGCTGATCAGAGCTCAAGGTAGGGCACCTCGCCAATGGCTGTTGCTCGATAGCCGTGGCGCACTTGCGGAAAGTAGTCCCATGCGGCATGGTGTTGAACACAGCGATTATCCCAAAACACCACGGTGTTCGGCTGCCATTGAACCCGGATCTGGAAACTAATTCCCGTCGCTATGTGTTGATACAACATGTCGAGCAGGGCACGACTTTCGGCCTTACTAAGCTCTTTGATTTTGCCCGTAAACGCCGAATTGACGTATAGCGCCTTACGCCCCGTGAGCGGGTGCGTACGCACCACCGGATGCACCTGAGATGGCAGTTCTCGCAACGATTTCTCGCCACTGAGGTAGAGGTAATGACCCGTCGGGTCATGCCGGGCGGTCAGACGCAGCAGAATAAGCTGCATCTCGGCGGACAGAGACGCAAATGCCTGATACATGTCGGCAAACAGCGTGTCACCGCCCGAGTCGGGGACAATCTCCATGCGCAGCATTGACAATGCGGGTGGCCGCAGCTCACTTGAAATGTCAGTATGCCACCCCTCGCCGGCGACGTGTTTCGAATTCTCGTCGGCGTGGATCGTGAGCATTTCGGGTAGCCCTCCCGGTTGCTTCACCGGATAGGTAGTGAGCTCGCCCAGGCGGTGGGCAAATTCGGCCTGCTGCGCCATCGTCATGACTTGATCACGCACGACCAGGACGCCGCGCTCGGCGCCAAGTTGCTTGAGCGCCGCCACCGCCTCGTCGGTCATGTCGAGCAGGGTGACCCCTTGAACCTCAGAGCCGAAGCGAGGTGAGATCGGGCTGTGGGGAAGATCGTTATGTTCGGCGATAGGTTTTATTTCGGTTGGCATGACACTAGTACCCAAAGTTCTGGTGATTGTTGAATTGATCTCGGTATCCTTCAATCCTTGCGCTGGCAGAATTTTATTTAGCAGAAGACCGCCGTGATCAATATCACGGCTGGCCAAAATGGCTATACTTTAAGACATGAACACATGACACCAACCAGCAGTACTGCTGCCGAGTAGCGCCTGGCCAGGTATGCTCGACGCAATAGTTAGCGCCTAAAATCGGTTAGGGCTACCGCCACGGGCTCGGGTATTTACCCAAGTTTCACATACTTACTGCCGTTGGCGCCGCAACGATACTCTGCCGGCGCAGCGATAAGTACGGCGCCATTATCGGACATATAGATGACAATAGTGTTTGCTTCGACGCCGGCGTTGTCGATCGCATCATGAGTCTTGCCTACTGCATGGCCTTGTTGCAACAGTGAATCTCCGCAGGGTCCGGTACGAATTTTGTTCGTGAACTCAAGGAGATCTCATCTAACAACACCAGCCAGGTCCATCGAAGCATTCATCGAACTCGACAGCGCCCGTTTTCTTGAGCATTACTTCGCTACCCTTGCTGAGCCGCAACGGTGTGTGCCTATGACCACCTAAAGCGCTGGCCCTGATTTTATCGCAGTTAATGCCACACTGAGATGGTAAAACCAAATCGTCTCGATAATACTCTCCTCAGGCACATTTGGCGCGCAGCAACACAGCCGACAGAAATCATGGCCTAACAATTCTACTCAGGCGTCAACAGGAGAATTACGTGACTCAGGATACACTGGTTACAGAGACCAACGTGGACGACCTCATGAGGGGACTCGGCTTGAAGCGCATCGTGGCGATGGAAGAAACCGGGCGGGCAGTCATGGAATTTACTGCCCAGACGCAACACTGCCACGCCGTTGTGCAGGGTGGCTACGTGGCGGCCTGGATCGACGCCGCAATGGCGCGAGCAGTGAGTGCCGTCACAAAAGGGGAATTTGGCTGCAACACACTAGAGATGAAAGTCGCCTATTACGGCCCGGCAAGGCTTGGTCAGACCCTCACCGCTGAGGGCTGGGTAGAGCGCCTCGGACGCAGCACCGTGTTCCTTGAAGGTTCGCTGACGGATGAAGCGGGTAATGTTGTCGCGAAGGCATCCTCCACCGCCAAATTATCGAGATTCGGCGGGCGCACGGAACTTGGCTGACGAGAACCCATGAGTTCCCTTGATATCGACGTTGAGTTATGGCGTCGATGCACGTACGATCGCTCCCAGAGGGGACTTGCGGGTCCGCGGAACATCATATTGCACATTATATTGCACATTATATTGCACATTAACTGAGGGGATCCTGTGAAAACAATAAGACCAATCGGCTTGCTATTGGGCGCAGTTACCGCCTTTTCTGCCGTCGCAGAAACCGCGCTGGAAGAGATCGTGGTCACGGCCCAGCGTCGTGAACAGTCGCTGCAGGAAGTGCCGGTCAGCGTGACAGCGTTCACAGGGGATGCCATTGAGTGCAGGAACATCAAGGGGGCTGCTGACTATCTGGCCATGACACCGAATGTCAGCTTTACCGAGGATGGTCAGGCCGGTAGCCGCGGATTGGGGATCTCAGTGCGCGGGGTTAACAACCTGGTGTCCGGGGAGAATGCCGTCGTCAATTCCATCGGCGTCTATCTCGACGGCTTCAGCGTTGCGTCAGTGCCCACCCAGGTTTCCAACCCGTTCCTGCCGGACATGGAGCGGCTTGAAGTGCTGCGTGGTCCTCAAGGTACTTACTTTGGTCGCAATGCTGTTGGCGGCGCGCTCAACATGGCCACGCGCAACCCCACCGATGAGTTTGGCTGGAAGGTTCTCACCGGCGGTGAATCCTACAAGGGCGCCAATCAGCAGTACAACGTGATGGCGATCGTCAATCTTCCCGTGTCCGATACATTCGGGCTCCGCGGCCTTGCCTATTACGAAGAGAGTGGCGGCCTGGTAGATAACATCTGCGGCCAAGGCGCCAACGCGGCCAGCTGCCCCACGGCTGGGGTCAATGGGTTCACGCCGAATGGCGCTAAGGACAGCGGTCATGAGCACCTCAACCTAAGGCTCAAAGGTTTGTGGGATATGAGCGCCGACACCGAGGTTGCACTCACGCTGATCTATGCCGATGAGGACCAGGGACACGACGAAAATGTCCCCTCAGGCATCATGGATCTGGATACTGTCGACTCGTTTGGTATTCAGACCGCTATCGATCCGGGCACAGGCTTCTGGCCTAACAATCGCAACAAGTTGAGTCACGACCTAGAAGAAAGCAACTCGAATGAAACCACCGTTGCGATTCTCAACATCTCCCATCAACTGAATGAAACGTGGGTGTTGAAATCGACCACCGGCATCGTCAAAGCCACCCAGAAGCGACGCTTCGACAATGATGGCGTCGGCGGGCTCGACGGCCTTGGACGGATCAACCAATATGAGGGTTCCTCTTGGAGCACCGAACTGCGCGCCGAGGGATCTCTCGATTCCATGGACCTGGTCCTGGGCGCCATCTACTCAAGAGATCGTCAGGAACAGCAGAACAATGTGCACGTCTCAAGTGGCGCTGAACTGGGACACGTGTCCGTGGGCGGGGTCGGCATACTACCGCCATTTCCCGACGGACTCGGGCTGTTGTTGAACAGTAAAAATCATGAGATCACGGGCCTTGCGCTGTTTGGTGATGTCACCTATCACCTCACCGACAGCCTGGATCTCATCGCTGGCGGCCGATTTAGCCGCGACGATGTAGAAAATGATCTCCACGCCTTTGGCATCGGGCCGACTTGCTGTTTCCCCGGTTCACCGGGCTTTCCGGGAGGTCCAGGATTTGACTTCTTCAATAGCTTTGCGAACTCAGCGCGACCGCTCACCGCGGCGGAGCAACAGTCCACCGATTTCGCTCCACGGGTTGGCGCACGGTATCAGGTCAATCCTGATGTGAGCGTGTACGGCATCGTCTCGAAGGGATATAAGGCAGGGGGTGCCAGCGTTGGCAACAACACCAACGCCGATGGGTCGCCCGCATTCAACGTGGCTTTCGACAAGGAGCAGTTGTGGAACTACGAACTGGGCTTCAAGACAGAATTGGCTGATCGGCGCGTGCGCGTCAACGGCTCTGTCTTTCGCCTGGCATGGAGCGATCTGCAGTTTGAGTCGTTCCGTTTCCTGACTCCGGGGGATTTATCCACCAACTTCGAACAAACTGTCAACATCGACAAGGCTAAGGCAACCGGTTTCGAGGTGGAGGTCTTGGCCATACCCGCTAACGATCTCACCCTCAGTGCGTCTCTCGGTTGGCTTGATACCGAGATTACCCAGGCAGACCTGGTGGAGTTGACGGGTGGATTCCAGGTCGACCTCAAGGGTCTTGAGCTGCCGAAGGCACCCAAGCTGACCGCGAGTCTCGCCGGCGAATACCGCTGGACGTTGGCAGACAACGATGCCTGGGTTCGACTCGAGTATATTCGGCGCGATGGTCAATACTCCGATATCGAAGGGCTAACCAACACACAGACCCGCGGCCCGTCGCCCAACCAGGGACTCGTAAGACCAGTAGGACCCGGCGAGTTTCCCTATCTGAGTCCTGACTATAGCGTGATCAACCTGCGAGCCGGCTACGATACCGAAAACATCCAGGTGGTCCTCTACGTGCAGAATCTTGCCGATGAAGAGTACTACACCGGTACCCAGGAGAACTTCGGTGCCAGCGGCATTCGCCTGCGACCCCATCCCCGCACTATCGGGATTAGCGTCGGCTACATGGTAGGTGGTGCCCGTTAGGTTCGCTGAAAACGGTGGCGTAAGTTTCGCGCCACCGTTTTCGTCGCTCTGAACTACCAGAAGCTCTGAATTAGAAGCTCTGCATTAGAAGCTCTGCATTAGAAGCTCTGAACTAAAAGCGGCGCGCTGAACACCTGATTTTCCTTAGTCCGAAGAACCTCCAAGCACCGCGTCCGAATAACCTCATCGTGCAAAAGTGAACGCTTCACGGGGCCGGTAGACGGTGAACATAGCCATCGCAACGTACAATACTTAAAAAGTAAACCAGAAAAAGCAACCCAGGACATCCATAAAAAGACAGAGCCTAGGACCTCCCTACTATGGCAATGTTCGTTGTTATACCTGCAAACCGCTGCACCTAGTCGCGTATTGTCTGTAGATCCCTAAAGCCTTGGGACGGCCATTGCGGACTGTACTTCAATGTCCGGAACAGCGACTCCGAGTAGGGGTTATCATTGCTCACACTTGGTCTGCTATGTGAACCGGTGATACAGAGCTCCTCCATTTTTGTTTTCAGTGTGACTGACTTCATCGGCGCTCCGTTATCAGAGTCCAGCACCAATGGTGACTTAAAGCATTGCTCACGAAGAACCGTACGCTGCAACATTTCAGCCGCCAGGCCGCCACTCTCTCGTTCATGCACTTCCCACCCAACAATTTTATGGCTGTAGATATCCTCAATCAAATACAGGTAATAATAAAGCCCGCGAACCTTTGACGGGCAATAGGTAAGGTGAGTAGACCGAGGGAGTCGCTCCCTTAGCCTCTCGCAGAACGGTACGTGAACCTCTCGGCTCATACCGCTCCCCTCAAGCAAACGCACCCTTCATCCCCTTTTGCCAATGAACAAAAAGGTCTGGTTTCTGCTGTGCAATTCTTTCCATAAGTGCAACCGCCCTGTGCTTGCTAAAACGTAGTGATTTATATTTTCGCATAGCCCAGCGCACCAAGGTCTTGTTGACATGTCGAATTAAACGATACATTTCGGATCGATAGAAGGCACCATAATATGAGAGCCACCCCCGAACTACAGGATTAATAAAGCCCGCAATCTCGTTTAACGACCAGTCTGTTCGACTTCTGATACGTGTTTTCCTGATTTTCCGACGCATTTCCTTCAGCGCATGCTTACTAACAGCTGGTGCAAAACCTAAAAATATCAGGCCTGTCTTACTGTCCTTGCAACCTCTGCGCCTAAAGGTATAGCCTAGAAAGTCAAAGGCGGTATGGTGATAATTCCCAGTACGGCGCTCGTCCTTACAGTACACAATCTTAGTTTTCTCTGGATGAAGTTCCAACCCGCATTCCTCGAACCGTTGCCTCAGCACTTGCAGCATATAGTTAGCCTGAGCTTCACTACGACAGTGCACAAGACCATCGTCCGCATATCGACACCATGGTTTGTTCGGGTGGTATTTTTGCAACCACTTATCAAACGCATAATGCAGAAACAGGTTTGCCAGAATCGGACTTATTACACCACCTTGTGGCGTCCCTTTCTCTCTCTGCACAACTGATCCATCAGCAAGCTGCATGGAAGCCGTCAGCCAACGTCGAGTGTACAGACGAACCCAGGGGCTGTCCGTATGTTTGTCGACAGCTTTAAGCAGCAGTTCATGAGAGATATTGTCGAACAAACCTTTGATATCAAACTCGAGCACCCAGTCGTATTTCCAGCACCTTTTACGCGTGACCGCAATCGCATCCAGTGCCGATTTTCCCGGCCTGTAGCCATATGAGTCTGGCAGAAAGTGAGGTTCAACGTCTGGCTCGAATTCAAGCTTGACGACCATTTGGGCTATCCGGTCACTGACAGTAGGAATGCCAAGAAGCCGGTCTCCACCAGATTTCTTGGGAATTGCCACTGCCTTTACAGGCGGCGGCATGTAACCACCCGAAGACATCCGGTTCCAGATTTTATAAAGATTATCCTTAAGGTTTTCCTCGAACTCCGCTATGGATTGTTTATCAACCCCAGCAGAACCGGCATTGGCTTTTACGCGACGAAATGCCTCATAAACTTGCCACCGGTTGATCAAGAATGGTTTTGTCTGCGGTCCGACCTCCTCCTGGGGCAAGCCCAGTTGGGTCTGACTAACAGACGGCTTGATGCTGTCCCTTCGCTCCACATTCATTACAAATGTTTCCTCACTACTACGAACAGCTCCGTCCCAGTATCATGCATCGGTACTCTCGACCTTGCAGCTTCAACTACTTGCGTCTTCTCCCTTGGCATCATGATGACTGGTTCCCGCAGTTCCCAGAAAGAGCCTGATATCGAGTCGCGCCCACTTTATGCCGGACACCGTCTGCACAGCATTCGGAATGCACTTGCAAACTAATCACGGAGATGGGACACGCCTCCGCTTTTGATGCCTTGTTTGGTTCACGACACGTCAACATGGGTTCGGTTTTACTCGCCTCTCGATATCATACCTGATAGCGTCATTCGCTACCTTTTCACTCAATGCTCACCACCGATGCTCTTAACATCAGCAGCTTGAGCTGGTTTGAAGCCGGCTTCCGACAGCAGACTCCGGTGGGCCTACCACCATCTCTCTCTGAGCTTATAGCTCAAGCTCAGCCATCATCCCTGATGTCCTCACTATTACCTCTACGGCACACTATCCCAACTCCAAACCTGATTCGGACCTGTCGTCACATAACGGACCGGAGCTGATCGTTTTTGAACCGCCCTACTACGGGCACATGATGCACCTGATCATGTGCCCGCAGTACGAGATAGAAGCTTATCGCCATTCATTCAAAACGCCGCAAAACCTATAAGCGCGGCCAACTGGATGTCCGTAAAACCCTGCGGCACAACATGCAATACGACGGCATGTTTTTCGACCTGCGCTGGAAAGCCAGTAAGGTCGATAGACCGAAAGTGATGTGTATTTGCGATGTGAGT
>Ga0075467_10002160_pt1 | contig 15665 bp, 14 predicted proteins | sample DEB08_DNA_9_FD_75067 | JGI IMG/M metagenome (GOLD analysis project Ga0075467, IMG submission 75067) | Aqueous microbial communities from the Delaware River and Bay under freshwater to marine salinity gradient to study organic matter... | ecosystem: Environmental > Aquatic > Marine > Coastal ... | reverse complement strand
ATTTGGCTCTATGGTCCTTGGCCTATTTGGCATTGTCACACGCAAGCGAGTCACCACAGATTAAATAGCGCCGCCACCAACAGGTCTAAAAACACGCTTTAAGGCCCCAACAAGCAACTGATCGACTTTCAACCGATCAACTTCAAAAAGGCTTCCCTCTCACTAGAAGAAATCGGGGGAGCCTTTTTAGATTGTGCCTATCAACCGGCGTTTATCTCGCAGCAGCACAGATAAAATGAATATAACGCCCCAGCCACTTAAAGGGTTCCTGCACAGAGTGGCGCAGTTCCATATCGATCACTGCCTGTGGATTTTCATGCCCGCCACGCTGTGTGGTGACATAGTCGTGAAATACCCTGATACCACTGCTGTAATCGGTTGCCAATCCCGCCTGTTGTAGCCACTGTTGCACTATGTCTGGCTGCAGCGGCGCGCCCGGCGTCAGACTGCCTGGATCAGCGGCAAACTCGCCTTGCAGCACATTAAAGTTGCCACGAATTAAATTGCGATAAACCAGTGCATTCTGATTGTAAAAAGTTAACGACAACAGGCCCGAGGGTGCCATATAACAATGTAGCCTCTCAATCAGCGCCTCTGGCTCGGCAAGCCACTCCATCACCGCGTGACACATCACCAGATCAAATTGACCTAAGTCCTCACCCTCAAGCGCTTGATAGGGTTGCTGATGCCAGATAATCTTGTCCAGCACTGCAGCTTCCACAGCGAGTTTCTGCGCCGCTGCAAGCATTTGCTCAGAGAGATCGCAGTAGACAACCTGATGGCCCAGCTTGGCCAGCGCCACCGTCAGCTGCCCCAAGCCACCGCCGATATCCAGAATTCGTAATGGCGCTTGCGATTCTAACCGCGGCAGCACAGCGAGCAGATCGCGCCAGATAACCGCCAGCCGGATATCTCCCTTCAGGCCACCGTACACCTTGCGCGAAAATTTCTCGCTGAGGTCATCAAAATTTCTATCACGGATATTATTACTCAAGCGGTAAACCACACTGTTGTTGGAAGGTTAAGGTGGCGATATTAACGTGAATCTAGGCGAGCATATATAGCCGGCACTCTATAGCCGAGAGTAGATTTGCCCTTTACAATGGGCAACCTGAAAAAAGGCGCCCGTTATGTCACTACAATCTACTTCCCAGCATTCAGTATCCGAGCAATCAGCAACAGTGCTGCTGACCCAAGAGCTTATTCGCCGTCGCTCGGTAACACCGCAAGACTGCGGTTGTCAGGAAGTCATGATTGAGCGCCTGAGCGCCGTCGGCTTTAATATTGAACGCCTGCGTTTTGGCGATGTCGATAATTTCTGGGCCGTGCACGGCAGTTCGGGACCAACACTGTGTTTTGCCGGACACACCGATGTGGTACCGACCGGACCAGAGGAAAATTGGCAGCAGCCGCCCTTTGAGGCCACTATTGCTGATGGCTATATTGTCGGTCGTGGTGCCGCCGACATGAAAGGATCGTTGGCCGCCATGGTCGTGGCCGCGGAGCGCTTTGTCGCCGAGCACCCAGATCACTATGGACGTATTGCGTTCCTTATCACCAGCGATGAGGAAGGTATTGCCATCAATGGCACGGTCAAGGTGGTTGAATGGTTGCAGCAACACAATCAGCTGCCAGAATGGTGCCTCATTGGCGAGCCCTCCAGCACCAATCAGTGCGGCGATGTGATTAAAAATGGTCGCCGTGGCTCGCTCGGCTGCACGCTGACCGTCAAGGGCCAGCAAGGCCATGTTGCCTACCCTCATCTGGCAGACAATCCGGTGCATCGAGCGGCTCCTGCTCTGGCAGCACTGGCTAGCGAAGTTTGGGATAACGGCAATCAATTCTTCCCGGCGACGAGTTTCCAGATCTCTAATATCCAAGCTGGCACCGGTGCTACCAATGTGATTCCAGGTGAATTACAGGTGATCTTTAATTTTCGTTTTTCAACTGAATTGACCGAACAGCAGATTGTTCAGCGCACAGAGAAAATACTCGATGATCACGGTCTGCAGTACGCAGCGGACTGGAACCTCAGTGGACACCCGTTTCTAACCTCAGAGGGGGCGTTAGTCAGTGCGACGGTCGAGAGCATTGCTGCAGTCACCGGTTTAGCCGCTGAGCTGTCTACCGCAGGTGGCACCTCTGATGGTCGCTTTATTGCTCCACTGGGTGTTCAAGTGATCGAACTCGGCCCGGTGAATGCCAGTATTCATAAGATTGACGAAAACACTAATATCGATGGCCTAAACAATCTGACCGCCATTTATCAGACGCTATTAGGCAAGCTTTTAGTCAGCGCCCATGCTCAGTAAGCCGGCGACTTAGGTTGCTCGGCGCAACGTAAGCACACCGATACAAAATAATAATAATCGGCTATTGGTCTAGCTCCAGTGGCTTTGCGACAGTGAAACAATATGGGCACTCTGAACACCGCGCTGTATCTCTCCACCATTGTTATCTGGGGCTCGACCTGGCTGGCTATTACCTACCAGCTTGGTGAAGTCGATCCATTGGTATCGGTGATCTACCGTATGGCGCTGGCCTCGGCGCTGCTGTTTATCTGGTGCTGGATTAAAAAGATCCCCCTGCGCCTCAGTCTTGGCAATCATCGCTTTCTGTTCGCCCAGGGTTGTTTTCTATTTGGCTTCAATTTCTGGACCATTTATTGGTCGGAGGTTTATTTGCCGAGCGGCCTGGTTGCGGTGATTTTTTCGCTACTGGTATTTTTCAATATTATCAATGGCAGACTGTTTCTAAACTACCCAGTGACACTGCAGAGCGTGGTCGGCGGCTTAATTGGTCTGCTCGGCATCAGCATGCTTTTCTATCCCGAGATTGCCTCGTTCTCGACCTCCAGCGATGGACTGCTCGGCTTTATGCTCGCTTTCATTGCCGTGGCCTTGGCCTCGCTGGGTAATATTATTGCGACGCGAAATGGCAATACCGGTATATCAGTCTGGGCAATTAATGCTTGGTCGATTCTGTATGGCGCGGCTGTTTTAACCGTTATCGCACTGCTCACCGGAACTGAGTTTACCTATGGATCAACCCTTGAGTACACGCTCTCACTGGTCTATCTCTCGGTGTTTGGCACCATCCTCGCCTTTGGCGCCTACCTCAAGCTATTGATCAATATAGGACCCAACCGCGCCGGTTATAGCTCGCTTATTATCCCTTTCGTTGCGATCATCCTGTCGACAATCTTTGAGAGCTACCAGTGGACGCTGCTGGCTGTCGCTGGTTTTGTGCTGGTAGCGCTGGGCAATTTTCTGGTCCTGACCCGACGTTGAAATATTTCCACACCGATTACTCGGCTGAAATTTCTAGTCTGAACTTGTTAAGAGAGACTTACTGAGGTAATTTTTTCAGCGCATAAATATCATAGCGCGTGGATTTCCCTTCCAGTGAATAGCTGGGCTTAGTCTGCGCCAAAAAGCCTGCACCAGCCGGGCGCTTTACAACCACCCGATACTGAGCCACCGCTAGCGCACTGGCGAGCAGTTGGTCTGCGTCATTATCTGCGCCAACGATCGCATGAAATGCCTGCATTTGTTTTTTGACCTTGGCGGACTTTTTACGCAGTGGAAACATCGGATCAACATAGACGATATCTGGACGCCAGACCTCAGCCTCTGAGCTGATCAATTGCTCGGCAAGGCTATTGAGATAATCGGCGGCACTGCCCTCGAGTAAGCTGAGTCTGTTGATAATTTCATCTAACTCTGGATCTCTCGAGTCATAGCCTGTCGATTCACAGCCTCTAGATTCTTCACCGCCGCGACTTAAACCATCGGCGAGCAAACTGTGGACAATAGGATTGCGCTCCAACATCGCCACCGTGCAACCCAGAGAGGCCAGCACAAAACCATCACCACCAAGGCCTGCGGTGAGGTCGAGAACCTGCGGCGCGAACTTACCCGAGACACCGACTGCCTTGGCGATGGCCTGACCATTGCCACCGCCATGGCGGCGCCGGTGACTGTGCTCCGAGCCAGCAAAGTCGCAGCGGATAGATCCATAACCCTTATCTGCAGATGGCACCAGCGCCAAGCCACTGTCGGAATACTCGAGCAGATAGTCATAGGCGTCCGAGCCAGCGCTGTGCATTGGCAGCGATAATTTATCGGCAAGCTGCTGCGCCTGCCCGATAAAATCAGCCGAGGCAACTGCGACGCGGATGACCGGGGTACACTCTGTAGCCATTAAAATATCTCTTGTTGGTAACTTAACCAGTGGGTATGTCATTTTGGCTGATTATAACGTTACAGGACAGCGATCGGGCACCTATAATGCTGCTTCTAGTTTACTGCTTATTGAGTTATCTACAGGGTCTTACAAAGGTCCGCCAGCCGGAGTTTCTATGCCATACAAAAACAGCATGCTATTACTGACCCTTATCACCCTGCTTGTGGGCTGCGAACGCTATGCTTTCACTCTAAATGAGCAGCCAATCTATACTCCCAACTCTGTCTATAGTGGTTACCGAATTGGCGATCCGGCACTGGCCAGTTGTGTCAAACAGGCACTGGTCGATTCAAAAATCACCCAACCCGAGCAACTGCAGGTACTTAACTGCACCTATGCCGGCGTCACTCAACTCAAAGGTATCGAGACTTTCTCGAGACTCAGAAGCGTTAATTTGAGCCATAATCAGTTGACTGACATTAAACCATTGCTGTTTCTTGGCGATCTACGCCAAGTTAATCTCGAAGAAAACCCTAACATCAGCTGCAGCGATGTCGAAGCGCTGGCAAACCTGTTAGAAAAGGCTGATATTGTGGCGCCAATCTGCAGCACAGCGATATGACAATCTGTTGACTGCGCCATTACGGTGCAAAAAGATACCCACAATAGCTGTGGATAACTTTGTGGATTAAATAGGAATGCGGGGTGTTTATCCCCCAATAACGGGCATAACTGTTAAATTGATCAAATTTTAACCAGCTAAAAATAAGTATTAAAATCAAAGAGTTAGTTTTTTGCAGGCCAAAAATCAATAGCTTAGGAGACTTTTATGAAACTAATTGTAGGAATGTCTGCTATCTGTGGAAAAAAATCGTAAATAGTTTTACTAAACGATCAAAAAAATATTGCAGTGACGAAAAAAAAATGGTTCAACGCAATTTTTGTTTGCTTAAAAATCGATCCGTTTGTCTTTGGCACTGACAGCCAAGCTGACACATTTGTCAATGGCTCTAGCGCAGCTCAAGCCAGTTAAAGCCCTGTTGCTGGCAGGCATAATGAAGGTTGCCGCAACCATCAATAACCGCTTCCACTGCAGTCTTTACTTTTTCCAGGCTGTTATTCTTTTCACTGATATGACCAATCACCAGCTGTTGCATGCGCTGCTGATCAATTGCGGACAGAAGCTTGGCCGTCTGTTGATTATTCAGATGCCCCCAAGGGCCGGCCACGCGATCTTTTAAAAATTCTGGATAGGCTCCGGCATATAACATATCGAGATCATGGTTGGCCTCAATAAGCAGACCGTCGCAATTAGCGTACACAGACTCGATATGGGGCGTTAGCGAACCGACATCTGTAAGTATACCCAGCTGGTGATCTTCGCTGTTAAACAGGTACTGAACAGGCTCTCTGGCGTCGTGAGGAACGGGGACTGGCGTGACCAGAAGATCACCGATCTGGAATGCAGTGTGGCTATCAATAATATGGTGGGGAAAGACTTTATCGTCTGCCTGCCTGCTGCGCAGACAGCCGGCTGTCACATAGACATCAATAGCGTATTTCGATGCCAGCGGCACGACCCCTTTCCAGTGATCGCTGTGCTCGTGGGTGACTAGGATCGCGTCGATACAGTCTGGGGTCTTGCCGAGCTTTTCCAGTCTCTTGACGGTATCGCGAATAGAGAAACCGCAGTCGATCATAACGCAGGTCTCTCGCCACTCGACCAGAGTCGCGTTACCTTTACTGCCACTGCCTAGAGAAGCAAAACGCATAGTCTCAATAACCTTTTTCGAACAACCCTTTATCAACAATCCCTTTGCCACAATCGCCTAGCAGTGGCCGCCCGGCAGTGATCCCCTAGCAGCGACCAGAGTAAAAGGTTATCAAGACATATTGCTGCGCAGCACTTTTAACAGGCGCAGAGCTTCAGCTTTGTTTAGCCCCTGCCCTTCAGCACCGACAATGCGGACCTCGACATTGGCGCCAACGGTCTCCACCAGAACGCGGTAGTTCACCTCTAAAATCTCGTCACTGCCGCCACCGAACCACCGCGCAAAAAATCCTGGCTCATCGGCTGTCTCATCGTTGTAGTTAACGTAAATAATGCCCTCTGAACGATTTTGATCAATACTGACAAAACCGCCGCGATCGGCAGAATAGATTATGGATGCCCAGGTTCTATCAAAACTTAGCTTGGCATTGATAAAGGGATCAGCGACTTCAGGAGCGACCACCTCTACTTTCGCATCGCCGCCGATATCCTGAGCGAGCAGCGATACCGAAGCATAATTTGCGCTATCGGCCAATTCATTGGCAATCATCGACAGCATGTCCTGTTCGCGCTGGTCACTGTCAGACCCCTGTGGCCAGGCGGCCTGATCTTCCTCAGAGCGAGGCGCCTGATTGTGCAGCGCCGAAATCTCAGCACTGTCCAATTGCACACCAGGGGAAATCTGAAAACGGAAGCGGTGGGAATTTTCTTCATCCGAATTAAATTTAACCCAGACCGTCTCGATAACACCTTTCGACCCGTCGGCCAGAGCCGCGGGCACACCATTGCGGTTTAGCACGTTGCGAACACGCGGCCAAACTTCGCTTGGCGGCACATTGATCAGCACCCAGCGACGTCCTTCCAAACTCTGAATTTTTACCATCTGCTCGAAGGTGTTGACCGATGCCGGCTGCGGGCGTGGCACGTCAAACTCAATCAACTCAACATTGTTGATGGGAATTTGTGGCACCGGGTAAATCTGCCCGAGAACAATACTGTCGAGCCCTTCTGGCACGACTGTCACATCAGTTTCTTCAGCAAGCAGATAATCATTACTGCGATCACGCAAGCCCAGCCAGCCGCATCCGCTTAGACTCAGAATAACAACTATATTCAGCGCGCTAATCAATCGTTTCATCGTTATTGGCAACCCATCAATTTGGTTAAAAACAGTTTAAATTAAGATTAAATCAGTTCAGCACTGCGCATTGCAGCGCGAACCCTTTCATGGTGTGATGCACTCAAAGGCGTCATCGGCAGCCGCAGCACATTGCTTAACAAACCCAATTCAGCCACCGCCCACTTGACCGGGATCGGATTGGCTTCAACAAACAGGTCGCGATGCAGCGCGCAGAGTTTTGTGTCTAGCGATGCTGCCCGGGCAGCATCGCCGGCCAGCGCTGCGGCACACATCTGTGCCATTAACTTTGGCGCAACATTGGCCGTCACTGAGATATCACCGTTGCCACCCATCAGCATCAACTCTCGGGCGGTGGCATCGTCGCCGGAGTAAATAGCAAAGCCTGCTGGACGCTCGGCAATCAGCTGTCTGGCACGATCAAGATCGCCTGTCGCTTCTTTGATACCAATAATATTTTCAATTGAACTGAGCCGCAGAACGGTCTCGGGCAGCATATCGCAGGCAGTGCGACCCGGCACGTTATAGAGAATCTGATCTATATCCACCGCTTCAGCAATGGCTTTGTAGTGCAAATAAAGACCTTCCTGAGTCGGCTTATTGTAATAAGGCGTAACCAGCAAACAGGCATCGGCACCTGAATCCGCCGCTGCTTGGGTTAAAACAATCGCTTCGCTTGTCGAGTTGGCGCCGGTTCCTGCAATAATTGGCACTCGGCCAGCGGCCTGCTCCACGACGACACCAATAACTTGAGCGTGCTCAGCAACACTCAGCGTCGCCGACTCACCGGTTGTACCGACAGCGACAATACTGTCGGTGCCCTGCTCGATATGCCAGTCGACAAGTCTTTTCAACGCTGACCAATCCACCGCCTGAGTATCTGGGTGCATCGGGGTAACCATCGCGACAATACTTCCGCTAATCATGTCCTACTTCCTTTACAGCTATTTGATAAAAAACACATCATGGTACTGATGGCGTCAGAGTGACACAAGCGAAACCTTTGCCCTGAACTGTTCCAAAAACGCCCTGAACTCGCGCTAATTTGCACGGCGGCGACGTTTCTTTTTGGCTGGCAAGTTGTACAGATCTGCTTCGCCCTCAGGCCGGTTTTTAAAGCGCCGATGAACCCATAAATATTGCTCCGGCTGTAGCTGAACAAATTTCTCAATCAATTGATTTATTCGGGTGGCATCGACAAGATCATCGCCGCTTGGAAAGTCCTCCAGCGCCGGATAAACCGTTACCTTATAGCCCTCAGATCCAGGTAGCCGAACATGGCTAAACGGCACCACTGCGGCGCCGGTCTTCTCGGCAAAGCGTGCCGTCGCATACACGGTGGCGGCCTGAACGCCAAAGAAAGGCGCAAACAAACCCTGACCTAAGCCGTAATCTTGATCGGGCCCGTACCACAGAGAGTGCCCTTGCTTTAGCGCTTTCATCGTTCCACGCACATCGCGACGTTCAAACACAGCATTGTCGCCAATCGACTGCTGCAACCGGCCTCGGGCTTGCAGGAAGTCGTAAACCGGATTGCCATGGGCGCGATACATACCATCCATTTGCCACTGCGACGATAGAGCTGCGGCACCCACTTCCAGCGTGGTGTAATGAATGCCCAGCACCATTACCCCACGACCCTTAACCGCTTCAAGATTTTCTAATCCGTCGAACTGCACCAGCTTGCTAAAACGTTTTTTCGGCCACCACCAGGCGATACCCACTTCCATAACCGCGATGCCGGTGCTGATAAAGTTGGCTCGCAGCATGGCTTTCTGTTCGGCTGCACCGAGCGCCGGAAAACAAATTTCAATATTGCGCCGAGCAATGATCTTACGCCGACTGGGAATCGCGTAAAAAATTAAACCGATCGCCTTTCCCAGCCGCAGCAGCAGAGGAAATGGCAACAGCGTAATCAGCCACCACAGGCCAAAGGCGAACCAGGTCAGCCAATAGCGCGGATGCAATAGTGTCGATTTAAACTTGGTGGCTTTTGAGCTCATAGACTAAATGCTGTCGAGTTGTATTGAGTAACACTTTTTAAAAGACGCACTGAACAACCATTACAGCAGATTAGTAATCGGCACATCAGTCGCCACATCAGCCGCATAGTCGACGCCATCAATATCAAAGCCAAACAAGGCTAAAAACTCATGCTTATAGCCGGCAAAATCTGTTAATTCGGCAAGGTTCTCTGTACTGATCTTCGCCCAAGCATCCGCTACCACGGCCTGTACCTCGGGTCGTAATTCAAGTTCATCTACGCGCAATCGCCCCTCGTTATCAGTGCGCGGGTCGGCATTGTAAAGGCACTCGGTATAGAGTCGATAAAGCTGCTCAATACAGCCTTCATGGCTGCCATCGCGCTTCATCTCTTTAAACAGCATGGCCAGATACAGCGGCATAATCGGAATCGCCGAGCTCGCTTGAGTGACCACCGCCTTGAGTACCGAGACGCGCGCATCACCACCTTTAGCGGCGAGCCTTTCGCGGATCGACAAAACGCGCTTATCGAGATCTTTCTTGGCCTGACCAATCGTGCCATCCCAATAGAGATCCCAGGTCATCTTCTCGCCAATGTAGGTGAATGCAGTGGTTTTAGCACCCTCTGCCAACACGCCCGCTTCATCCAGCGCGTCAATCCACATCTGCCAATCTTCTCCACCCATCACCGCTACTGTGTCAGAGATCTCCTGCTCATTGGCCGCTTCAAGGCTAAATTCTTGAATAATTTCTTTGTCGGTATTGATACCGCGCATAGTGATATTTTTACCCACGGGCTTGAGTGTTGAATTAAACACTTCGCCGGTTTTAGGATGTTGTCTGCGTGGTGCAGCGAGACTGTAAATCACCAGGTCGATCTGACCGAGATCCTCTTTAATGGTCGCAATGGTCTTGGCTTTTATTTCATCAGAGAAGGCGTCGCCATTAATGCTTTTCGCATACAGACCCTCTTGCTCAGCATATTTGTGGAATGCTGCTGAATTATACCAGCCAGCGGTACCGGGCTTGGTTTCCGTGCCAGGCTTTTCAAAGAAGATACCCAGTGTCGAGGCACCACTTCCAAAGGCTGCGGTAATCCGGGCTGCCAAGCCATATCCAGTCGACGAGCCAATCACCAACACACGCTTCGGTGCTTCGATAGCAGGCTGAGATTTAATAAAGTCGATTTGGTTTTTAACATTGGCTTCACAGCCAACAGGATGACTGGTAATACACATAAAGCCGCGAACGCGAGGTTTGATTATCATTCTTGAGTCTCCGTACTGTGCTGAATCAATTTTGAAGGGCGCAATGATACCCTACTGACAATCGTTACCCAAAAAAAATCACTGTTCATAGAACGAAACGTCAACAGACGCTAGTCAGCTACATTTTTGATCATGTTTAATGACAACCACGTACAATCATTTAATCACTCCCTATTGAGCAATCACATTGAATCCAGCCGCCCTAAGTTACCCTTTTCTGCGTCACGAATTTCTCCAGGCACTTGAAGATAGCGGCAGTGCCTGTGAGGCCAGCGGCTGGTATCCCATCCATCTCAGCCTGCAGCAACATAGCGACTCCGCAGAAGGCGACAGCGGCAGCGAGAGTCAGAGTAACGCCGCGGTGATGCCGCTGTATCTGAAAGACCACTCCATGGGCGAATATGTTTTCGATCATGCGTGGGCCAATGCCTATTACCAGAATGGACTAGAGTATTACCCCAAGCTGGTCACCTCGATTCCCTTCACCCCTTCAATGGGCCCGCGGGTACGAACCGAACAGCCATTAAGTCAAGAGGAGTGCACCCAGTTAGTCGATGAAGTATTGGCGGTAGCCGCCGATACTGGCGCCTCGGGCTGGCATTTTTTGTTTCCCTCAGTAGAACATCGTCAGCTATTTAAAGACCCTCGCCTGCTGCAGCGCAGCGGTGTTCAATATCACTGGCACAATCGCGACTATCAGCACTTTGATGATTTTCTCGTCACCATGAACTCACGCAAGCGCAAAATGGTGCGCAAAGAGCGGGCTGATGTTGCTGCACAGGGCATCCGCGTCAGTATTGAGCTCGGCGCGGATATCAGCCCCGATCTCTGGGGGCTCTTCTACCAGCTCTATGAGCGCACCTATGCCAAGCGCAATGGCAGTCGCGGCTATTTAACTGAGGCGTTTTTTACTCAGATTGCCCGCACCATGCCCGAGCAAATTGCTATGGCAGTGGCTTGGATCGACGATCAGCCAGTGGCCTGTGCACTGTACTTTTTTGATGATGAAACGCTCTATGGGCGCTACTGGGGCAGTGTCGGAGAGTTTTCCTACCTACATTTTGAGCTCTGTTATTACACCGGCATTGAGTTTGCCATCAGTCGCGGACTACAGCGCTACGACGCCGGCGCTCAGGGCGAGCATAAAATTGTTCGCGGTTTTGAACCGATCGAGACCCATTCACTGCACTGGATAAAACATCCGGGGTTTCGCGATGCGATTGCACGTTTTTTAGTCGAGGAAAAAGAGGGAATTGTCCGCCATATAGAACAGGCAACAGCCATGTTGCCCTATAAGAAAGCCAGCCAGTAAGTCTTCTGCTGGATTTCTACCAACTACCCACATTAGGCATAGAAGCCCAAGGTTCTTGGGCGGGCAGTGCCTCACCCTCTTGAAGTAGCTCAATGGAGATATTGTCGGGAGAGCGCACAAAGGCCATATGGCCGTCGCGCGGTGGCCGATTGATTACCACGCCGGCAGCCATCAGTCTTTCACAGCTCGCATAGATATTCTCGACTCGATAAGCCAGGTGACCGAAGTTGCGACCACCCTCATACGCCTCCGGCTCACCCTCTTCCGGCGGCCAGTTATAGGTCAGCTCAATCAGTGGTGCTTTGGTCTCACGAGCCTGTTGAGCATCATTGGGCGCGGCAAGGAAAACCAACGTAAAGCGTCCCGCGGCAACCTCATGCCGATAAAGCTCTACTAACCCGAGAGCGTCGCAGTAAAAATTGAGGGATTTTTGCAGATCAGTTACTCTCACCATCGTGTGTAAAAATCGCATTGCCTAACCTCCCTCAACTCAAGTCAGTTTTCAAAGTGCCAAATAGCGGATATCGCTCAACAACTGGACCAGATACGTCATAAAGCGCCCGGCGTCACCGCCGTTTATGGCGCGATGGTCATAGGACAGCGCCATCGGTAACAGCAAGCGCGGCGCAAACTCAGAGCCATTCCAAACTGGTTTGATCTGAGATTTCGAGACACCGAGAATGCCGACTTCTGGAGCATTCACAATTGGCGTAAAGCCATTGCCGCCAATCGCACCCAGGCTTGACAGGGTGAAACAACCACCCTGCATTTCTGCCGGGGTCAACTTGCCATCCCGCGCCTTTCCAGCGAGCAGGCTGATCTCAGCGGAAATATCCCAGATGCCCTTTTCATTGACATCTCTGATCACCGGAACCACCAAACCGCGCGGCGTGTCCACGGCCATACCGACATGACAGTAATGCTTCTGAATAAAATGCCCACCATCGACTGAGAGAGAGCGATTAAATTCCGGGTTGGCCTGCAGTGCCGCGCCAATTGCCTTGATCAAAAAGGCCACTGGAGTAACACGTACACCGCGCTTTTCGCCCTCAGCTTTAAGGCCTTTGCGGAACGCTTCCAACTCGGTGATATCGGCATCGTCAAACTGAGTGACATGGGGAACATTCAACTAGTTACGCTGCATATTGGCTGCCGTGAGCTTCTGTATTTTGCTCAGTGCAAGCTCTTCGATATCACCAAACTGACTAAAGTCGATGGCTGGAATCGCTGGGATACCGCTGCCACCCGCTGCTGCAGCTGGTGTGTCTTTGTTCTGCATCACCTGCTTAACAAAATTGCTCACATCGTCTTTTAGAATACGCCCTCGCGGACCACTGCCGGGGACCTGACTAAGCTCTACACCCAGCTCACGGGCGATCAAACGCACCGCTGGTCCAGCGTAGATATCAGACGCAGCATTATTCTGGCGCGGCTCAGCAGGACTAGTCGCCGGCTGTGCCGGTTGCCCTGGGGCAGACTGAACGGCACCAGGTTGACTAGCCGCGGATACTGCAGCTGCAGCTTTCTGCGGCCCAGTCTCGCTTGATACGGGAGTTGCCGCAACTGGAGCGGGAGCAGGCTGTTTAACAGCGGGCTCTTGCACAGCTGCCACATCGGCGATCACTTCAAACAGTGCAACATCGTCGCCGGTGCCAAGCTTATCGCCCTCGGCAACAACAATTTTTAACACTTTGCCAGAATGGGTTGAAGGCACATCCATGGTCGCTTTGTCAGACTCAAGCACGACCAGTGTGTCACCCTCATTCACCTCATCGCCTACGGCAACGCAAATCTCAATCACATCGACCTTATCATCACTGCCAATATCCGGAACCTTGATCATCTGTTCAGCGGAGCTCTGCGCAGCGCTTGGTTGTGGCTTCGCTTCTGGCTCAGAGTCAGATTCAGGCTCAGAGTCGGCGGCTGGCTGGTGAGACACCTGCTCCACCTCTTCGGCGTCTGCGACATCAGTTGCTGCTGCCTCACCGGCCACGTCGATTTCAGCGATGGCATCGCCCACTTTAACCGTGGCACCCTCGTCAACCAGATACCGGGTCAACACGCCGGTCGCCGGACTGGGTATATCCATCGTCGCCTTATCGGATTCCAAAACCAGCAGCGAATCTTCAACCTCAACACTGTCGCCTGGACTTAACCCTAGCTCGATAACCTCTACGGTCTCCGCGCCACCTAGATCTGGAACTACTACTGTCTGTATTGTCACATTGATTCCTTTTTTAGCATTTACCTGAACAACCTCTCCAGCGCGCCAAGCATTAGCTCGGCTTAGACCAGCAGCGGGTTGGTCTTTTCAGGGTCGATACCAAATGATTTTATCGCTTCACTCACAACCGATGACTTGATCGCACCCTCATCTGCCAGCGCTTTCAGCGCCGCTACCGTAATAAAGTACCGGTCCACTTCAAAGAAGCTGCGCAGTGCCTCGCGGCTATCACTGCGGCCGAAACCATCGGTCCCCAGTACAGTCAGCGGCTTGTCGATATATTTACGCATCTGCTCAGCATAGTTTTTCATGTAATCCGTTGCGATCACAACTGGGCCTTCGGCGCCATCGAGCTGCTCGGTGAGATAGGCTCTCTTCGGCTTGCTATCAGGGTGCAGTAAGTTCCAGCGATCAACCTGCTGACCTTCTCGGGTTATTTCGTTAACACTGGTTAGACTCCAGATATCCGACTCAACCGAGTAGGTCTCTTTCAGAATCTTCGCCGCTTCACGCACTTCATTGAGAATCGTACCCGCACCCATCAGCTGTACACGCAGCTTAGCTTTGCCGCCCTGAGAGAACTTGTAAATGCCTTTGATAATGCCCGCTTCAGCGCCCTCAGGCATGGCCGGCTGCTTGTAGTTTTCGTTCATCGTGGTGAGGTAATAGAAACAGTTTTCTTTGTCCTCAAACATGCGTTTAACACCGTCCTGCACAATCACCGCTAACTCGTAGCTGTACGTTGCGTCGTAGCTACGGCAGTTAGGCACAGTGTTGGCGAGGATATGGCTGTGGCCATCCTGGTGTTGTAAACCTTCACCGTTCAAGGTGGTGCGGCCAGCAGTGGCACCAATCAAGAATCCGCGCGCCTGACTATCGCCAGCAGCCCAAGCCAGATCGCCGATACGTTGGAAACCAAACATAGAATAGAAAATGTAGAACGGAATCATCGGGCAGCTGCTGGTACTGTAGGCCGTGGCCAGAGCAATCCAAGCCGACATGGCGCCAGCTTCATTGATGCCCTCTTCGAGAATCACACCCTTCTTATCTTCTTTGTAATACATGATCTGCTGGTGATCGTGGGGCACATACTTCTGCCCTTCCGACGTGTAGATACCGAGCTGGCGGAACATACCTTCCATACCAAAAGTACGGGCTTCGTCGGGAACAATCGGCACCACGGAGCTACCAATGGTTTTGTCTTTTATCAGCGTCGATAGCACGCGCACAAACGCCATGGTGGTGGAAATTTCTCTCTCGCCACTGCTCTCCAACTGCTTTTTAAAGGTCGATAGTTCCGGCACCTTCATGGCAGTGAAGTCCGCTTTACGGGCTGGCAGTGAACCACCCAGAGAGGCGCGGCGTCTGCGCATATACTCGAGTTCAGGACTGTCCTCTGGTGGACGGTAGTAGGGAACATTTTCCAGCTGATCATCGGGCACCGGAATACCGAAACGATCGCGGAAACCACGCAGACTGTCTATGTCGAGCTTCTTCACCGAGTGAGTGTCGTTGGCTGCTTCGCCTGCGCCACCAAGACCGTAACCTTTTACTGTGTGGGCAAGAATAACCGTTGGCTGACCTTTGTGAGCAGAGGCTTCAGCATATGCTGCATAGACTTTATAGGGGTCGTGACCACCGCGATTGAGATACATAATCTGATCGTCAGTCATATCGGCGACCAACTCAAGCAGCTCCGGATACTTGCCGAAGAAATGCTCACGGGTGTAGGCGCCGCCATTAAATTTGTAGTTTTGCAGTTCGCCGTCACAGACCTCGTCCAT
>Ga0075467_10002159_pt1 | contig 15677 bp, 16 predicted proteins | sample DEB08_DNA_9_FD_75067 | JGI IMG/M metagenome (GOLD analysis project Ga0075467, IMG submission 75067) | Aqueous microbial communities from the Delaware River and Bay under freshwater to marine salinity gradient to study organic matter... | ecosystem: Environmental > Aquatic > Marine > Coastal ... | reverse complement strand
TGCCGCGCTTGGGTCGGCATTTGGCTTCGCCGTCTTCACCGTTGCTTTGCGATGGGGGCGGACGGGCGAAATGCTCCCATCGGTATTCCTGTCCGGTCTGTTCGCCATCGTCGTCACATTTGGGATATGCCAATTCTCGGGGCTGTCCGTTGCTCTCAGCTTGCACGATGGCACTATATCCATGGGCATGGGGGTATTTCAGGTGGGTGCGGGACTGATCCTCTACACGCTGGGATCCCGCAGTCTCCCTGCTGCAGAGCTTGCCCTGCTATCGCTGGCCGAGGTCCTGCTTGGCCCGGTTTGGGTCTGGCTCTTCCTTGGTGAAACAGCGAGCCTCAATACGCTGATCGGCGGTGCCGTGCTGCTTGCGGCAATCGCAGGAAATGCAGTGTCAGGCAAGCGTCGTAAGCCTCCGCCAATCACCGCACCTTAAGGATGCTGTAATCGGCCCAAAGCCGCCGCTCGTCGGTCGTTCCAACGCCGCGCTGCAGCTTTCGCTTTGCGGCCATTCGTGCATCGCGCAGCATTTTCGGTGGGAGAAGGACCGCAGAGCGGGACAAGTCCGCGCTTCGCTGCGCACGCGTAAAAGGTTGTGGTCGGTAAAACGACCTCATTCTTCAGTTTTCTGGCACATTGGCTTTTCTAAAACCTTCCGCGAAGGCCATTCTGTAGGCCGGGTCCTGAATGGACGCTGAGTTTAGCAAGTCCTCCACCGTAGCTTCACGTCCGAGTGCCTCGTATTCCATCGCCATCCACTCGGCTTCGTCTGTGACCCCCAACTGCCCATAGGTCGCGATCAGAAAGCGATAGGGATACGGGGCTGATGGGTTCCTGTCGCGGGCTCGAACAAGATGGGCTTCAGCCTTCTCGTAGTTTTCCAGAAAATAATTCGCCATGCCTTCGGCAAGGTCATACCAGTATGGCGGCAGCGGGTTGCGTTCGAAGGCCTCCAAGATCAACGGCAGAGCTTCGTCTGCGCGTCCATTGAAAATGTGAATGTTGGCGAGGAAGACATAGGCATCGTCATAGTTGGGATCGAGTTGAATTGCGGTTCTGTAAGCGTTGATCGCACGTGTTTCATCTGGCGCAAAACTGCGGGTGTAAAGGCGACCAAGCGAGAAGTGAGCAAATGGCAGTTCCGGATCAAGCGCAATAGCCCGTTCAGCGTGGTAGAACGCTGCATCGATGTTTCCTTCCCGGTCTCTGGTCCAGTTATTCTCAACCCGGAAGCTGTAGACTTGCGCCAGATGAGCGTGGGGAAGCGCGTAGTCAGGGTCGATCCGGATCGCCTCTTTCAAGGCGGCCTCAGCTTTCAGGTTGGTCTCGCTGGTATAAAGGTTTTCGAGTTCGCGACCGCGAAGATAGGCATCATGTGCTTCGATATTGTTTGTTCCCCGCACATCGAGACGGGCACGCTCCGCACCGGAAAGCCGCACCGACAGCGTCCGTAGCAATTCGTGGGCGACCTCATCCTGAAAGGTCAAGACATCTTCAGGTGTTCCTTCGAAACGCTTGGCCCAAAGATTTGCCCCCGTTTCGCCGTCGACCAAGGCAACCGAAAGGCGAAGGCTATTGCTGATGCGCCGCACGCTGCCCTCCACGATGACATCTGCGCGAAGTATGTCCGCCATTTCCCGAACACTCGTCGTTGACGCATCCAGCGAGAAACTGGCGCCACGCGAGACAACGCGAATATCGGAGAGCCCAGACAGATCGACAATCAGATCCTCAGCGAGACCATTTGAGAAGTATGCCTGTCCCAGATCGCCGCTCATGTTTTGGAATGGCATTACCGCAACGGTCGTCCGGTGGGGCGATGGGCTCGGTTCCTTGGACCAGAACAGGCCGCCAAGCAAAGCAAGGATGAACGCGGCCAACAGTCCGGTCAGAAGCAGAAAGCGGCGCAACGGGGGAGAGCCCGGCTTCGGAGGTTTCGCGTCGGACATGTGAAAAACGAGGCGGTAGCCCTTCTTTGGAATGGTCCTGAGTTCCACGCCGCCGACGTCTCGAAAAGCCTTCCGAATCTCCGATATACACTGAACTACGCTGTCTTCGGTAACGTGAGTGTCTGGCCAAACGTGGTTCAGCAAGTCGGCCTTGGACACCAACGACCCTTCGCGCTCTACCAGAACTGTTAGGACCCTGGCAGTTTGGGGGCGGAGATTGCTGCGATCTCCATGGACGCTCAGTTCTCCCGAATCTGGATCGAAAACTGCATCGCCAATCTGAACCTGATCTACGGTCTTCGTCATTTCTTCGCCACTTCTTCGGTAGTCTTTCGGGACTTTCTGCACATGTCCGGCTTAGTTTAACGGCGCACAGCGGCTAAGCAAACCATGCATCGCTGCAACGAACAAAGGAAGAAGGGAGAGAAAGCATGTCGAAGCTGATCCTAATGAGCACCGCCTTTGCGGTGGTTGCGACCGTGGCGGGGGCAGGTGAACGAGTAACCTACACAGTCGGGGACGCCCAATTTGATGGCTACGTGGCGCAAGCAGAAAACCCACGCGGGACTATCGTGATTCTGCCCACATGGAATGGTCTGAGTGACTATGAAATGGACAGAGCCCAGATGCTGGCCGACTTGGGTTTCACGACTTTCGCTGCCGACCTCTACCCTGCCGGACAGCAGCCTAAGACAATGGAGGCGCGACAGACCGGGCTTCAGGCCGTGACCTCTGAGCAGGAGAGGATGCACGAAATTCTCACCGCAGCCATCAATGAGGCCCGAAAGCATGGGGCTGAACCTTTGCTGGTCATGGGCTACTCCATGGGCGCTTTGGTGGCGATGGAACTGGCCTGGTCCGGGCTCGGGAACGAACTGGAGGTTGATGCCTACGCGATCTTCTCTGGCCGCGTTTCGGTAGGTCAGGGCCGTATATTGCCGGATGGTGTCGCACCATTTTTTGTCGCCATTGGAGACTCTGACGAGCGAGTTCCGGTATCCACCCTTGTTAATTTCACAGACGATGTCGATCTCGCTGGCGGAAGTCTGACTGCGCACACATATGCGGGTGCCGGGCACCTTTTCTCAGCTTTTGGATTTCCCAACTATAATGAAGGAGCCGATCAGCAGAGCTGGGAGGACTATTCCGCGTTCCTTGACGATTTCTCTGAGTAATGTTGACGGGTCATGGCCCAGCTTCTGGCAGGGCTGTGACCTTGTCGAGAAACCCTGTTCAATTGTAGATAGCAGACGGTGCTGCCAGACGAATTCGAACCAGTCTCCGAACGGACAGTGACGCTGCCTCTTATTTTGCGCAGAGGCCACGCCACTCGGCAAGAGCGGCGGCGCGGTTGAGCTTGAAATTGGGTCGACTTGAGAGGCTGCATTCCTGATTAAAGTGATTGTAGACTGAGGCGTGAACGGAGGCGAATTTCTGCAGACTTCGCATTCGTCTGAAACGGAGCATCACCCTCTCTCGTCGTCGAAACGGCAGATGTGAATTCTCTGCCCTATTGTTCAGCCAGCGGCCGGTTTTCTGCCTGTCGCAGCGCCAATCTCCTTTAAAGCAGCTCCGTACGAGCGCAGCCGGTCCGTAACGATGACCTCTGGCCGACCATGCTTGCGCATTGCTTTCTTTAAGAATTTCAGCGCAGCCCTCTTATCTCGTGTCTTCGTCACAAAGCTTTCCAGGACTTCGCCTTCATGATCGACGGCTCGCCAAGGGTAATGTCGCTCACCGTTGATTTTCACGAACATCTCGTTCAGATGCCACCGCCACCGGCTGGATTTCATTCCGGAAGTGCGCCGTTTTCGGATCTCCGCGGCAAACATCGGACCGAACCGATGTCACCAATATCTCACAGATTCATGACTGATATCGATGCCGCGTTCGTGGAGAAAATCTTCCACATTGCGAAGTGAAAAAGGGAAACGGACGTACAACATCACCGCCAATCGGATAATCTCACGGCTCGTTTTGAAATAGCGGAATGGATCGGGTTTGATCATAACCAGACGCTACAAATACGCCCTGCCCGCCTCAAGTCGGTTTTGTCTAACAGTGCCTCGGATCACGATCACTCACCCTTGCCCTGGACCGGGATGCGCTTGCGAACCATCTCGGCGTCCCGCCAGGTGTTCTCGCATCGGATCTTCATCATCTCACTGCAGAGGTTCGCCTCCGCCGGCGCAGTGTCGGAGCAAAGTTAATTTTCGGGGGTCGCACATCGCCTCCTGATCCTGTGCTTCTTCGCACGCTGGACGCTGCACGTCGTTGGACCAAATCCTTGTCCGCCGGTGTGCCTCTCGCAGATATTGCCAGGGAGGCGGGCCATCACAATGTGCATATCCGAACCCATGCTCAGCTTGCGTATCTATCCCCAAAAATCCAGCGCGCAATCTGCGACGGACAACAGCCCACTGACCTCACTTTGAAGCGCATCCTCACCCGACCCGTTCCGCTGGACTGGAAACATCAGGAGCGGCTTTACGGCGTCAACTGACGCGCGCGTCTTTCCCTGCGCTTTCCCTGCTCGGCCAACCAGGAAAAATTCTCTAAAGCATTGATACAGCTTGTTTTTCCAATGACAATTCTCGCGAAAAATTATGATATTCGGAGATTTTCCCTGCTATTTTCCTGCTAGTAGAGAAAACCCGCCAAAAGCGTACCCCACGATGCTGGCAACAGAGACCCATCCCCCAGATCGCGGCAAATTCGTCTCTGGGGGCGTTTTCGTCAGTGAGATAAGCGCGTAAGTCGCGAAAGTTCGGGCGGGAATTACGCTGTATTTATATTTAATATCAATGACTTAGGTGTTTGGCGGAGACGAAGGGATTCGAACCCTCGAGACCCTTCCGGGCCTACTCCCTTAGCAGGGGAGCGCCTTCGACCACTCGGCCACATCTCCGCTGACGGCTCTAGCAGGTTCGCCCCCGCAGAAACAAGTAGGAATTGAACGGATTTCACTATTTCCTCAGGTCATGACGCAATCGCGCGCGACCCCAACGCTTGATCACGCCATTTGCGCATAAAGCCAGTGCGCTACCCGCAACAACCCAGCGTCATCGCCAAAGCGCCCGACGACCTGCACCCCAAGCGGTAGCCCTGCTTTCGATGTCAAAAGAGGCAGCGTGATCGCGGGCGTGCCAGCCATGGTCCAAAGCCCGTTCATCACGGAATCCCCGGTAGACGAGAGCCCGTCCGGTGCAACGCCCAAAGCAGCCGGACACAAAATGGCATCCGCCGCCGCAAAGACCTCGTCCAACGCCACGTTAAGCGCACCCCGACAATCCACAGCTGCCAGATACTCACACGCCGATACGCTCTTGCCCTCCTCAATCGCCGCTTGCGTCGCCACCCCAAGCGCGGTCACATCCCGGTCAACGTAGCCCCGAAAATTATGCGCCATTTCGGCAAAGTTGACGACACGGCGTTGTAGTTCAGCTGTCTCAAAGACCGCAGGCAAACCAACATCAACACCCACCGCACCCAAACGCGCATAAAACGCCGCTAGAGCCTCACGATACTCCGGCTCTACCCGATCCCATGCCGGTGGGCGCAGAATGGCAAACCGCGGAGCGTGGTTTAAAACCGCCTGCGCGCCGTTCAGCAAGACCGGCGCCCCAGCATCACTTGAAGCGGAATCCGCAGGATCATGACCAAACAGCACCTCGGCAGCCATTGCTGCACTCAACGGATCAGCTGCAAAAACGCCCAACGTGTCCAGCGTCTGCGATTGGTTCAACACCCCGCGCCGGGGAATCGCCCCGAACGTCGGCTTATACCCTGTCACACCGCAAAAAGACGCGGGCCGAACCACAGACCCGCCCGTCTGCGTGCCCACAGCCAAAGGCACCATACCATCTGCAACCGCTGCGGCAGACCCAGACGACGAGCCGCCCGGCGTATGCCCCAAATCATGCGGGTTGCGGGTCTTGCCGGGGACAAAATAGGCAAGCTCGGTCGTCACGGTCTTTCCCATAATGATCGCGCCCGCCGCGCGAAGCCGCTCAACAAGAAACGCATCCCGCTCTGGCACGCGACCTTTATCAAGTGGGCAGCCATTTTGTGTAGGAATTCCCGCGGTATCGATCACATCTTTCAAACCAACCGGAAGACCATGCAAAGGCCCCAAATGTCCGCCAGACGCGCGATGCGCATCAAGTCGGCGCGCCTGAGATCGTGCCGCCTCTGCATCAAACCAAACCCAGGCCCTCACATCGTCCTCGCGCAATGCAATCCGCGCGATGCACTTCTCAACCAACGCTTCCGCCGATAATTCCCCCGACGCAAGCTGATCGCGCAGCAAAAACGCGCTTTCTAACGGTGCACCGGTTGCCCCAATCGTCTGCGACCTCGCCGTCATCCCCAACCCTATTTGCTGAACAGGAAGTGCAAGACATCCCCGTCTTTCACAACGTAGGTCTTGCCTTCAGCCCGCATCTTGCCGGCGTCCTTGGACGGCTGCTCGCCTCCCAAAGCAACGAAATCGTCGAAGCTAATCGTCTCGGACCGGATAAATCCCTTCTCGAAATCACCATGGATCACACCCGCCGCCTGAGGCGCCTTCGTGCCCTCCGGGATCGTCCATGCGCGCGCCTCTTTCGGACCCACTGTGAAGTACGTCTGCAATTTCAATAGCTCGTAACCCGCTCGAATAAGCCGGTCCAAGCCCGCCTCAGACAAACCAAGCTCGTCCAAAAACATCTCGGCCTCGTCTGGCTCCAGCTGGCTGATTTCTTCCTCAATCTTCGCCGATATTACCACCGATGCCGCACCCTGCTCTGCCGCCATCGCCGCGACCCGCGCGGACAAAGCGTTGCCCTCGGATGCCTCATCCTCCGCCACGTTGCAGACGAACAAAACCGGCTTGGACGTCAAAAGCTGCAGCATGCCCCAGGCTTTGGCATCGTCATCAGACACCTCAACCGTCCGTGCGGGCTGACCGTTCTCAAGCACAATGCGCGCTTCGTTCAAAAGCCGCTCCTGCTGGACCGCTTCCTTATCGCCGCCACGCACTTTGCGCACGATATTCTGTAAACGCCGCTCGATCGATTCAAGATCGGACAGCATCAACTCGGTTTCAATCGTCTCGGCATCGGCCACCGGATCAACACGGCCCTCAACATGTGTCACATCACCGTCTTCGAAGCACCGAAGCACATGCGCAATCGCATCGACCTCGCGAATGTTCGCCAGAAACTGGTTGCCAAGCCCCTCGCCCTTGGACGCGCCCTTCACCAAACCGGCAATATCGACAAACGTCATGCGCGTCGGAATAATCGTCTTCGATTTCGCAATCTCGGCAAGCGTATCAAGCCTCGTGTCCGGCACCGCAACCTCGCCGACGTTCGGCTCGATCGTACAGAACGGAAAGTTCGCCGCTTGCGCCGCCGCGGTCCGTGTCAACGCATTGAATAATGTCGACTTGCCAACGTTTGGCAGCCCCACAATTCCCATCTTAAAGCCCATCTGGCGCTCTCCCTGCCCGTGTTGGGAGAAGGCTCTACCGCCCGCCCCCCAAAGGTGCAAGCGCCGCCACCCAAATCGCGCTCTGCGCGCCCGGTCGCGGCCTGAGAAATGATGAACCACGCCAGCAGAATAAACATCGGATGCGTCAACCCGCCAGAAAAAAATCAACGCCGGAATCCAAAGCAAAAACACCAGAACTCCAAGGAACGGACGGCCCGCAAAGGCAATCGACAACGGCGGGAGAAGGATCGCAAAGATATAATTTATGGGCTTCGAGCAAGGAAGTCCGCCTCACGATGTCCATAGCGGTCTGAAAGTTTCCCCTCCCACTTGCAAACATCGCCGCATTGCGCGACACGAAAGTCGATATAAAGAAAGAGCGCTGCAATGACCCGGATCGACGCAAAATTCGCTGAATTGAAGGCCCAGGGCCGTAAAGCCTTCGTCACATACGTGATGGCAGGCGACCCCGACTTCGACACATCACTTGAAATCGTGCGCGGCCTGCCCGCCGCGGGCGTCGATGTCATCGAACTTGGCCTGCCTTTCACCGATCCAATGGCCGACGGCGCGACCATCCAGCTTGCAGGGCAACGCGCGCTTGCCGGCGGCATGACGCTGCAAAAGACACTCGATCTGGCGCGCTCTTTCCGCCAGGAAGACGCCACCACACCGATCGTTCTGATGGGCTACTACAACCCGATCTATTCGCGCGGCGCGGATACTTTTCTAGAAGACGCCAAAGCCGCCGGAATCGACGGCCTTATTGTGGTAGACTTGCCGCCCGAGGAAGACGCCGAACTTTGCATTCCGGCGCAACAGGCGGGCCTGAACTTCATCCGGCTTGCCACACCCACCACAGACGACAAACGCCTGCCGACCGTGCTGCAAAACACCTCCGGCTTCGTCTACTACGTCTCGATTACCGGGATCACTGGCGCCGCAAGCGCTGTCGCAACAGACGTCGGTCCCGAAGTCGCACGCATCAAATCCGCGACCGATCTGCCGATCATTGTCGGATTTGGGATCAAGACGCCCGAAGATGCCGCTGATATCGCCCGCGTCGCGGACGGTGTTGTTGTTGGCTCGGCCATTGTCGAGAAGATCGCAAACGGCCTAAGCCCGGCCGACGTGCTCGCTTTCGTCAAATCACTTGCGGATGGCGCTCACACCGCCTGATCTGCGCCCGGCGTCTCGTATTCCGACCCAAGCCGCGAGTAGCGCCGCTCAGTCAGATTATCGAGAGGCGCCTCTGTGACCTCTTTTGATCTCCGACGCCCAAAGACCACTCCAAAAAGCGATTCAAGTATTGAAGCCGTAAGTATAATTCCGGCGATTGTTAGCAATTCCATGACGTCATCCCTCTGATCAGCCCCCGCTGAAAAATTGAGGGCCCGCGTCCGCACGGAACAATACTCCGACGGCTGTCAGGACAGCACGGCGCAAAAGCGCGGGCTGACCGTCAGCGGGCCCTGCTTTTTAAGTGCTGTAAGAAACGTATCTACGCTGAATAGGACGCTCGTCCGCTTCAGGCTCTTCCGGCTGTTCGGGCCAGATAAAACGCTCGTAGTCAGCGGTGTGCTCTGCACGCCGTGCATCCAAACGAGCTTTGATCAATACGATCGCAGCCACGATGAACGGCGCAGAAAAAAGGACGTACGGAAGGTATATAGAAATCTCACTCATAACCAAACACTCACTAACACAAAGATTTACAAAGCTTTTTATAGATTATCTCTATGGCCATTTTAGGGCGCAATCTGGGCGTTTACGCCATATTTCAGCCGCACGTCCGCCACATTCATATGGGTTACAAACGAAAAAGCCCGGGCGCGAACGCCCGGGCAAGTCACTCTTTAGCTGAAAAGAAGGGAGGATCAGCCTTTCGAGAAGTCTGGGTAGGCTTCCATACCAAGCTCGGATGTATCGAGGCCCTGGATTTCCGCTTCTTCGCTCACCCGGATGCCCATCACGCCCTTCAGCACCATCCAAAGGATGTAGCTGACCACGAAGGTGAACACGCCGTAAGCAATGATACCGGTGATCTGTGTCACAAGGCTCGCATCGCCATTGTAAAAGACAACCGCGATGGTGCCCCAGATACCTGCAAACAGGTGAACCGGGATAGCACCGACCACATCGTCGATCTTCAGCTTGTCAAGGAACGGAACCGCAAAGACCACGATCACACCGCCGACAGCACCGATCCAAAGCGCACCAAACAAAGTCGGGGCTAGCGGCTCAGCCGTGATGGACACCAGACCGGCAAGCGCTCCGTTCAGAACCATCGTAAGATCAACCTTCTTGTACATGATCTGCGTCAGGACCAGCGCGGCGATCGCACCGGCAGCAGCTGCCATGTTGGTGTTGGCAAAGATCCGCGAGATGTCTGTGATGTCGCCAACTGTACCGGCCGCTAGCTGCGAACCACCGTTAAAGCCGAACCAACCGAGCCACAGGATGAACGTACCCAAAGTCGCCAGCGCCAGGTTCGAACCAGGCATCGGAATGACCTTACCGTCCTTGTATTTGCCAAGTCGCGCACCAAGCACCAGCGCACCAGCCAAAGCAGCCCAACCACCGACCGAGTGAACAATCGTCGAACCAGCGAAGTCCGAGAAACCCATCTCAGAAAGCCAGCCGCCGCCCCACTGCCAGGAACCCGAGATCGGATACATGACACCGGTCAGGACCGTGACGAAGATCAGGAATGGCCACAGCTTGATACGCTCCGCCAAAACACCCGAAACGATCGACGCGGTCGCTGCCACAAACATCAGCTGGAAGAAGAAGTCGGAACCAACGGACGCATAATCAAGCGACGCATCCGCAGCCGCCAGACCAACTGGCTCAAGCGCGGTGATCGAGAACCACGGACCCATCCAGCCCGATACCCACCAGCCATCGCCAGGGTACATCAGGTTAAAACCGATCAACCAGTACATAATCGACGCGATCGAAAAGAGCGCTATATTCTTAGTCAGCTGCATTGTGACGTTCTTCGAACGCACAAGGCCTGCCTCAAGCATCGCAAAACCAGCGGCCATCCAGAAAACAAGGAAACCACCAACAAGAAACAAAAGTGTCGTGAGAATATACGGTTGAATGTCTGGCGCAGCATCCTGTGCCAGTGCGAACGTTGGCAGCAAAGCAGCTCCAGCCGACGCAGATATGAGTGTCTTATAGTTCATCTGAGTAAATCCCTTTCTGCGTGGATTAGATTGCGTCATCATTCGTCTCGCCGGTGCGAACGCGCACAGCGCTTTGCACATCGAGAACGAAGATTTTGCCGTCGCCGATTTTGTCGGTCTTGGCCGTGGTTGCGATTGTCTCGACGACTTGGTCAGCCATACTGGTAGCGACCACAATTTCAATTTTGACCTTCGGCACAAAATTCACGGCGTATTCTGCGCCGCGATAGATCTCCGTATGACCCGACTGCGAGCCGAAGCCCTTAATCTCAGTCACCATCATACCGCGCACCCCGATGGACGTGAGCGCCTCGCGCACCTCCTCAAGCTTGAACGGCTTAATTGCTGCAATGATAAGTTTCATCGTTCCCCTTCCGACTAAGCGGACCCCTTCGCCCGCATTACGGGACGTCAAAGAACCTTGCTGCGGCGCGGCGGCAAGGAAGCAGGGGGCTGATGGCAGGGCAAAAGGGACATAGTTGCACAATTTTTGCGCAAATTAGTACTTTAGATTAATTTTTAGGCGGACGGCAAAGTCATGTCATCGCGATCTGCACAGAAATCCCACTCCACATTCACTGAAGCAGTCCCTATGTTAGAAGCAGAGCAGCATTGGACCCAAAGAGTATGAGTGGCACGGGCAGAGGGCGTCCGCCGTTGATTGCAGATAAACGAAGCGCAAAAAAAGCAACCGCAGCAAAGCCCCGTAAAACAAAGGCAACACGCAAGAAACCGGCGCAACGCGTCCGGTCCCGAAACCCGTTCGTCTGGCTGTTTCGCGCGCTTGTGCGCCTTGTCTGGGGCATCGGGTGGCGCGTCACTGCAATAGCCACCATGCTTATCGGTGGCGCGGTTATCTTCTATGCCGCAACGCTGCCGCCCATCACAAACCTCCTCGATGGTCGCGCCCGAGGCTCGGTCACGATGCTTGATCGCACCGGACAGGTCTTTGCATGGCGCGGCGAACAATTCGGCGGCCAGATCACGGCGCAAACCGTTTCGCCTTTTCTGAAGAACGCAATCATTGCAACCGAAGACCGCCGCTTTTACGACCACTTCGGCCTCTCTCCGCGCGGCATCGCAAGCGCTGTCCGCATCAACCTGTCCGAAGGACGCGGCCCACTGTCGGGCCACGGCGGCTCGACCATTACCCAACAAACCGCAAAGCTACTTTGCCTCGGCAGCCCTTTCGATCCTGCAGCAGGCTTGACCGAAGCTGAATACGAAACCGACTGCCGCCGCGGCACGCTAACACGCAAGCTGAAAGAAGCCGTCTATTCCATGGCGATGGAACTCCGCTATTCCAAAGACGACATCCTCACGATCTACCTGAACCGCGCCTACCTCGGAGCAGGCTCACGCGGGTTCGAGGCCGCCGCGCAACGTTACTTCGGCCGCTCTGCCAACGAACTTCTGCCCTCCGAAGCCGCCATGCTCGCAGGCCTCCTTGTAGCGCCAACACGCTACGCGCCCACCGCAAACCTCCAACGATCCCGCGATCGCGCGAACCTGATCATCGGGTTGATGGAAAATCAGAACATCCTGACCGCAGACGAAGCCCGCTTCGCCCGCGATAACCCGGCCGAGCTTTCTGAGGCCGCCGAAGCCCGCGCGGGCGGATATTTCGCCGATTGGGTCATGGATCAGGGCCCTGCCTTCCTGACCGAAGATACGACAGAAGACGTCGTCATCCGCACGACCTTCGACCAGAACATCCAGAATTCCGCGGAAGAGGCTCTTCAGTGGGTCTTCGACAACAAAGTCCGTCAAGGCAGCGAAGCCCAGGCCGCAATCGTCGTCATGAGCGCCGACGGTGCCGTCCGCGCCATGGTCGGCGGGCGCAAATTCCGTGGCATTGCGGGCCAGTTTAACCGCGCCATACAAGCCAAACGGCAAACCGGCTCGGCTTTCAAACCCTTCGTCTACGGCGCCGCCCTCGACCTTGGCTATTCGCCCAATGATACCGTAACAGACGCCCCCCTCTGCATGGACGTCCCCGGCTCAGGCCAATGGTGCCCCTCGAATTACACGCGAGATTACAAAGGCTTGGTCACTCTCACCGAAGCTCTCGCGCAGTCACTGAACATTCCAGCCGTGAAAGTCTTCGATCGCGTCGGCCGCGAAGCCGTCGTGAAAATCGCCTCCGATTTCGGCATCGAAAGTGACCTTGCTGTTGGCCCCGCCCTGGCACTTGGCACGTCTGAATCGACACTTTTGGAAATGACCGGCGCCTATGCGGGAATCCTGAACGGTGGCTCGTCCGTTTCGCCCTATGGCCTCGTGGAACTTAGCCTCAAGGGCGACAGCGACCCGCTTTTGGCGCAAGAAGGCGGCATTGGCGAGCGCGTCATCACCGAAAAGGCGGCCCGCGACCTCACCTATATGATGAGTGAAGTCATCACCCGAGGCACAGGCACCCGGGCCCGCCTCGCCGATCGCCCCTCCGCCGGAAAAACCGGCACAACGCAAGCCGCGCGCGACGCATGGTTCATCGGCTTCACCGCAGACTATGTTGCAGGCATCTGGATGGGCTATGACGACAACACGCCACTGTCCGGCGTCACGGGCGGCGGTCTGCCAGCTGAGATCTGGCGCGAAACCATGACCCGCGTCCACGAAGGCCTGCCAGTACGGGACCTCCCCATGACCTCCCCCGGCCCCGCGCCTCCGATCGCGACAGAACAACGCCCAAGACGTGGAGCAACCTCCGGCAGCGACAACACCGTGGAGCGCGTCATCCTCAACGTCCTGAACGAAATCTTCGGCAACTGATCCCCTCAGACCAACCGCCGCAAATCCGCTTCGTTCTGATTAAAGCTCTCCAGAGGCCGCACCCGGCCTCAAAGCGATTTCTTGAACCCGAAGTGGCTCGCCACAAAGCCTTCACGCTCATAAAATCGCCGCGAGTCCTCGCGGCTTTGGTTCATCGTTAGCTGCAACAAAACCGCTCCCGCCGCACGCGATCGCGCCTCGGCGTCCGAAATCAAAAGCGCGCCAACCCCCTGCCCACGCACCCCGGACGCCACACGCACCCCCTCGATTTGGGCACGCCGCGCGCCCGCCAACGAAATCCCAGGGATAATCGTGATCTGATAGGTCGCAACGATCTCGCCGTCGCGCTCGCCGACAATCAGCCGATTGCCCGGCACAGCCATCATCTCGGCAAATGCCGCCAGATAAGCCTCGGGTGCTGCCGTCTCACGGGTTTGTCCCAGCCCGTCATCGCGCAACAACTCGACTGCTGCGCCAACGTCCCGGCGCCCCGCCACGCGAAACACAGCGCTCACCCAGCGGCCTCGATAAATGCACTGATCGCCGCAATGTCCTTCACCCCCGGAGAGCTCTCGACCCCCGACGACACATCCACCTGACGCGCGCCCGTTAAAGAAATCGCCTCGGCGACATTCTCCGGCGTCAATCCGCCTGCAAGCATCCAAGGGCACGCAAACCGCCGTCCGGCCATCAACCGCCAGTCAAACGCAAGCCCATTGCCCCCCGGTAAAACCGAATTTTTCGGTGGCTTGGCATCAATCAGAATTTGGTCCGCCACCGCGGCATAAGTCTCAACCGCCAATAGATCGCTTTCGTCGGCAACACCGAGCGCCTTCATTACCGGCAAACGAAAACGCGCCTGCACATCAGCCACCCGCTCAAGGCTCTCGTTGCCGTGAAGCTGCAGCATATCAAGCGCGACACTCTCTGTAAGCTTGGTTAACAGCGCATCGCTTGCGTTCACCGTCAATGCAACCTTCACCACACCGGGTGGGATTGCCAAGGCAAGCGCCATCGCCTGCTCAACCGACACATTCCGCGGAGATTTGTCGAAAAAGACAAAGCCAACAAAGGCCGCACCGGCCTCAACCGCGGCAGCCGCAGTCTCAGGTGTCGACAAGCCACAGATTTTCGTGCGCGTTCTACGGGTCATTCAGGAAATGTAACTTTCCGAGCCTCTAGCGGCTCTCAAGCAGAGCAAGCACATCATCGCCCGACTTCGGAGATTTTCCGGACGCACCCAGCTCTTTTTCAAGATGTTCACGCGACCGCCGCTCAACAACAGCATCCCGGCGATACTTGTGTTCCCGGATCCATTCCCAGACGAACCCAAGCACCACACCAAACATCACAGCAATCAGCAAGACAACGAAAACTGGCAACGTAATCTGCCAGGAAAAACCGAACAAGCCGGTCAATTCCCCCGGCAAAAGCCGAAGCGTGATGGGGCCTCGGTTTGCAATTGCGATTGTCACCATGACAATCGCAAGTGCGGCCAAAATACCGTAGCGTAAGTATCGCATGGACACCTCTGCCCTATTTTCCGTTTAAACGATCTCGAAGAAGTTTGCCGGTCTTAAAGAATGGCACGTGTTTTTCTTCCACCTGAACGCTATCACCGGTACGCGGATTACGCCCGACGCGGGCATCCCGCTTTTTGACTGAAAATGCACCAAAGCCGCGCAACTCAACCCGGTCACCGCGTGCCATAGTATCAATAATCTCGTCGAAAATCGTCGACACAATACGTTCGACGTCGCGCTGATAAAGGTGGGGGTTCTCGTCTGCAATCTTTTGGACCAGTTCTGATCTGATCATATTTCCCCCCGAAGGTTGTTTTGAATTAATCCGCGTCTCTACCGGACGCGGTGTATCTCATGACTATAGGCACAAAACGCAGCAGAAAAAACCAATATGGCATCTCAATTGCGCCAAAATATTGCTCTATCGCCCTGAAAAGGGGGAGAAAACGCGAACCATTCGTGATTTCGCCGGGTTCGAAAATTGCGCAGGCGTTTTTTCTGCGATGCGGCAAGCAATCCGATTCGTGGCCGAAGGCGCATACATCGCCCTCTGGACGGGCTCCCAAAATGCAAAAAGCCCGCGGAAAAAACCGCGGGCTTCACTGTCCCATAGCACGGGGCAAGTCTTACTTTTCGTCACCCTTCAGAGCGGCGCCAAGGATGTCGCCAAGCGATGCGCCCGAGCTGGAAGAACCATACTGTTCGACGGCCTCTTTCTCTTCTGCGATCTCGCGTGCTTTGATCGAAAGACCCAAACGGCGGGTCTTCGCGTC
>Ga0075467_10002156_pt1 | contig 15683 bp, 8 predicted proteins | sample DEB08_DNA_9_FD_75067 | JGI IMG/M metagenome (GOLD analysis project Ga0075467, IMG submission 75067) | Aqueous microbial communities from the Delaware River and Bay under freshwater to marine salinity gradient to study organic matter... | ecosystem: Environmental > Aquatic > Marine > Coastal ... | reverse complement strand
TTGTATTATTAAATGTAGCAGTCTCCCAACACTCTAAACCAGTAGGAGCAGCAGGTTGTGATCCAGTCACATCCCAAACACAGGTTGTATTATTAAATGTAGCAGTCTCCCAACATTCTAAACCAGTAGGAGCAGCAGGTTGATTTACCGTTACTACAGCCACACAGCTATCAGTATTTCCAGAATCAGTTGGATCTGTAGCTGTTAAAGTCACATTATTAGTTCCTATGTTTGAACAATCAAAACTAGATATATCTATAGATAAGTTTCCAGCACTTCCACCATTATCAATACTTGATGATGTAATTGAAGCATTACCAGATGCATCAAGAGTAATAGATATATCTCTACAGTCAGCAACAGGAGTAAATGAATTAAGAGTTGCGGATAGGTTAAGCTGGTCTATCGCCATATCGCTGATATATGTTGATCCTGTCGTACCAGTAAATCTTAATTTAATAAATAGACCACTATAAGCATTTAAATCAATATTTTGTTGTAACCAGCTTGCAGCATTGCTTCCTTGTTGCTGACCATTAAGTATAGGTGTATTAGTAACAGTATTTCCAGAAGCATCTAATTGATTCCAGTTTGAACCATTATCAGTTGATATTTCTACAGATAAACTTCCCATTCCAGCACCAAACATGTGATAATAAAAAGAAAAAGTTGGGTTTATATAATTTGTTAAATCAAAACAAGGGCTAATTAGTGTAATGGAGACATTTTGACCAACATTTGTAGTTGTATTAGCGTTTGATGCTTCTGTATAAAAGTAATTTCCACTACCACCATATCCAGAATTTGGCCCAGTTCCGTTTGATGTGGTGCCTCCGGACTTTAAAGTCCAATCTTCATAATTACTTCCAGGAACATCATTGGCACCTTGTACCCAATCTCCTATTCCTGAATCAAAATCTTCGTTATAAGGAAAACTGTTAATCAAATTTCCTGTACATGGTGGTGGAGCAGTTGTAGTAAATAATACTGAAGAACTATATGGGGAAGTATTACTATTACATAAGCTTCTCACTTGAATCTCATACTGTGAGGATTGCGTTAATCCAGATAATGCTATAGAATTAGAAGCATTAGAACCTGAAATCCAGGTAGGTGAGCCTAAAATTCTATATTGATAATCATATGTTGCACCTGTAATATTATCCCATGAAACTGAAGCTGTTGTTGCACTAACATTTGAAGGTGTAATATTTACTGGAGCAGATCCTGCAATTGGAGTAAGAAATACATCAGCTAAAAGTTTAGTTTCGTAATTCGCTATGGTTTGATTAGTTAATGTATATGACTGATAACAATCTGCTTCAAACAGAATATCATAGGTTCCTGCTTCAATAGGTCTATAATAATCTCCTTGTGGCAGTTCTGTAACTGTATGAGATCCATAACCATCATGACCTACTATGGTCACAGTTGCGTTAATAGGGTTACTCGTGCCAGCGTCTTTAACCACACCAGTGAAACCGTAAGTTCCTTGAGTTAAATAATCTAAAATAGCATCTCTATTATAATACCAATAGTCATCTAATTGACTTTCAGGTAAAATTTTAGTGTCTGATAATTCTATAGTTGTTTCTCTACATTGTTGGTAAAAATTCATATAATCTTGTCGACCTCCATAGACTCGGTACCATTCAGCTCCATGGGTTACGCCAGGACTGAGTTTATAATAAGAATCATCATCATCAGTCATGTAAGAGGGTTTGTAATTATATGGTGCTCCCGCTGTACTACCAGAGTTGGCATCAGTTTGTGTATGCGTAGCATATTCTACAGAAATATCTTCAAACCAATTTGTATCTGGATGAGCATAGAATGGTCCTACACCTCCTGGATCTTCTGAATGGGAGACAGTAGTTGCATAAGCATTATCAAAGGGATAGTTTACTAATTCGGTTCCACCATGAAAATTAGCAGAAATAACAAAATGATTATTGTTCGCTAATGTCATAAAATATTGAGTCTCCAATTCATAAATAGAATTTCCATCAGGATGAATACCAGCTACGTTATCAGGATAATTTCTATTTAAATCCCAGCTATTGTGATTGGCACGTCTTGCATTTGTTACAGAAGTATTGGTTGCGTCATTATAATATGTGCCATCTGGATTCGCACTTGGATTTATCCATATTTCAGCATTTTCAACTAAATTTTTAATTCTCGCATGATCTGAATGTCCCACATCATTATAAACAGTTAATATATAATTGATAAGGCTTAGCATCATTGGATAACCAGCAATTTCATCGCCATGCATTGATGAAGTAAGCATAAGTTTCGGCTCTTGTTCATCGATTCCCACATTATCTGAAATCTTAACAAACAGTATTTCTTTACCATCGTTTTGAGTGGTTGTCCCAATACTGAATTTATCAACTAAAGTAGGATAGGAATTTTCGAACTCTTGCATTTGTTGCGCATATTCTGCATATGTTGGGTATGTGTTTACAGGAAATGTAAGTGGAGCACGTGACGCATAGCGCGATTGCTTACTTACATCGTAAATAGAGATTGCATCAACTTCATTTTCAGATTTTGGAACCTCATATGCTATGTTTTTTGCTTGAAAGAATCTAAACTGTTTCTCGTTAGCCCATGCTTTGACTGTTTTTGTAACAGAATTATAATGAATAATTGATAAATTCTCAGTATACCGTTGAATATCACTATCTTTTTTAACTTGAAAGGTAAATGTGATCTCGCCTTTTATGGAAAGATATAGCTCTGCTTTTTCAGCAGTTGTAATTTGCGAATGGCAAAAATTTGTTGATAATAAAAAAAACAAAAATAGCGCAAAGTAACTACCATGAGGGTAATTTATTTTCATCAGATTTGGGGTTTAATGAATTATTTCGGGTCAAATATATATAAAATATTTGAAAAACATCCATGAAATGCAAAAAAATCAGATGAAATACAATTATTTGTAGTACAATACTCTAGGTAAATTTACTTAATAGCCAGTAAACAAGCAGAATATGAATAATATTAGCTAAACAGTAAAATGTAAAACAATGAAAATCTAAAGTGAATAAAAAAAATAAGCCTCATCGTTAGATGAGGCTTTTAACTTTTATACAAGTTCCTTTTTATATTTGCCTTTACTCTTACGTATTCTAACGGCAACCACTTTATATTCAGGGCACATGGCTTCACTATCGTGAACATCACCTGTAATATTATTGATCATTATTTCTGGAAAATGGAATGTTGTACTTAAAATACCTTCTTTAACTTCGTCAGTAATTCTAGCTTTTACATCTACTTTCCCACGAGGAGATTCTAAACAAACATAATCACCTTCTTTAATTAAATGGGCTTTGGCGTCATTCGGGTTTATCATTAAATAATCATCTTGTAGAATTTGTTCATTAGCCGTTCGTCGCGTCATAGCACCACAATTATAATGCTCTAACTCACGATTAGTTGTTAATATATATGGATAGTCTTTTGCATGTTCTGTCAACTCAGCGGTTTCTTTCCAGTCTTTAAATTCAAAAAGACCTTTGCCGCGTTTAAAATCTACGGTATGTAAAATCTTAGTGTCTGTACCATCTGGCGCAACTGGCCATTGCAGTCCATTGATGCCTAATCGATCCCATTTTATTCCTGCAAAGAAAGGTACAATTTGAGAGATTTCTTCTAGCATGCCATCTGGTGTATAATCTGGTTGATTGTAACCCATTCTATTCATGATATCGACAATAATTTGGCCATCAGGTTTTGAACCTGGAACTGGCTCAACTACTTGTCGAACTGCTTGCACACGACGTTCACCATTAGTAAACGTTCCTGATTTTTCAAGGAACGAAGCTCCAGGTAAAATAACGTCTGCATACTTTGCAGTTTCCGTCATAAATAACTCTTGAACAATTACTAAATCCGTTGCTTCTAATGCTTTGATTACTTTCTTCGTATTTGGATCCGTTTGTACTACATCTTCACCAATAATCCAGATAGCTTTCAGTTTCCCATCTAAAGCAGCATCGAACATTTCAGGGATTTTTAATCCAATATGTTTAGGTACTTCAACACCATAAAATTCATTATATTTTTTATTGACATCGTCTTTAGTAATATCTAAATAACCTGCGCCTTGATGTGGCTGAACTCCCATATCTGCTGATCCTTGAACGTTGTTTTGACCACGTAATGGGTTCACGCCAACACCACGTCTTCCTATGTTCCCTGTCATTAATGCTAAATCTGCAATTTGCATTACGGTGAACGTTCCTTGAGAATGTTCAGTTACTCCTAAACCATGAAATGACATCGCATTCGGAGCAGAAGCATAAGCCATTGCAGCAGCTCGAACTTCTTCCCTAGTAACGCCTGAAATTTGTTCAATTTGATCTAAATCTATCGCAAGTAGTTCTTTTTTAAAGTCTTCATAACCTTCAGTTCTATTCTCAATAAATGAGGTATCTACTAAATTTTCAGAAACTATATAATACATCATCATGTTTAAAACTGCAACATTCGTTCCTGGTCGTAATGCGATGTGATGGTCTGCGTATCGCGCTATTTCTGTTCGTCTTGGGTCAAGAACAATAGTTACATTATCAGACTTCATCGCGAATTGTTTCATCTTTGCTCCTGTTACTGGATGCGCATCTGTTGGATTTGCACCAATAACCATGATACAGTTAGTGTCTTTTAAATCGTCTATTGAATTTGTAGCAGCACCTGTTCCATAAGTGCGTTGCATTCCTAAAGCAGTAGGAGAGTGGCATACACGAGCACAACCATCAATATTATTTGTACTTAATACAGCTCTAAAAAATTTCTGCATCAAATAATTTTCTTCATTGGTGCAACGAGATGATGAAATTCCAGCCATTGAGTCTGGCCCAAATTCATCTTTAAATCCAGTCAATTTATTGGCTAAATAATCATAAACTTCATCCCAACTAACTTTTTCAAATTCACCATTTCTCTTAATCATTGGTGAATCTAATCGTTCAGGATGATCGTAGAATTTAAAAGCATAACGTCCTTTTAAACACGTGTGCCCTTGATTAACTTCAGCATCATAAGGTGCACGAATACTTAATATTTCACCATTACTTGTAGAAACTTCAAGATTACATCCAACACCACAATAGGTGCAAATAGTTCTAGTTGTATCCGTCGCTTGAATAGCTTTTGATTGGAATACATCTGAAATTGCAGATGTTGGGCACGCTTGCGAACAAGCACCACAACTCACGCAATCAGAATCCATGAAAGAATCATCCAATCCTTTGATGATTTTGGAGTCAAACCCTCTTCCTGACATACTTAATACAAACTCACCTTGAACTTCATCACAAGCTCTAACACATCGATAGCAATTGATGCATTTTGATAAATCTGAAGTCATATAAGGATGACTCAAATCTTTCATTCTGTATAAATGATTGTCACCTTCTGGATAACGAACATCACGAATTCCAACTTGAGCAGCAACAGTTTGTAATTCACAATTTCCGTTAACTTCACAGGTTAAACAATCTAATGGATGGTCAGTCAGAACTAGTTCAATAATATTTTTTCTAAGCGCTTTAACAGTTTCGCTACTTGTATAAATATATTGTCCTTCGGCAACAGGAGAGTGGCAGGACGCCATTGTTTTAACTGGTCCATTTGCTTCTAAAGCGACTTCAACACTGCACACTCGACAAGACCCAAAAGGATCAAGGTTTGGTGCATCACACAATGTTGGAACTAAGTTTTTTTCTTTATAGCGACGAATAAAGGAAAGCATGGTTTCACCATCCTTAATTTCAAATGCTTTATTATCTATATATGCTGTTTTGCTCATAGTCTTTTAGTTGAAATATTGTCTTAACTCATCATCAAAATATTGTAACGCATTACGAACTGGTAACGGAATTCCGCCACCATGAGCACATAATGAACCCTCTTCTAAAGTCGTTAATAAATCGGTAAATAATTTTTTATCTATTTTATAATCTGACGTTAATGCTTTTTCTGCTAATTCTTGACCACGCTTTGTGCCTAATCTGCAAGGGAAGCATTTCCCACAACTTTCATACGCTGCAAAATCAAACAAATGTTCAATAAACTTCATAATTGGATAATCTGAAGGCACAGAAACAACAGACGCATGACCTAATAAGAATCCTTCTTTAGAGAATGATTCAAAGTCAATAGTTAAATCATTTATTTTAGAAACAGGTACCAATCCACCAAGTGGACCACCAATTTGAACTGCTTTTACATCAGCTTTGAAGCCTCCTCCAAGTTCGTTAACAATGAACGATAATGGTGTTCCCATTTCTACTTCATACATACCTGGATTATTGAAGAAGCTATCTAAGGATACTAGTTTTGTTCCCGATGAACGTTCAGTACCGATAGCTTTCCATGATGCTCCACCATTAGAAATAATATAATGTAAAGCAGCTAATGTTTCTACGTTATTTACAGTTGTTGGTTTGTTAAACAAGCCTTTTTGAGCTGGAAAAGGGGGTCGAACCCTAACTTCAGGTCGTTGACCTTCAATAGAATTTATAAGTGCAGTTTCTTCTCCACAGATGTAAGAACCTTGTGCTTGAATGATTTTAAACTGAAAGTCAAAACCACTGCCATTAATATTATTTCCTATTAATCCTGCTTTTTCAAGTTCATCAATCGCATCTTGAACAATTTTTACTGCCTCAGGATACTCAGCTCTAATGTATATGATACCATATTTTGCATGTGTGACATAACCAGAAATGAGCATTCCAAACAACACTGAATGTGGTTGATGTTCTAATAAATAACGATCGGAATATGCTCCTGGATCACCTTCATCTGCATTACAAATAATGAATTTTGTTTCGTTTTCTACATTTCTACAGAATTGTAATTTCAATCCCATTGGAAATCCTGCTCCACCACGACCACGAACATTTGAGGTTTTTATTTCTTCTAAAACATCAGCAGAATCTGTTTTTAATGCCTTTAAAAGTGGTTGATAATATTCCTGAACATTCGTAAACGGTTTTGTTAGAATTTGTTTACCACTTGCTTTGATATTGTACTTGTCTTGATTCAAGTTGTTTTCTGAATCAATAATAGATTTTAAATTTGAAATAGCACTGCCAGAATAATTTTTTCCATCATAATGGAAAGCAGAATTTTCATGGCAACGACCTAAACAGGTCATGTGACCAATTTCATCAGCTTCAAAATTAGTTTTTAAAGCATCTATTACTTTTTCTTGCGTGCCTGCACATACACAAGCTGTTCCGTTACAAACATAAACTTTCTTACCTTTGTTTTCAGGTTTTAAAAAGTCATAAAAACTGGCAGTTCCAAAAGCATTTGCTTTTCCAATAAGAAATTCCTCAGCCAAATTTGCCATGGCGTCATCACTTGGAGTACCCTCTGGTTTTGATAGTTTTCCTAATTTATCAAAGAGGTTATCCTTGAGTCCTTTTCTTCCTAATAATTCACTTAAATTATCTGACATATATTTTTAACTCGCTTTTGTATTGGTTGATTCTATTTTGGTTCGTTGTGGATTGGAATAACAAGTTGCTCTTTCATCTCTACAGAAGGCAAATAACGTAATGCCTAACTCTTTTGCATAGTCAACGGCTAATGAGGAAGGTGCTGAAACAGCTGCTAAAAATGGAATTCTCGCTTTAAAGCATTTAATGACAATCTCATATGAAATACGGCCACTTACAGTTATAATTTTTGCTTCATTTAGTTGCTTATCAGTAATTAGTTTTCCAACTATTTTGTCAACAGCATTATGTCTTCCAATATCTTCCATGGCACATAGAAACTCTCCATCTAAAGTAAATGCAGCAGCAGCATGTGTGCCTCCCGATTTTCTGAAATCAAACTGAAACGTATTCATTTTACTAAACATATTATGAATGCGTCCAATATCAATCTTGTCTTTATCGTCGATGGTTTTTCCAATAAATGCTAAGTCACCAAGTTCTGTTTTTCCACAAATTCCGCATGAAGATACTGATAGTAAGCTTCTACTGTTTGAATAGCCTTCTCCTAGTTCTTCTTCAGGAATTTCAACATTTACAATGGTCACAATACCTTTTTCATTTTCTTTTTTCAAAGAAATTTCAGGAATTAAATTTATGTTATTGATAACGCCTTCAGCATGCAAGAGACCACGAACAAGCTCAATGTCATTTCCAGGTGTTCGCATGGAAACGGTAAATGGCTTGTTGTTAATATTTATTTGTAAAGCCTCTTCAATAGTTAATGCATCGATAATTTTATCAATGTCATTATTATTGAACTTTTTGCCTTCGTAGTTGCGTGTTGCCATTAAACTAGGGTTAAACCAACGCTCAATTTACGTAAAGTTCAGTTAATTTGCCATTTTTATTTTCTAAGGAAGTGTTAAAATAGAATAATTATTCGTCTAGAAGTTGAAGTGTGACTAAATAAGCACAATGATCTGAAGCAATAGTGTCACAAATAACTTCTTTTTTGAGAATTTTCCATCTGTTTTTAGGATAGAACATTACATAGTCTATTTTCTTTGTTGGATGCTCTGATGAAAAGGTTGGCTGTGGATTGGTTTTGTCATATGAAGCTGTCCAGAAACTTTCTAAAATATTCATGGTTTCACTATTAGGTTCAGCATTTAAATCTCCAGTTAGAATAGTTGGATATTTATTACTTGAAAACACCTTATTAATTTCTTTGGCTTGCATGATTTTGTTAGTTTCAAGTTCAAGATGATCCAAGTGTGTTCCAACAAATGAAATGGTGTCTTTTGACGGTAAAACCGTTGTGATCTCTAATGCTGCTCTAGGTTCATCACCAGGAATATATGGTAATGGCACATTTCTAGTTTGTAAAAAAGTATGTTTAGATAGTACACCTTCACCATATTCTCCACCATCATAATGCATAGCTCTTGCGTAAATTGGAGCCATCTTCGCTCTCCATCCTAATTCGGTAACCAAATCATATTTTCTGGCGCGATTTGTTTTGTAATCAACTTCTTGAAGTGCCACAAAATCTGGATCAGCATCGATAATAACTTTGGCAATAACATCTAAATTGAAATCACCTTTCATGGTTTTTCCGTGAAGAATGTTAAATGATAAAACCTTTACAATTTTTGTGCTATCAATTTGTGATTGCGACCAAGCAGAACCTGAAATTAGGCAAATTATTAATAATCTTAACATATTCATTTGATTAATATTTTTCATAGATTTTTGAAAGATGGTCTTGAATTTGACTTCTGATTTTAGAAGTTGGTTGATTATAATTATTGTTCATATAACTAAAAATAAGCAGTGTTCCTTTTTTAGTAATTAAATAGCCACTTAAACAATAGGTGTTAGAAATTGTCCCAGATTTTGCATACACATAAGGTTTGTCTTTTCCGCCATACCAATTCCGTAACGTACCACTTTTTCCACCAACAGCAAAATAGTTCAATAATTTGCCTAAGGGAATTTCTTGATACATTTTAGTGAGTAAATGCACAGTATCCTCAGGAGTAAACAAGTTGTAAGCAGATAAGCCAGAGCCATCTATCCAAACGGGTTTTTGAGGTAGATTTTGTAATTGATTTTCAAGGATATATGCAATGCCATCTTCAACATTGTAAGTGTCTCTTGTCTTTTTTGCAACTTGTAGCATTAATTGTTCAGCAATGAAATTATCACTCACAACAAGCATTTGTTTGTAAACAGAATCTACTTCTACACTATACAAAGGCTTAAAATCTAAGTCCTTTTTTTGAGAAGATACAGTTAAAGGTTTCTTTAAGGTATCGCTTAGTAATTCTGCAATTAATTTAGTTGAAGTTTTAAAAGGAATATAATTTGAAGTAGAATCCAGACGCTCTAAATAAAACTGATTTTCTTCAAATTCTCTATTCTTATTTATAGAATCTAAAACGGTAATATTGTTTTTAAAATATGAAGGATTGGATGTAATAGAATCACCATTCATGGAATATGTAACCACGTTTCCATACATTGGGAACAAACTTCTTTCTGGCATATAATAGTATTGATAGTCTTCCCATGTCCAACCATCTCCATAGCTGTTGTCGTTTAAAGCCTCATCAATTAAAACAATTGGGCCATTATGATTTTTTAAAAAAGGGATGGTTTTAGATTCTTCAAAGCCAAATAATAATGTAGGATCTGCAGTTCCTTTAATATATAACGTATCATTTTTTTTTAAATACTCAAGACCTTTTATGGAATCTCCCAAAATTTTGTAAGCAGAATAAAAGGTGTAAAGTTTAGTGTTTGAAGCTGGTGTAAAAAACTTAGCTCCATTATGATTTATGATTTGTTTTTCAGTTTTAGGATTATATAAAACAAAGCCTTTGAAAAACTCAGAGTCTTTTTGACTTTTATTAAAATCTCTTTTGAGTTTATATGTTGTGCTACATGAACTTACTGTAATGAAAATAACAAGAAGGAATAATTTAGAATACAGCTTCACGTTATTCATCTCCCAATTGCTTGAATTTGAAGCGTTCATTTTCAGATGGCTCATGTTCCTGAACCATAATTCCTGCAATTTGAGTTACTATATCTGGATGAAGAGTTGCTAAATTGTTTTGCTCAAGAGCATCGTTGTCAAGATCATAAAGTTCTATTTCTAAATTGCCATCAAAAATATTCTTTCTTACACCTTTCCATTTCCCAAGTCTTACAGCTTGCTGACCTTTATAACTTGGAAATTCCCAATACAAAAAATCATGTGCTTGTTGTTCTTCACCTAATAAAGTTGACTTGAAACTTAAGCCATCAATATCTTTTGGAGATTCAATACCAGCAATATCACAAATGGTTGGCATTAAATCATAAAAAGCAGAAATATGCTCGCTTTTAGAACCTGGTTTTATTTTATTTGGCCAACTTGCTATTAAAGGAACTCTGACACCTCCTTCATAAACGTAACCTTTAGTTCTACCATAACCATTAGCAAAAGGTTTTGAGCTTTCAAAGTAATCAAAATCTACGCCTCCAGTATATGTTGGGCCATTATCACTAGACACAATAATTATGGTGTTTTGATATAAATCTAGTTCTTTTAATTTAGCAATAAGTTCACCTAATTGATTGTCTAAATAACTGATCATCGCTGCATATGTCGCTCTTGGATATCTGTTCGGGAAGTAACCTTTATCTCCTATATATGGTTCTTCATCACCTAACAATGCTCTGTATTTATCAACATACTCTTTAGGTGCTTGTAATGGTAAATGTGGCAATGGAGAAGCATAATATAAGAAAAACGGATTGTCTTTATTCTCTGTAATAAAATTTAAAGCCTTCTCATGAATACGCTCTGGAGCATAATCTTTTTGGTTATATTTTGCATAACTTGCTTCATCATAAGGATCTGCTAAGGAATCTAATTTTGTACGTGGTGCAACCAATTCATTATCAAGAATATCTTTTTCAGTATTTTCCCATAAGTGTGGAGGGTATAAATTATGAGCTTGTCGTTGACAATTATAGCCATAAAAGTAATCGAACCCTTGAAGAGTTGGAATGCCTTCGCTTTCTGGAGCTCCTAATCCCCATTTTCCAAATAGGCTCGTTTTGTAGCCTACTTTTTGAAGTTGATGACCAATTGTAATTGTATTGTTTGGTATTGGTCGCTGACCTTCTAATCCTGGGTCTTTGGAAGCTGCGGCATAATCCCAAACATCACCTCGTTCATCCCATTCGTCGTTTCCTCTTATGAAAGCATGCCCAGAATGTTTTCCAGTTAAAAACATATAACGTGCTGGTGCACAAACAGGAGCTCCAGAATAATGCTGAGTAAACATCATGCCATTTTTTGCTAGAGCATCAATATTTGGAGTTAGTATTTTTTCTTGTCCGTAAACTCCAACTTCACCATAGCCCAAATCATCTGCCAAAAAGTAGATAATATTAGGTGGTTTTTCTTGTTCTTCTGTTTCGTTACAACTAAAGAATGATAGTGAAATTAGTAAAACAAGACATAGTTTTTTCATAATAATAGTTTAGAATAGACCAGTGATATTGCCATCATTATCAATATTGATATTCTCTGAAGCTGGATGTGCTGGAAGCCCAGGCATTCTCATCATGTCTCCAGTTATAGGAACTAAAAATCCTGCGCCAGCAGCAATTTCAATTTCGCGAACTGTAATAGTGAAACCTCTTGGTCTACCCAATAAAGCTGGATTATCTGATAATGATTTTTGAGTTTTGGCAATACAAACAGGAAGACCTTCAAGACCTAAATTTGCAATGGTTCGTAAATTTCGTTTTGCTAATGCTGAATATTCCACATCGTCAGCTCCATAAATTTTTGTAGCAATGGTTTTAATTTTATCTTCTACGCTCATATCCCAAGTATACATTGGTTTGAAGTTTGAAGATCCTTCCTCAACCACATCAATAACATGCTGTGCCAATTCTAATGCACCTTTACCGCCTTTTGCCCAAACTTCGGCTAATGCGACTCTAATATTTTGACTTTTTGCGAATTCTCTAATAACTGCAACTTCAGCATCACTATCAGTTATAAATTTATTTATTGAAATTACAGGGGTTATTCCAAATTGTTTTACATTTTCAACGTGCTTTTCTAAGTTTGGTAAACCATTTTTTAAAGCTTCTACATTTTCTTCTGTTAGGTTTTTTAAATCGGCTCCACCATGATATTTTAAAGCTCTAATAGTTGTAGTAAGCACTACTGCTTTTGGTGATAAACCAGCACTTTGACATTTAATGTCTAGGAATTTTTCAGCACCTAAGTCAGCTCCAAAACCAGCTTCTGTTACTGTATAGTCTGATAATGACATTCCCATTCTAGTTGCAATCACTGAATTTGTTCCTTGTGCAATATTTGCAAATGGACCTCCATGAATAATGGCAGGATTACCTTCTATGGTTTGCACTAAGTTAGGTTTTATAGCTTCTTTTAGTAAAGCTGCCATTGCGCCTTGAACTTTTAAATCTTTACAGTAAATAGGTGTACGGTCTTTAGTATACCCAATAAAAATATTCCCAAGTCGCTCTTTAAGATTTTCTAAATCATCAGACAAACAAAGTATAGCCATAATTTCAGAAGCTGCAGTAATATCAAAACCAGTTTCTCTTGGTATTCCAGAACCTGTTCCTCCTAAACCAATCACAATATTTCTAAGCGATCTATCATTCATGTCCATTACACGTTTCCAAGTAACTGTTCTTGGGTCTAGACCTACTGAATTAGTTTTACTCTGAATATTATTATCAATAATTGCAGATAATAAATTGTGTGCTTTTTCAATCGCAGCAAAATCACCAGTAAAATGAAGATTTATATCTTCCATTGGAAGCACTTGTGAAAAACCTCCACCTGTTGCTCCACCTTTAATTCCAAAAACAGGGCCAAGAGAAGGTTCCCTAAGTACAACTGTTGTCTGTTTTCCTAATTGGTTTAATCCTTCAGAAAGTCCAATAGACATTGTGGTTTTTCCTTCTCCAGCTGGAGTAGGAGATATTGCAGTTACAAGAATTAGGTTGCTTTTTTTAATTTTTTCCTCATCAATTACTGACTGAGGTAATTTGGCTTTGTATTTTCCATACATTTCAATATCATCAATATTGAGTCCTAATTTTTCAGCAATTTTGCTAATGTGTTTTAATTGAATGTCCTTGGCTATTTCTTGATCAGTCATTGTGAAAGTTTAAATAAATTGGTTTGAAGACGAAAGATATAAAAAATACCTTGGTTTTAGTAGTTTTTTCTTGAGGCCAACTTTTTTCTTTAATTTTGATTATTAACACACACTTGAAATAAATTAATTCTTATGTTGAAAAAGGTTTTACTTATTGTAATTATCATCGTCTATTCTTGTGAAAAGAGCTCAAATTCTATTATTGCTGACATAGTTATTACTAATGCAAGAGTGTATACTTTAAGTTGGGATGATCCATCATTAGATGGCATTCCAGCACAAAACGCTCCATATGAAAATGGCGTTTGGCAACCAGATGCTGAGGCAATAGCTATTAAGGATAGATTAATTCAGTTTGTTGGAACCAATGATGAAATTCAAAATTATATTGGAGAAAACACCAAGATAATTGATGCAAATAATGCTCTAGTTGTTCCAGGACTTATAGAATCTCATGGTCATGTACAGGAAATTGGAGAAAAAGAAGAAGCTGTTAATTTATTGAACTTATCTGCTAAAGATATTATAGATGTCATTTATAAGCGTTCTTTGGAAATTCCAGAAGGTGAGTGGATTGTTGGTTCAGGTTGGGATGAGGCTGTTTTTGCCAATGATTATCCAGACATGTTAGAATTGAGCGCAAAAGTGCCAAATCATCCTGTGGTTTTAAATGGACTCAGAGGCTTTGGAGCCATGGGAAATCAGCTAGCTTTTGAAAAAGCTGGAATTACTAATAAAACTGAAGCCACTGATGGCGGAGAAATTCTAAAAGATGACAATGGCAATTTTATCTATGTGTTGTTGAACCAAGCTAAGAATTTATTGAATAATAAAGTTCCTGAAAAATCCTTTGAACAAAAATCGCGAATGATGATGTATGGATTGGATGAGTTGAAAAGCTTAGGGTTTACAACCGCACATCACGCTGGTGTAATTGGAAAGCACATGGAAGTCTATGAAGATTTACAATCAAAAGATCAATTACCCATAAGAATTCAAGCATTTGTTGCTGCACGAATGTTTAATATTGATTTGGTTAATAAATGGTTAGAAAAAGGGCCAACAACAAATGACACGTCTTTTTTGCAAGTAAAAACATTTAAGGCCTATTATGATGGTTCTTTAGGTTCAAGAGGAGCTAATTTTATTGAAGATTATTCAGATATGCCAGGACAAAAAGGAGTTAGTAGTACAGATTATGGCTTTCATCCAGATTTAATTAAAAAGGCTATGGATGCTGGTTTTCAATTGGCCATTCATGCCATTGGAGATAAAGGAAATAGAGATGTACTTGATTTTTACGAAAATTACTTTAAAGAAAATCCGCAGTCAAAAGCATTACGACATCGCATAGAACATGCGCAAATTGTGCATCCAGATGATTTTAAAAGATTTGGCGAATTAAACATTGTTGCATCTGTGGAACCAGGACATGCTGTTGAAGATATGCCTTGGGCAATAGATCGCGTTGGTGAAGAACGAGCAAAAGGAGGTTATGCGTGGCGAACATTACGTAAAAATAACGTAACTGTTATTTTTAATGCAGATTATACAGGTACAGATCCAAGTTTCTTTTATGGCGCTTATTGTGCTATTACAAAGCAAAAGAAAGATGATGATAAACAATGGTTTCCAGAACAAACTTTTACACCTGAAGAAACTTTAAGAGCTTACACTATTTGGGCAGCTTATGCATCCAAACAAGAACATTTAACAGGAACCATTGAAAAAGGGAAATGGGCAGACTTGACGTTTATGGATATGGATGTTTTAAATGTTGGTAATACAAACCCAAATCAATTATTGAATGGCCAGATTTTAAAAACTATGGTTAACGGTAAAGTTGTTTATGAGAAATAAATAACTTTACCGTTAAACTTGACTTTATAGTTTATCTAAGACTGAATTAATCCTTCTTTTCATAAACAACTTCACCATCAAAAATGGTCATAACAACTTCTGTGCTAAGAATATCAGCTTCATCAACTGTCATTAAATCCTGATTATAAAT
>Ga0075467_10002154_pt1 | contig 15684 bp, 10 predicted proteins | sample DEB08_DNA_9_FD_75067 | JGI IMG/M metagenome (GOLD analysis project Ga0075467, IMG submission 75067) | Aqueous microbial communities from the Delaware River and Bay under freshwater to marine salinity gradient to study organic matter... | ecosystem: Environmental > Aquatic > Marine > Coastal ... | reverse complement strand
CTTGCAGAGCTACACGGCTACGAATACCCAATCCTTAAAAGGCGCTTATATTTATCCTGGTTTTAACGATGCCCACGCTCACTTCGTAGGCTACGCTCGCGGTTTGCGTAAAGTTAATTTAATGGGTACTCCCTCCTGGGCAGATGCACTGGCACGCGTAGTTGATTTCCAAAATAAATATCCCAGCGATTATATTATTGGCCGCGGCTGGGACCAGAACGATTGGGCGGATAAATCCTATCCCCATCGCAGTAGTCTCGATAGCCTTTTTCCCGAAACTCCCGTTTTTCTCAGTCGCATTGATGGCCACGCCGCAATTATTAATACGGCTGCTTTGCGTCAGGCGGGTTTAAACGGTAATGAAACTTTAGTTGGCGGTACGCTTCTGCAAGATGCGCAGGGATTTACCGGCATTTTAATCGATAATGCTACCGACCTTATTAAACTTCCTGCCATGGATATAGCCCTTCAAAAAGAGGCTTTACTGGAAGCACAGGCCAATTTATTTGCCAAGGGAGTTACTTCGCTAACCGACGCGGGTTTGCTGGCCGCAGATATTGAATTATTGCAAACGCTTTACGCAGATGTGTCTTTACAAGTTCGTATCAATGCCATGGTTTCAGACGATCCTAGCTCCTTGGCTAAGTATTTAAAAGCGCCCATTGAAACCCCCACTTTACGCGTAAAAAGCGCCAAGTTTTATTTAGATGGTGCGCTCGGCTCTCGTGGGGCTTTGCTACTAGCACCTTACAGCGATGATTCCACTAATTATGGTTTACAATTAAAGGAAGCAAGCTATTTTAAAATGATGGCCGATTCTCTCGCTCAGCTGGGCTGGCAGATGTGTATTCACGGCATTGGCGATTCGGCCAACCGCTTGGCGATAGATATTTATTCCCAGGCTTTAGCGGGTTTAGAAGATCGTCGCTGGCGTATTGAACACGCGCAAGTCGTGCACCCTACCGATCAAAAACGCATGGTGGCAGCGGGCATTATTCCTTCTATTCAACCCACCCACGCTACCAGCGATATGTATTGGGCGGAAGAACGGATCGGATCGCAGCGCATGCAATATGCTTATTCCGCTCAAAGCTTTTTAAAACTTGGCGCGAAGCTGCCTTTAGGAACAGATTTTCCCGTAGAAGACATTAATCCGCTTTACACTTTACGCTCGGCTTATTTACGTCAGGATGCGGATGGTTATCCGCCCAAAGGTTTCCGCGCAGATGAGGCTTTATCTTTTGAAGATGCTATTCGTGGTATGACAGAGTGGGGTGCTTATGCCTCTTTCGAGGAGAATAAAAAAGGTACTTTGGAAGCAGGGAAATATGCTGATTTCGTTATTTTCGACAAAGACCTTTCTACCTTGAGTGCCCAAGAAATGAGTAGCTTAGAAGTGCAGGCTACCTATTTAAATGGTCAAGAAGTTTACCGTAAGTAATTTGCACAAGCTCCTCTATCATTGGTCTTATTTCTGGCAGAAAATCTTTGCAATATTCCGTCAGCTATTCGCTAAGAAACCGCGTAATGGTAAATTGGCGCTGCATGCCATGTTTAAGAATGAAGCTGACTTTTTAAAAGAGTGGCTCGACTTTCATTTTGCGCATGGAGTAGATTTTATTCGCCTTACGAACGATAATAGCGATGATAATTTTGCAGCGGTTTTAGAGCCTTATCGGCAGATGGGTATTTTGGAATGGGAGGACAGTATTGCGCATCCCGATTTCTATGTTCGGGAGGAATTTCATAAAAATAAAGCCCTGCGCGATTTAGGAAAAGACTATCAATGGATTGCTTTTATAGACAGCGACGAATATATTTTTCCCTTGCCGGGTGATGAGCTTAAAACGCATCTACCGCAGAGTGAAAAATGCGGGGGCCTAGTGCTAAATTGGCTGATGTACGGTTCGGCGCATGTAGAAAAAATAGAGGCGGGAGAACTTTTGATAGAGAAGTTAAACCGTCGCTTTCCCGATTTATACGCTGAAAATTACACGATGAAAACCATTGTGCAAAGTGGCTATGGTGCGCGTTTTTTTAATAAAAATCCCCATTATCCTTTATACAGTCCTTTCGCTCGGCTGCGCTGGCAAGATGGGCAAGAATTTCGTCCCAGCGAGAAGCGATTGCTCTTGTCGCCCTTGCATATTAAGCATTATTGGTATCGTACTGAGAAATTTTACCGCGAGGAAAAACGAGCACGTCGTATCTTTTTTGAAGGGACCGAGCGTCGGGAAATTTTAGAGCGCTGGCATTACGAGCGCAGCAATGCGGTTTATGATCCAATAGATCCGCTTTTTATGAAAAAAATAAACGCTTGGCGTGAAGAGTGCTAATATTAATTTTTCCTTTTATATTTAGCCAATAAACAAGACTCAAATTATACATGAAGGGAAAGGAACCAAAACGTTTATTTGATTTTCCGCGCTATCAACTTGCGAATTGTCCGCTAAAGGATTCATTAGCCAATAAAATAAATGGGGTTTGGACCCCCGTATCCACCAAAGAATACGTCGATTTAAGTGAGAAAGCCAGTCGGGCTTTTATCGAAATGGGCATTCAACCGGGTGATAAGGTGGCGATTGCTTCCACCACCAATCGCTGGGAGTGGAACATTATCGACATCGGGACTTTGCAGACGGGTGCTGTAGATGTGCCTGTTTATCCTACGATTTCGGAAGACGATTACGAATATATATTTAATGATGCTGCAGTAAAAATGCTTTTCGTTTCCGATGAAGCACTTTACGAAAAGGTAATGCATATCAAAGAAAAGGTAGCATCCCTGATTGAAATATACACTTTCGACGAAGTAAAAGGCGCGCCAAGCTGGCTTGAGTTTTTAGCCAAAGGTGAAGACGATAAGCATCAGGTGGAATTGCAGCAGCGCATGGATGCAGTGCAGGAAACGGATTTAGCTACGCTTATTTACACCTCCGGAACAACGGGGCGTCCCAAAGGAGTAATGCTTTCGCATCGCAATATTGCGTCTAACAGCTTGGCTTCAGTAGAGCGCATCCCCACCGAGGGAAGCGGCGAAAGAGCTTTGAGCTTTTTACCACTGTGCCATGTTTATGAGCGCATGCTAATTTATTTGTATTGCTATCAGGGTGTGGCCATTTACTATGCCGAAAGCATGGAAATGATTGGCGATAATATTCGTGAATTAAAGCCTACTATTTTTACGGCAGTGCCTCGCTTACTGGAAAAGATTTACGATAAAATTGTAGCAAAAGGTTCTGATTTAACCGGCATTAAAAGGAAATTATTCTTTTGGGCCATTGAATTGGGTGAACAGTACGAGTTAGAAGGTAAAGGTTTCGTTTATGGCATTAAGTTGGCTATTGCCCGGAAGCTTATTTTTAGCAAGTGGCAGGAAGCACTTGGCGGAAGAACCAAAGCTATTGCGAGTGGTTCAGCTGCTTTGAATCCACGTTTAATTCGCATTTTCTCGGCCGCGGGCATTAATATTCAAGAAGGTTACGGTTTAACCGAAACATCGCCGGTAATCACGGTAAACGGTCCTGATAAAGAAAGAAAGCGCATTGGTTCGGTAGGGCGACTAATAGCAGACGTTGAAGTGAAAATTGCCGAAGACGGAGAAATTCTCTGCAAAGGTCCGAATGTGATGATGGGCTATTATAATAAGCCCGAAGCCACCGCAGAAGTATTAACCGAAGATGGTTGGTTCCATACGGGTGATATCGGTCAGTTTGTAGACGGAGACTTTTTGAAAATTACCGATCGTAAGAAAGAGATTTTCAAGACTTCCGGTGGTAAGTATATTGCTCCACAGTTGATGGAAACGCGTTTTAAAGAATCGCACTTTATTGAGCAAATTATGGTGATTGGCGAAGCGGAGAAACACCCGGCGGCCATTGTGCAACCTGATTTTGTGTTCTTAAAATCTTACTGTGAACGCAAGGGAATTAATTTTGGCTCCGAAAAGGAAATCATAGAAAATGAAGAAATAAAGGCCCGTATCATGCAAGATATTAATCGCTTAAATGAGAATTTCGGGAATTGGGAAATGGTTAAGAAAATTGAACTAAGCGACCATACTTGGAGCATTGATGGCGGAGAATTAACGCCCACGCTCAAATTAAAACGCCGCGTGGTAATGGCTTTGCACCAGGATCATTACGAAAGAATTTATGGGCATAAAAAAGGCGAATAGTCTTTGCTAGCTAAAATAAAATAAAGGTCACTCATTTTGGGTGGCCTTTTTTTATTCAGATATGAGACCGCTGGCTGAGAAGATATGAGACCGCTTGCGCTGTGCGATATCAGTAGTGAGATTTAATTGAGGATTGTATTACAAAGGTTCATTGAAGGGGAGTATTACTAATTCGATTTAGGCAATGAAATTCCTCAGGTTCGGAATTTCAGTGGATTTTAAATTTCCCTGAATAAGCCTTAAATTTCCCCCAGAATTTGGCGAGGCCAGTCCTAGTGATTAAGACATTAAGAAAAAACGAATACATGATTATCAAAGCACCAAAGGCATTTAAGTGGAATCAATATCTAGTAAATGGCCAATTGAAAACTTGGGAAGGCGATTTTGAAACGGTTTATTCTCCCATGGGAGAAGTGGAGGCAGATGGAAAGGTGGACAAAGCAGTTTTAGGGGAAGCCCCTTTAATGAGCACCGAGGCAGGCATGGAAGCTTTAGAAGCAGCCAAGCTAGCCTACAACCACGGGCGCGGTGCCTGGCCTACTGCTAGCAGCGACGAAAGAGTTGCTGCTTTAGAGCATTTTTTGGAATTGATGGTGGAGAAACGCGAAGAGGTGAGCCAATTGTTAATGTGGGAAATTGCTAAAAATGAACAGGCTGCCTATCAAGAGTTTGATCGCACGGTAGATTATATCCGCGATACCATAAATGAATACAAGCAAATGCAAAGGGACGGTTCACGGATTGGTGCTAAAGACGGCATGCTTTCGCAAATCCGTCGTGGTCCTTTAGGGGTGGTACTTTGTTTAGGGCCTTATAATTACCCGCTCAATGAAACCTTTTGCTTATTGATTCCCGCGGTATTAATGGGGAATACCATAATCTTTAAACCGGCCAAATACGGGGTGCTTTTATTAACGCCGTTGGTGGAAGCTTTCCAAAAAGCTTTTCCTCCAGGGGTGGTAAACGTGGTTTTTGGCCGCGGTAGAACTTTAGCGGGACCCATGATGGCCACTGGCGAAATCGACGTTTTGGCTTTAATTGGTAATTCAAAAAGTTCCAATGCTTTAGTGGCACAACATCCAAAACCCAATCGTTTACGTCAAATTTTAGGTCTGGAAGCGAAAAACCCAGCCATTGTTTTTGCAGATGCGAATCTCGATACGGCCGTAAAAGAGTCGGTAAAAGGAGCGCTTAGTTATAATGGTCAGCGTTGTACCGCTTTAAAAATCATTTTTGTGCACCGCGCGGTAGCCGACAGCTTTGTAGCGAAATTGGCCACTGCTGTAGATGCGCTTGCCTTAGATCATCCGCTACGAAACCCGGTTTTAACGCCTCTGCCTGAGCGTAAAAAGGTACCCGAAATGGAGGCTTATGTGAAGGATGCTTTGGCTCATGGCGCCAAGCAGATAAACAAAAGGGGTGGTCGCGTTAATGACACATCTTTTTTCCCAGCGGTATTATATCCCGTGACTAAGGATATGCGCATCTTCCACGAGGAGCAATTTGGCCCCGTGGTCCCGGTAGTGGTATTCGACGATTTAGAAGAAGTGATGGAGAGCGTCGCTGCCTCCGATTATGGCCAGCAATGCAGTCTCTTTAGTGAGAGCCAAAGCACTATTGCCTATGCGGTAGATCACATGGTAAACCAAGTTTGCCGAGTAAATATTAACGCCAGCTGCCAGCGTGGACCTGATTATCTGCCCTTTACTGGCAGAAAGGATAGCGCGGTGGGAACTTTAAGTGTACATGACGCTTTACGCTCCTTTTCCATTCGCACTTTGGTTGCCGCTAGCATTGATCAGAAAGATTTGGTACGCGACGTATTGAGAAATGGCGAAAGCAATTTTATTACAACGGATTATTTGCTGTGATCTTGGATTAGATTTCAGATTGCTGCGCTGTGAGATTTCAGTATTGAGATTGGATTAGGGAATTGATGGACATGCGGCTCTTCGAAGGGAAATTCAATTGAAATATGATTGTTTTATAGCCCAGTGATTTATCGCTGGGTATATTGGGGAGGGTAATTCGAGATTTCGTAGAGACGCGATTTATCGCGTTTATCAAGATTTATTGCTAACTAGTATTGAAATTGCTGCGCTGTGAGATTTCAGTATTGAGATTGGATTAGGGAATTGATGGACATGCGGCTCTTCGAAGGGAAATTCAATTGTAATACGATTGTTTTATAGCCCAGTGATTTATCGCTGGGTATCTTGGAGAGGGTAATTCGAGATTTGGTAGAGACGCGATTTATCGCGTTTATCAAGATTTATCGCTGGGGCTTGCGGAGAGGAAAATTCAGTTAGAAAATTATAATTGGATGCAATAAAATCTCGGTAATATCAAATGGCAAGGTCGAACCCAAGCTTCGGCAGCTGCGGATTCTCGGTATGTCGGCATCGGGAATTGAATTCGAGAATTTGAGTGATACAATCATATCACCATGCAAGGTTCTGCTTTTTCCATTTTCTACTCATCCTTCATTCACTTTTCCTTAAAGCAATTTCCTATGCATGCATAATTTTTTTATCTTAGCTCCCCATTCAAAATAAAGGCATTGAAACCCGAAGAAACTGTAGATTTTCAGATAAAACGTACCTGGCAAAGTATTGCCAAAATGTACAATGAGGTGGCCGCTGGTTATGGCGCTACCATGGCAACGGGATTTGTTCTCTTAAATATAGATAGCGAAAAAGGAACTCCTTCCACGGCTTTAGGTCCAAAAATGGGTATGGAAGCCACTAGTATGAGTCGCATCCTGAAATCGATGGAGGAAAAGGAATTGATTGAAAGAAGGCCCAATCCTGCCGACGGTCGTTCGGTATTAATTCACCTTACTCCCTTTGGGCGCGAAAAGCGCAAAGACGCTAAGCAAGCGGTTATTAACTTCAATACTTCTGTTTTTCAGCGCTTCAATGAAAATGAAATGTCTACCTTCTTCAAAGTTATTGAAGGCATAAATACCATGATAATTGATCATAAACTAGAATCCGAAAAAGTATAGTATGAAAAAAGTCATTCAGCACGCCACGGTTTTAGGCTCGGGCATAATGGGCAGCCAAATTGCCTGCCATCTTGCTAATGTGGGCGTAAAAGTTTTACTCTTAGACATCCCGCCAAGGGAATTATTACCCGCCGAGGAAAAAGCTGGTCTTAATCTTGATCATCCCAAAGTGCGCAATCGCATTGTAAACGATAGCCTTACTAAGGCCGTGAAAATGAATCCCGCGCCCTTATTCGATATGGCTTATGCTAGCCGAATAAGCACTGGTAATTTCGACGATGATTTAGATAAAATCGCTAAAACCGATTGGATTATTGAAGTGATTGTGGAACGTCTCGATATCAAGCAAAGTCTTTTCGAGCGTGTGGAAAAACACCGCAAGCCGGGTACTTTCATTTCTTCTAATACCAGCGGTATTCCCATTCATTTAATGACGCAAGGTCGTAGTGAGGATTTCAATCAGCATTTTTTAGGAACCCACTTTTTTAATCCGCCCCGTTATCTCGAACTTTTAGAAATAATCCCTACTTCTCATACAAAACCTGAGGTAGTGGATTTTTTTATGCATTATGGCGACCGTTTTCTTGGCAAAACCACCGTACTGTGTAAAGATACACCGGCCTTTATCGCCAATCGTGTTGGGGTATTCGGAATTATGGATCTCTTTCACAAGGTTTCCGAAATGGGCCTTTCGGTAGAAGATATTGATAAACTTACCGGACCTTTAATTGGTCGTCCGAAATCGGCCACTTTCCGCACTGCCGATGTGGTAGGTTTAGATACCTTAATCCACGTAGCTAATGGTTTAGCTCAGGCGGTGCCAAATGACGAGCAAAAAGAAAAGTTCATTCTACCTGCTTTCTTGCAGAAAATGCAGGAAAATAATTGGCTTGGTTCTAAAAGCGGACAAGGTTTTTACAAGAAAGTAAGCAATGCCGAGGGAAAATCAGAAATCCTTTCTCTCGATTTAGATACTCTCGAATATACTTCTCAGAAGAAATCGAAATTCACCACCCTCGAACTCACTAAGAATATTGATGACATTCGTGAGCGTTTCAAGGTTCTTATTAAAGGAAAAGATAAAGCAGGTGAATTTTACCGTCGCAGCTTAGCGGGAATTATGGCTTATGCCGCTAATCGTATTCCCGAAATTTGCGATGAACTATATCGTATCGATCAAGGCATGCGTGCTGGTTTCGGCTGGAAGCATGGTCCATTCGAAATTTGGGATGCTATTGGTCTAGATAAAGGTATCGAACTTATTGAAGCGGAAGGATTGGCTTTAGCTTCTTGGGTGAAGGAACTTAAGGCCTCCAGTGGAACGGGCTTCTATAAAATTGAAAACGCGCAAGCTCATTATTACTCCATTCCCGACAAGGGCTACAAACTGATGCCTGGTGGAAAGAGCTTTATTGTGCTTGACCATATTCGTCCGACCAAAACCGTTTGGCAAAACAGCGAATGCGCGGTTGAAGATTTGGGCGATGGTATTTTAAATATTGAATTCCGTTCTAAAATGAACTCCTTAGGCGGTGGCGTTTTAGCAGGTATCAATAAAGGAATTGAACTCGCAGAAAAAGACTTCCAAGGCGTCGTGATTTCCAATCAAGGCGATAATTTCTCCGTAGGGGCGAACTTAGGAATGATCTTTATGATGGCGGTGGAGCAGGAGTATGACGAATTAAACTTCGCCATTAAATATTTCCAAGACACCATGATGCGCGTGCGTTATTCCAGTATTCCTGTAGTAGTAGCGCCACACCAAATGTCGCTCGGTGGTGGTTGTGAAATGTCGCTTCACGCAGATGCGGTACAAGCAGCAGCCGAGACTTATACTGGACTCGTAGAGTTTGGAGTAGGCGTAATCCCTGGTGGTGGCGGAACTAAAGAATTAACCCGTCGTGCCTCGCAACGTTATTTGAAAGACGATATCGAAACCAATGCTTACCGCGAGTATCTCTTTATGATTGGTCAGGCGCAAGTAGCGAAATCAGCCAAAGAAGCTTTTAACATGGGCATCTTCGTAGAAGGTCGCGATGGTATCTCCTTAAATCGTCATCGCTTAATTGCAGATGCGAAAGAACGCGCAATGGCTTTAGCCGCTAATGGCTATGTAATGCCCGTTCGCGAACGTGATATTAAAGTCTTAGGAAAACAAGCACTCGGAATGTTTACGGTTGGCGCTCATACCATGCTCGAAGGTGGATTTATTACTCCTCACGAGAAGAAAATGGTGGAGAAGCTGGGCTATGTAATGTCTGGCGGCGACCTTAGTTCTCCCACTATGGTTTCCGAGCAATACCTCTTAGATCTTGAGCGCGAAGCTTTCTTAAGCCTCTGCACCGAAAAGAAAACTATGGAGAGAATACAGCATATGTTGAAGACGGGGAAAGTTCTTAGGAATTAGTAGTGAGTATTTAGTATTAAGTAGTTAGTAGGGCTGCGCGGTAGAACTAGTTTTTATCGTCTGCCGTAAAAGAAAGAATTTTAGCAGTTGCTTAATATTTCTAAATTCAATCAACTTTTTGTTAAATTGACTTTTGTCCCTTTAACTACAAGGTACTAACTGCTAAATACTCCTCGATATTGGAGACAGGGAAGGTGTTGAGGAATTAGTAGTGAGTCTTTAGTATTAAATAGTTAGTAGGGCTGCGCGGTAGAACTAGTTTTTATCGACTGCCAAAAAGAAAGAATTTAAGCAGTAGCTAAGTATTTCGTAATTCACTGGAACACTTGTCAAATTGATCTTTGTCCCTCTAGCTACTAAGTATTAACTACTATTTACTAACAAAATGCACCAATATAAAGAACTGAAAACTTGGCAAAAAGCAATGGATTTAGCAACTGAATTATATAAAGTAATCGGGACATTTCCCTCTTCGGAGCGATTTGGCTTAAGTTCACAAATGCAAAGATCTGCGGTCTCAGTTCCTTCTAATATTGCAGAAGGTGCCGGTCGTAGTACGAAGGCCGATTTCGCCAAATTCTTAGATATTACCCAAGGCTCTTTAAATGAATTAGAAACACAGCTAATACTTGCTCAGCGCTTAGGTTATATTGAAATGATTAAAGTGGATAAAATGCAAGTAGAAATAAACGAATTACAAAAGATGAATTATAAGCTCATACTATCACTGCGAAGATGAGTATTGAGTCATTTTATCAAGCTCATACTAACTACTAACTACTCAGTACTGAGTACTAACTACTAACAAACTAACTACTAATACAATGAACGCATACATCGTAGCCGCAAAAAGAACCGCCGTTGGCAAGGCACCAAAAGGAAAATTTAGATTTACTCGTCCTGATAATTTGGCGGGCACGCTTATTCAGGAAATAATGAAGACCATGCCGCAATTAGATAAAAATCGTATTGACGATGTAATTGTGGGAAATGCTATGCCGGAGGCGGAGCAGGGGATGAACATCGGTCGTTTAATTTCTTTGATGGGTTTAGATACCGTTAAAGTTCCTGGTGTAACCGTGAACCGCTGGTGCGCTAGTGGCTTGGAGACTATCGCCATGGCTTCGGCAAAGATCAATGCCGGTATGGCCGATTGCATAATCGCCGGTGGAGTAGAGAGCATGAGTTATGTTCCCATGGGAGGCTATAAAGTGGTGCCAAGTTATGAACTTGCCAAGGCGCATGCCGACTATTATAATAATATGGGTTTAACGGCAGAAGCGGTAGCACAGGAGTATAATATCAGTCGTGCCGATCAAGATCAATTTGGTTTTGAGTCGCACATGAAAGCTTTAAAAGCCATTGAAACTGGTCGGTTTAAAGACGATATTCAACCCATTGAAGTAGAAGAGATTTACCTCGATGAAAACGAAAAGCGCCAGGTTCGTACTTATACGGTAGATACTGATGAAGGTCCCCGTTTAGGCACTTCCGTAGAAAGCATGGCGAAACTACGTCCGGTATTTGCGGCCAAAGGTTCGGTAACCGCAGGTAATTCGAGTCAAATGAGCGACGGCGCCGCCTTCGTGATGGTAATGAGTGAAAAGATGATGAATGAGCTAGGCTTAAAGCCTATTGCGCGCATGGTGAACTACCAAGTAGTAGGAGTAGAGCCCCGCTTAATGGGTATTGGTCCAGTAGATGCTATTCCGAAAGTATTAAAGGCTTCTGGTTTAAATAAAAACGACATGGATTTATTTGAATTGAATGAGGCTTTTGCCTCGCAGTCTTTAGCAGTGATTAGAACGCTAGATTTAGATCCCGCCAAGGTGAATGTAAACGGTGGCGCTATTGCCATGGGGCATCCACTAGGTTGTACCGGAGCAAAACTATCGGTGCAGTTATTTAATGAACTTAAAAAGCGTGACCAGAAATACGGCATGGTAACAATGTGCGTAGGAGAAGGTCAGGGGGCAGCAGGTATTTATGAAATGATGTAGCCGCAGGCTTTTTAGAACTTTAAAACCTCAGTCATCACGGCTGGGTTTTTTTGTTTCCTGTAACTTGAAGGCAAACTCTTTTTGTTTAGTTTCAAGTGGTTTATAAACAGAGGCTTAAAAATATTTTTTTGGGGTCTTGTCCCTTTTTGGTGTTTAGTTGCGTATACCCTATTGTAGAAACAATTAAAACTCAGTAAAATGAAAAAATTAGTACTTATGGCCTTAATGGCCTTCGGCTTTGGAGCCTTTGCTCAAAACAATCTTACCATAAATGTGGTCGATACCGGTATGGCTTTTCAACCGGGCGTAGCGGTATTTTATTATTCCTCACCCTCAGCTTTTTTTGGGAATGGCTATCAAAATCCTCCCACCTTTGAAAGCTATGATACTTATACATATACCAATAATAACGGTGTAGCGAATTTTTGGATTGGTAATTTGAGCGCAATGGATACCATCTTTTGGGCTACCAAAGATTGCAGTGGTAATGCAGTTTGGGGTACCGCTGTTTACAGCCCCAATACTCCTTCCATAACGGCTGCATTATCTCTATCTTGCCCTCCTAGCGATTGTGAAGTGCTTTTTAACACTTTTACCTTTTCAACACCGTTGGATACTATCTATGTTATTGAAGCAATATCGCTTTTAGAATTCTCACGCACTAGCTTGCCTGCTGGTATTCCTTCTACCATGACAATCAATGGTGTTAGTACTTCAGGTTTTACCTCTTCTAGTTATGATAGTATTTCCTTTAGTAACTCTAATTATCCTAATGGAGTGTCTTTTTGCTACTCTCGTGTAGACAGCTCTTGTACTTTTACCTGCGATTCTATTGGTAATACTGGTGGTGGTTCTGGAACTGGTGGCAACCCAAGCCTTATTACTTGTGGAGCCAATTATATTGTTGACACAGTAAACTCTGGTTTATTCCAAGGACAATTAGTTTTATGGGAAAACTCAAGTTCTACTGGCAACATTATCAGCTACGATTGGGATTTCGGAGATGGTACAATCATCAGTGCTCAATACCCCAGCCATACTTATACTACAATAGGTGTATACGGTGTTTGTTTAACTATTACTGCGGTAGATAGCGCAGGAATCGACACTTGTGTGAATACGTATTGTGATTCTATCGGTTTCGATGCCAACGGAAACTTGGTTTACAAAGGCATTACCGGCTTTACCATTAATGTAATTGATCCTGCTACCGTTGGTTTAGACGATAAAGTGCTAGAGTCTTCTTTAAGTCTTTATCCAAACCCCGCCGCCGAAAAAGCAAACCTTAGCTGGGATGCTAGTTTAAACGTGCAAAACGTTGAGGTGTATAGCATTAGCGGTCAGAAGTTAATTGACTTCCAGCCTACTAGCAATACAGCTGAAATTACTGGTTTAGAATCTGGTGCCTACTTAGTAAGAGTAAGCAGTAAAACCGCTTCTAAAACCTTGCGTTTAATAGTTGAATAATTGCTCTTTCTGGAAAGCAGTGGGTTTAGGCCTACTGCTTTCTTACCTTTATGGCGCATGAACAGCCCCCCAACCAAAATTATACATAAGTGTATAAAGAATGACCGCAAGGCACAGTCTGAACTTTATCAGCATTGCTTTGCGTATTTATTGGCGATCTGTTTTCGTTATAAACGCAATCGTGAAGATGCGGTTGCCCTTTTAAATGAAGGTTTTTTAAAAGTACTACTCAACCTAAAAGACTACGACGAGGAGCGCGATTTTTTTAGCTGGATTGCCACCATCATGGTAAACAGTGCCATCGACGATTTTCGTAAAAACAAAAACTACCAACAACAAACCGATTTTAAAGAAGCCGATGAGGACTTCGAAGAAATTGAACTAGGAAAGGGCCTCGCTTCTGTAATGGATGAACTAAGCCTTAATGATGTAAAGGAGCTGATTTTTAAATTACCAGAAAACGAGAGACTGGTTTTTAGTCTCTATGAATTTGAAGGATATAAGCATCACGAAATAGCCGAGAAATTAAATTGCTCCGAACGCAGTTCGAAACGCTATCTCGCTTCAGCAAAAGAAATTTTAAAAGGAAAGCTCATCTCAATGAGCAATTTAAAACGAGTGGTATAATGGCTAAACATTGGGAAAAATTAAGCGATAAATTGGGCTCTTCCGCAGAGGGGCCCAGTGCTGCTGATTGGGCTGCCATGGAGCAAATGATTGCCAACACGCCCGGTCTTCAAGCCAAGCCTTTCTTTACTACTTCTGTTAAAATTGCAATACTTTCCTTCGCACTAGTTATTAGTAGTGCAGCGCTTTGGTGGATTACAAAGCCTTCACTCGAAACTATTGATCAAAATCAAGAGATTCAAGAAAAAATGTCTTCTTCACCCCAAATAACAGCTCCTATTCCGGCTGCAAAAGAAATAAATTCCGAATCTAATTTACCTCTCAACTCAACTGAAAATATCAGTAAGCATAACATTGAAAAAGCGACTAATAACGACCTAGCTCCAAAAGGTCGAGAAAATTCTACCCTCGTTAAACCTTCTTCGGAAAGCAAAACTAATGTGTCAAATAATAGCGCAGTCCAAGCCGTTCAAGCTATCGCGAATGTTACAAAGAACGCATCTGCCGAAGAGCAAAAAAATAACAAAGTAGAGGCACTAGAGAATAGAACGGAGACGAACTCAGCTAATAGTAATCTCGCCGCCAAAGAATCGTCAGTCTCAAAATCTAGCGCAGTGCAAACGGAGGAAAAAAGTACTGAGCCTATCGTAATCCATCCTGAAAACTCAAGTTCAGAAATTCCATTCGCCAACTCAATTGCTTTAGGCTCCAATGTTGACGTCAACAACTCGACAACGGCCAAGGACTTGCCTAGCGATTCCCTGTCAAGTAAAGAAAATTCACTCTTTTCAGAGGCTAATGCTTCTTACGATAGTAGCGCTCAAAATATCTCAAACTCAAACTCAGGCGAAGCAGCAGCCCTGGCAGCAACAGCTAACGCTCCTTCTAGCGACGACGATTTCATTAATGCGGCCACGGGCTTCAAATTACAAGCGGTTAACTTCGCTTTAGGGGGCGCTAGCAATTTTGCCAATCCGCCCGGTTTCGGTTTCCAAGCTGCCGTCGATTTCCAGTGGAATAGAAATAATTGGTTCTTCCAAGGTGGCCTTAGTATCAGTCAAGATTACCGTCAGTATGAATACAATGTATTGGAAAACAATACTTTAATAGACAGTACTTGGTCTTTAACTACCAGTAATCGCCAGGTGGCTTCCGTTAGCGCGATTTGGGTAATCGATTCCATCAATGCCGGACATTATGAGTACGATACCACTTTTCAAACCGTAATAGATACCAGCATTGTGTTAAATATCGATAGCAATGATTACCAAATTAGCTATCCAAAATCACAACAAATCCGCTTTCAATATGCCGAGCTACCGCTACTTTATGGCTATCAAAGTCAGTTCGGCTCTTGGACCCTCTCGCTGGCCGCTGGCTTAAGTGTGCAACAAGCGCTTGCAATAAACGACGAGAACTATGTTCGCGCTGAGGCCTTTAGCTTGGCCTTTTTAGTGCAGCCTGCAATTTCCTATAAAATTAGCCAACAGTGGTCCGTTTTTTCGCGTTTACGCTTGCAAGAACAGCTGCTCGAGAATCGGCTTTTCCAAACCAATCAAAGTCCATACTCTTGTCAGTTGGGCGTATCCTACCACTGGTAAGATCTGTAGATTAGGATACTCTGCAATGAAAAGGTGCTTCGTATGAGGCACCTTTTTTTTTGGGCGCCTACTACCTGAGTTCGGCGTAAAATTATAGCCTCAGATTTTCAAGAAAAGGAAAAGACTCATCTGGATCGTGCAGCGGTAGCGGGCTACAGCAAGTGAAAAGATGCAGGATTTTAATTTTTCTTGAAAAGACATTGCTAAGCCCCTTCTAAAAAGCGTTTTTCTGCGCCTTAGCCCTTCGCAATAGCCCGCTATTGCTTCAGCGCTTCGGCTTGAAACCCACTATTTATAAGAGGTCTGAGGCCTAATTTTACATCCAACTCAGGTTAGAGGCTTTTCTTCCAAATCCCCCAGCTAAAATCTAATCTCGCAACGTGCTGGCGGGGCTTCCT
>Ga0075467_10002150_pt1 | contig 15691 bp, 13 predicted proteins | sample DEB08_DNA_9_FD_75067 | JGI IMG/M metagenome (GOLD analysis project Ga0075467, IMG submission 75067) | Aqueous microbial communities from the Delaware River and Bay under freshwater to marine salinity gradient to study organic matter... | ecosystem: Environmental > Aquatic > Marine > Coastal ... | reverse complement strand
TGTGATTATAATTTTGCAATTATTGTCTCCCTATTATAAATTTTAAGTTTATTCAAAGCACATTAAATACGAGATTTATACATTAAATGCGTTTATGTTATCGTTAAACTAGGCGTATACTGTATTAAAACTCATACCTAAACGCATATTTTTATTGTCTTTAGGTCACATATGTGAAATTATTAACTTAAAATTGTATTTAGTTAGTTTTCTCAGTGTTTTGAACTGGGGGTCAAGCTTGAATTGTGTAAATAGTCCCAAGTAGCAATTGGGCGACGCGAGTCAAGATAAATTCATTTATTACCATAACACTTTATAAAAGAAGAAAATAAATTTAATTAAAGAAGAAAAACAGAAAGTATGATGAAAAATAACATTTTAACACCATTCAAGTATCTCACGATGTTAGTGATGGCCTTGAGTTTAACCTTTCTCACTAATTGTAGTGACGATGACGACGTTGATGCGCCGGTTGATGAACCAGTATCAGAATATGACGATATTATGCAAACCTTGGCTGATGTTGGAGGATACGATACATTAATATTCCTTCTCGAAACATATCCGATTGATGCAAATGGCACATTGCTGTCTTCATTGTTTTCAGAAGACGGTACATACACCCTATTTGCACCCAATAATGATGCATTTGCAGCATTGTATGCAACAGTAGGTGTGAGTAAGGCAAGTGATGTTAGTCCTGCGATCATAGTGTCTCTATTGACTTATCATGGTGCTGGTACTATCATTGATGAAATAACTCCGGGTGCTAGCATTGCCACTGTTCAAGGTGAAGCAATCGTTGTAAATCAGGACAATCCTGATGCTGACGGTTCTGAAGGATCACCGGAAGACGGTACACTCCTTACAGGGTCCAATACAAAGGGTATTGTGGTGGCTGATGAACCAATCATGGCTTCGAATGGAGTTATTTGGGACGTTGGAACTGTCCTTATACCCCCTGGTACAGGAGATTTATTGGCAAGTATTTTAGGAACAAATGCTGCATCTTTATTGATTAGTAATACCTTTTCTGCTATGGGTGGAGCACTTCAAGCATCTGAGGTCTTTGCCGTGACAAACGAGTTGCCAAGTCTTATAGATTATTTAGCCAATCCAGAGGTAATATCTACTGTTTTTGCTGTACCTAATGCTGTATTTGAGGCTACTGGTCTTTCTGTTGAAACTTTTTCTGGAGAAGATTGGTACGGTATTCTTTCTCATCACGTAATAAGCGCGGCAGCAGCCTTGAAAGCTACCGATGATGCTTCTAATGTTCTTGATGCAGCTTCACTTACAGGTGGATTGTTTGATGAGGGTAAAATTGTTGATGGAATGATAGGTATGGATGATGGTAGTGGTGGGATTGTTTTTGTTCCTCTTTTTATCAAATATGAGGCAGATCTAGCTGGTCAATTTGGAGGTGGCACAGGAGTCCTTATTGATAGTGATCTTGACTTCGCAATGGGTATGAGTCCAGATTCTGCTGGTTTTTGGAATGCTGAAGTTCTGTTTCCAGATGCTGTTACAAATGTTAACGGTATAATCCATGTTATCGCTGGTTTTTTAACACCTATGAAACCAGAAGCCCCTGAAAACCCAATGGAAGGGACATGGACACTTGCACCTGTCGCAGGAGCCCTAGCAGTAGGTCCTGCAACAGACGATCTAAGTTGGTGGTCGAGTGATGCGGCGGCCGTTACAACAAGAGATTGTCATTTTGATGATCAATATGTTTTCGACGCTGGTACGATGAGCACTAATGATGCTGGTGAGGAGATTTGGTCAGGGGAGTATACAATTCTCACAGATGGGTCCACTTGGTTAGAACCAGGTCAAGAGGGTGTAGATGCTGAAGGCTGTGGTACCCCTGTTGCTCCGCATGATGAGTCAAATGCGCCTTTTACTTACGAGGTAAATGTTGATGCTGAAACGGTTACTTTATATGGAGTCGGAGCTTACTTTGGTTTGGCTAAAGCAACTAATGAGGGTGAACTCTGGAATTCAGGGACAGGAGAAGTTCTTTTGGATGCAAATACAATCACTTCGCGTACTTATGCTTTGGCAGGAGGTGATGATGATCCAGATCATCATGCAACCTTCCAAGTTGTTTACCCTGGTGGCGTTTGGCAATTCATTTTAGCTAATGCTGATCATGAAGGTGGTGACGGAAACGGTGGTGGTGAGCATAATGGTCCAACCGACGTTACTTTTCACTTAGATTTCAATACTTATCTAGCTGATACAAGCAAAACAGAAACAGCACCGTTTTTAAATGGAACATTTAATGGCTGGTGTGGAGATTGTAATCCAATGACTGATGAAGACGGAGATGGTATTTATACAATCACTATTCCACTTGATACAGGCCTTTACGAATGGAAATTTACTGCTGGCGGATGGAATGATCAAGAGATGTTCGATGCGGGTACAGCGGGTACAATTGGTGATGAGTTTGTAAATAGACTTTTGACCGTAGTACCTAACATGATGGAAATGAATGTAGGACCCTACTGCTGGAATACATTTGAGCCCTGTCCACCACCATCTGCAAGTGTCACTTTTCGTTTAAATTTCTCCACATATTTAGCTGATACAAGCAAAACAGAAACAGCACCGTTTTTAAATGGAACATTTAATGGCTGGTGTGGAGATTGTAACCCAATGACGGAAAGTACTGTCGCAGGTGTATATACAATCACTATCCCACTTCCAGCGGGCGATCATGAATTAAAATTCACTGCTGGTGGATGGAATGATCAAGAAATGTTTGATGCTGGTACAGAAGGTACTGTTGGTACTGAATTTGTGAATCGAATTTTAACAATCGCCGAGACAGATATCGATACAGATGTTGATTACGGAGTTTATTGTTGGAATGCGTTTGCTGATTGTGAATAATCTAACATAAAAAAATAAATAATAAAAAAAGGCCAACGAAATTCGTTGGCCTTTTTTTATTATTTTAACTCAAGAACCTCTGTACTAATCCATATTTACTTAATATACATTCTTATGGTATAATTGATCTTGACGAAGTAAATGATGAAATACGCAAATTCATCCTCTAATAGGTTCCCAGTGAAGCAGTAGTAAGTGATAAAATTTGAGCATCGATAAACTCTTTGCTGAATCAAGATTCCATGACTATGAAACTCTACCCCTTCAACAAATCAGCACTGATCCCTAAATGATCCATACTAGGGTTTGAATATGATTTATATGAACTGATTCGTTTAAACGATAAAAATCCCAATGCTGTTTACACCTCTCATTGATCAAAATAAATACACTCAAACTCCCAATACGGTGCCGCAGCGTGCACAATACTTGGCCTTAGAACTATGTCTCTGTTTTCCGCAAGAAGAACATTTTCTCTTTTTCTTGTAAGCCTTTTTATGTGAGACCTTGTTCAACTCGGAGCTTACAATACCTGTAGGTACCGCTATAATGGCATATCCCATGAGCATCAAGGTAGCTGCCAAAATTTGTCCAAATACGGTAACCGGATATATATCGCCATAACCTACCGTGGTCGTGGTCACAATGGCCCAATAAATACTGCGGGGTATACTGTCAAAACCATTTTCACCCCCTTCTATTAGATACATTAAAGTTCCCATGATAATCACTAGCGTCAATACGCCCCCAAGAAAGACTAAAATTTTATGCCTTCCTGATATCAATGCTTTCACCAAAACCCGAGATTCTGAAAGCTGACGACTGAGTTTTAAAATCCTAAATACTCGCAGCAAACGTACCGCACGAACGACTATTAAATAAGAACCTCCGGCATAAAATAAAGTCAAATAGGTAGGTATGACGGCCATAAAATCAACGAGCCCGAAGAAACTAAATAAATAACTTGAAGGTTTCCTCGATATCCACAACCTTAATAGAAATTCAATTGAAAAAAATATAGTAAATAGCCATTCTAAAATATAGAATAATTCTTCATATCTAGAGCTTATAGATTGAACGCTCTCCAACATGACAAGTAGTATGCTCGTCAGTATCATATAGAGCAGCACTACGTCAAATAAGCGACCTAGACGAGTATCGGTTCCAAAGATGATAATACAGAGTTTTTGACGCGTATTCTGTAGGTAGTTAAAATGGCTATCGTCTTTCATAATTACAAATTTATAAAACAATAAAAAACCCCACCATAAGTAGGGTTTAAAATATCATTTATCTGCGTTCTGAAACTTATCTTCTCATAAATTCATCAAAAGTAATGGACAAGTAATAAATCGCACCAATACTTGGGCCTCCTAAACTTTGGATATAGTATTTATTTGAGAGATTTGAAGCTCCCAGTTTCAAAATTGACTTAAGAGAAGAAAGCTTATAAGAAACTTGAGCATCTAATGTATTGTATGCAGGTACGTTCCCCTGCGCAAAAGAAGACTCCCATCTAAACTCAGTCTGATATCTATAAGTCATATTAAATCCGAAATTTTTAAAAAGATTTCTATTCCCAAAGTTAATATTGACTTTATGCTCAGGGGTATTGAAATCAAATAATGTGTTCCCTTGCTCATAATCTGCTCCACTGATGAACTGATTCCAGGAGTAATTAATCCCAAATTTATAACCCTTAGGTAAAGAATAATCCAGCCCTGCTACGACGCCCTGTGTATAAACAGGTTTGGTCATGTTTGTTGTCAAAGCATAGGTGTCATCGGAAGATCCCAATAATAACCTTGAGTTAGTTGCCCCCTTCGTAGAATCAACCACCCCAATGTTTGTGATGAAATTGGTGTATATATTATAGAAATAAGCCATGTCAATTACCAACTTATTGTTAATAACACTTTTGTATCCCACTTCAAATGTTTTTACTTGCTCAGGTTTGACCGGGTTAAATTCAGTATAACGATCCAATACCATAACAGCATCCGCACTATCTACCCCTGAATATATTTCATTTCTATAATCTAAAACCGACTGAAGTTTATAGTAAGTATTATTTTGAGGATCTGGAACGTAGGTATCGTAAAACTCCGGTAATCCACCGAGTAATCTACTACTGATAATATCTAAATTTATATACTGATTTTGCGTAGTCGGTATTCTGAATCCAGTTTGATAAGAAAATCTAAAAAAGTGATTATTATTGGGATTTAAGACTGCCGAAATTCTAGGATTCACTTGACCCTTAAAATTTTCATTTTTATCATATCTCAAAGAACCCGAAAGTTTCAGCCAGTCTGAAACCCGTTTGGCGGTCTGAGCATAAATACCATATTCTTTGATGGTAATCTCATTTCCGACGGTATCTGGAAATATGGTGCCATTAGATCCCAAATCAAACATTCTAAAACTGGCTCCCACTTGAAGCTCCATGAAATCAATATCATTTTTGAAATCATACTGACCATCTGCTTGATACATCGCCGATCTATCATTAAATAAAGGACCTTCCGGAATCACGCCAGTCATTACTCTGCTTTTCAAATCTGCTAATGTGTAAGGATCGCCCGTCGCTCCTTCGGTGATAGATCCACCATTTACCTCGTCAGCTAAATATCTACCATCTATCTGGTCTCTGGCATAAGTATGCGCAGCATATTCTATTTGCATTCGTTCATCACTTGGCAGACCTTGAATTTCACCTGGGAGGAGTCCCTCCTCAACGGAGAGATAACGTAAGTACTCTACTCCGTAATCACCAAAATAATTAAAAAATCCTGCGGGTAAAACCGAAGGCCTCGCTGGATCATTATTGGCCAGATTTATGGCTTCTTGATGCATCCTGATACCTAGGAACTCCGTGATATAGGAATCACCAGAATTCTCAACAGTCCCATATGCCCTAACATGAAAATTATCCCCTTTGAGCTCCAGTTTTTGTTGAACAATTCCAAAATTAACCAATGAATAACGCTGGGCCCCAGTATAAATACTGGTCCCCCACCCACCATTGAATGTATAACTGACCTCAGCCTTATCATTCAAACGATAATGAAGGGCTGTATTAAATTTATAATTTTCAGCACCATAATCAATAAGATCAATTTCTTGATAAGGAGTAATATTTACCGGATGATTGGGGAGATCACCTGCTGAAATATAAGGACGAGGAAATTTATTGTTGGAAAATTTATTCAATGGCAGCTGACCATAAGTTTTAAAATCCTCACTTTGAGCGAGTAAGGCTAAATTAACCCCTGCCTCATCACCTTGATAATGTAATCGATCTGCTCCTGGATTGATCCCACCAATACTGGCAAACGGATTGGTAGCTGCATTTCTATCCATATCAGAATTTCCATGCCAATCTTCAGCAACAGAATAGGAAAAGTTAATTTTATAGGCAAATTTATTATTGTATGCTTTGGCATAGCGCAATGATCCTTCATACATAGGTTGCGCAGTATAGTTCGATTGCGTATCGTTCATATGATTCATCCCTATCTTTTGAAAGGCACTTAATCCTTGATATTCAAAAGGGTTTTTACTATTGATGAGCAGCACTCCACTGAATGCGTTAGGTCCATAAAGGGCAGATGAGGCTCCCGGAATCAGCTCAAGTGATTCAACGTCCAACTCAGAGGGACCATTTAAATTCCCAACAGGAAAATTTAAGGCAGGTGCCTGGCTATCCATTCCATCAATTAATTGTACAAATCGGGTGTTGCCCGTATTGGCAAATCCTCGTGTATTGATGACCTGAAAATTAATACTGCTAGAGGCTACATCGACACCTTTCAAATTGGCAATGGCCTTATAATAGTTGTCAGCCGAAGTGTTTTGAATATCCAAAATATTCATTCGCTCTATAGACACTGGGGATTCAAGGATTCTCTCTTCTATTCTAGAAGCCGATACTACTATTTCTTGTCCAATTTCAACGGATTCCTCGAGAATGATTTCCATACCCATAATGTTGGCATCGTTTATTTCAATCTCCTGACCATTGTAGCCAATGCTTGTTATCGCCAAAGTAATTGGAGGAGCCGCCTGTACACTGAGATTAAATTTTCCGTAGAAATCTGTCACGGTACCTAATACGGTTCCCTTCACCACGACATTAACCCCAATCAAAGGTTCGCGATTGTCTTTATCCAATACCACTCCGGATATCTGTGTTTGTGAAAAGGACACGAGAGGCAAAAACAAAAGCCCGAACAGTATTAAAATATTTGAAATAACAAACTTCATAAATTCTAAATTAAAATTGTTTTGTTAATAATAGTTATTTTTTTTTAAAAAATGGCACTAAGACCTAACTAAACACAATAAGATTTATAACTCTCATTACTGCAAATTTAAGCTTTCTTATTTAGATACTCGTTTGTTTAAAATTATGCACTTTACCAGTTCAAAACTTTTAGGAATTTTCTTTATTATCAGCATAAATTATAAAAATAATATAAATAAGCAGATGACATCATTTCATTCTAAACAGTCCAAATAGAGCTATCTTATTCTAAAAATACTCATAATTTACCTAATAAATAACTTCCTATTCCGCTTCCTTTTTGACATGTTCTACCAACTTATCGCAGAGTCCATTAATTTCTTCTGACATAAATTGATCTCCTGTGGCATTCAATAATGTCTGACCAATACCTCCCAAGCAATCAATATAAAATCGTTTCATTTCATCTAAAGGCATATCTTTTGCCCATAGATCGATTCTCAAAGTGTTTTTTTGATCGCTATCCCACAAAGAAACACTAATCGATTTGGTCTCTGAATAACCTGTTTTTTCCTTTTCATCTGCATCCCATTCGATTTTTTCTGGAATATTTTCATCGTCAAGCGAAACCTTGAACTTTATTTCTGACTCCTTCATTTGCTATAATTAACCTTTTCTAATATTATTTTCGCTGCTAATTTATCTTTTATCAATTGTTCTTTCAAGCCATCTAAATGGTTAAATTCAATTTCTTTACGAATGATTGCTACCAGTTCAACCCTTAGGTAGCTTCCATAAATATCCTTATTGAAATCAAACAAATGTGCTTCAATCGTCCGTTTTTTACCTTTAACAGTAGGACGCCACCCAATATTGAGCATCCCATCGAAGCGTTCAAGTCCCAAATATACAAATATGGCATAGACACCATCTGAGGGAATTAATTTGTAAGATTCAGAGATAAAGAGATTCGCAGTAGGAAACCCTATTTTTCTACCGATCTGATCTCCTCGGGTAACTATTCCAGATAAGCTATAGTAACGTCCAAGATATCCTTGAGCGGCATCTACCTCTCCAGCAGCCAAGGCTTGGCGGATATTGGTAGAACTGATCCCCACTTGGTCTATATCCAATCGTGAGATTTCTTCGATCTCTAAACCAAAACGTTCCTTATTCTTTTTTAAAAAATCAATATCTCCTGTCTGATTTTTACCGAAGCGGTGGTCGTAGCCGATGATGAATTTTTTAGCTTTGATCCCTTTTATTAATACTTTCTGGACAAAAGCTTCCGGTGATAATTCCGAAAATTCTTTTGAAAATCGTACTTTTAACAAATAATCAATCCCTATATCACTCAGTAGTTTTACTTTTTCTTCAAATGTACTGAGTAGTTTCAATGAACTCGACCCCTTTCCCAATACAAATCTGGGATGCGGCCAATAAGTGATGACCACACTTTCTCCTCCGCGCGTTTGAGCTTGCTGAACCAAACCACTTAAAATTTTCAGATGTCCAGAATGAACTCCATCAAAGGTACCACTGGTGACAATGGGTAAAATACAAGCATCCAATTCCTTAAAATGATCAATTACTTTCATTTTTCTGAATTAATTTGATCAACTAATTGCTCAAGCTGAAAGGCATTTTCCAATTTATAGCCTCCAACTTGCGTTCTTACCAACTCCTTTAAATACCCCCCTACACCCAATTTTTCACCTAAATCCTTTGCGAGGCTCCTGATGTAAGTACCCTTTGAACATACCACTCTGAAATGAATTTCAGGCAAATGTACCCGAGTAATCTCGAACTTATACACTTTAATTTTTCGTGACTTAAGCTCAATGATTTCATTTTTTCGGGCACTTTTATAGGCCCGCTGCCCATTGACTTTAATCGCTGAATAAATAGGCGGTATCTGATCCAGTTCTCCCGTTAACGCTTCAACTGCTACAGCTATTTGTTGAGGCGTGACATGCATATAGTCTGAGGAAGAATCAAAAGGTGTTTCTAAATCGAAGGAAGGCGTAGTTTTACCTATTTCGATGATGCCTTCATAGGTCTTATCTAAGCCCTGAAGGCTTTCTAGTTTTTTAGTATACTTGCCTACGCCAATGAGTAACAAGCCACTTGCCAAGGGATCTAGGGTTCCGGCATGACCTATTTTCTTTATTTTCAGTAGGTACCTTAATTTGTTGACTACATCAAATGAGGTCCAACTTTTGGGTTTGTTGACCAGTAATAAGCTCCCTTCCTCTGGAATAATCATAGCATATAACTATAAGAAATAGCGGTCAAACCCAAAATAAAACAATAAATAGAAAAATAGATGAGTTTCCCTTTCTTTACAATTTTTACCATCCATCGACAAGCCAAATAACCAGAAATAAAAGCAGCCATAAATCCTAAAAATAAGGCCAAAATATTTACTTCAGGTTCTAAGTCAGGGAACTCAATATATTTTTTAATCTTGAGCAAACTTGCGCCAATTATGGGTAAAAGAACCATTAAAAAAGAAAATTTCGCTGCTTTTTCCCTACTTACTCCCAAGACTAATGCCATAGCAATCGTTGATCCAGATCGTGATATCCCCGGTAAAATGGCTATCGATTGTGCCAATCCAATAACCAAAGATTTCCCAAAAGTAACTTCACCTATACCCTGACTAAAATAGCGAGGTATAAATAGTAATATCGACGTAACCAGCAGCATACCCCCCACTAAAAACAAATCACCTGTGAAGAAAGCTTCAATTTCACTTTCAAAAAGTAGTCCAACTATACCTACAGGAATCATTGAAATGAATATCTTCAATACAAACTTTGTCGCATCATTCCATTCAAATTTTAATAACCCCTTAATTAATAAAAGAATGTCTTTATGAAAAACAAAAATAGTGCTCAGGCAAGTAGCCATATGAACGACCAAGGCAAACAAGAGGTTGTTTGTGGAGTTTATTCCCAATAAAACCACACCGATCTCTAAATGCCCACTGCTACTGACGGGTAAAAATTCTGTGAGACCTTGAACAATCCCCAGAATAAGCGCATCAATCCAAGTCATTTATTCTTCTAATTAGTCGCTTTTTTTGATTTATATAAAATGGCAACGAATTGAATCATGAATCCTGAAAAAACGATGATCGGACCTAAAGTTAAACCTAAGAATCCAAATCCATAAGTCTCTTGATCTAAGGACATGATCACAAAGCCTAAAAGAATCAAGACAATACCTAAGATCATGATCAGATAATTTATTTTTTTAAAAGCAAATTTGGTTTGAACTGACATTTGTTTTTGTTTAATAAAGTTCGTCTAGTGAAATTTTAAAATAACGCCTCATGGAGGATAAGGTGCTAAGATATGAGATTAAAAGGCCCAAAAATATCAAAACAGCAAATAAAATAAATAAGGGTTCTTCTGCATAAAGCTTATCTAAATCATCAATTTGATGTTGTGCAAATTGAATGATGCCAAAAATAATTCCCGAGGCCAAAATACCAGAAACCAATCCATAGATTAAAGATCTTTTCAAGAATGGCCACCTGATAAACCCTTTAGTAGCACCCACTAACTGCATACTCCTGATCAAAAATCTTTGAGAGAACAAGGCGATTCTTATGGTATTATTGATTAAAACAATCACAGCAACTAATAGTATCAGCGTCATACCCAAAAGCAATATCCCAATTTTTCTTAGATTTTTATTGATGCTGGCTATTAAAGATTCCTGAAAAACTACCTCATAAACTCCTGGCAACCGCCTTAAGTCTATCTCTATAGTTTTCAAGCTGTCTACCGATTGATATTGATTTATGATCTTCACTGAAAAGGCATCTCTCAGTGGATTATCCCCTAGAAATTTAGTGAAATCTTCACCAGTATCTCTGATAAATACTTCAGCAGCCGTTTCTTTACTAATAAACTTGATGTTTTCTGTAGCATCATCTGATCGAATGTAAGGTCGAGTAGTCATGATCTTTTCCAATCGCTTCACATCATGATCTCTGATAGATTTATCTAGATAGACCTGTATTTCAACGTTTGATTGGACTATAGAAGTAAGGGTTTTGAGATAGATAAATGCAATACCAAAAATGCCCATAACCACAAGCGACAAGGTGATGCTAAATATTACACTGAGAAAAGGGAAACTTCCTAATTTTCTTTTCTGCCTTCTACTATCTTTCATTGTGATGCGCAAGTTACAAAATAACCGAAAAATAGTCTGAACTTATTATTTGTTTCTTAGGTCAACCAAATAATCTAATAATCTTATGTCCCTCACCGGGATTAATGCTTTCTTCTCGGAGGTTACAGTTAAAGCATAGTACTCCTGCTCGAAGTACAAATAGAGTTTCTTTTCAGCGATCGTATTGTCTTCAATAATTTGATAAGGTGACGCAGAAAAATCTCCGATTAAAATTAATTTTTCGCCTACATAAATATATTTTAATTTTTTAGACTTTTTCATTTCAATTTCTACCTCCAATTCGGATACCGAATTCACCTGAGCTCGATTTTTCATTAAATCGTCAGAGAAATCTTGGAGAGAATCAAATGGTTCATCAAAAGACATTTCAGTTCCATCCATATATGGAAGTACTACTTCTACCTCTGATTGGAGAATTTCTTTATCTGACTTTGAACCTTTTTTTGACTGTTTTTTTGAGACTTTGACCCTTGTATTCTCAATGTCTTTTGTGATTGATGAGATCCTTTCATCTTCTTTTTTATCACTCAACATCTCATTAGTTGTGTCTATCTCCAGAGAAATATTCGCATTTTTATCCTCCGTCATCACATCGATACCTATAATTGTCTCTTGATTTTCAATAACTAGGGTTTCGTCGGGAGTCAGTAAAAAATAAGATAAGCCACCCAAAACTAGTACAGTCATGGTAGATAATGCGATTTTAGTGGTGATGGAAGTCGTTTCACCAATACTTGAACCTAGCTCTAATTGATTTAAACGGGATTTTAAGATTCCTTTTTTGTAATTTTTAATTCCCTCAGCAATCAGTTTTTCAAACTTAATTTTTTGGGCCAACTGAGGACTTTCACTGATTTTTTGCTCAAAAGCACTCCTGTCAACTTCAGTCATTTGCTGCGTTAAATACTGTGCAATAGCTTCCTCTTGATCCCCTGGTTTCATTTAATTAAAAAAATCTTCTTGAGTGTACTTTTTCTTAATGAGAACATCCAAGCGCTTTTTACACTTGTATTTTTTTGCTTTAACGGTATCGGCATTTGAATAGTTCATTCGATCTGCTATCTCTGACATTGACATTTCATTGAAGTAGTAAAAGGTCAAAACACTTTTACATGGATCTCCCAATACCTCCATCGCTTCCTTAACTACCTTTGACATTATATCCTCGGGATCGGATTGGACGATTGATCCTTCTTGTTCTGTATAGCTCAGTCGCTTTTTACGATTTAATTCTTTCAGCCAGCAATTTTTACAAATACTGTATAAATAGGTACTTATTTTAGACGTTATTTTAAGGTCTCCACTAATGGCTTTTTGCCAAAAAACAATTAGGGCATCTTGATATACATCATTTGCTTCCTCGACTGTACCATTATTTTTAAGGACCATTTTGGTCATCATGGGATAATATTTTTTATACAAATAATCTAGAGCGGTTTCATCTCCTCGAGAAATATGATCAAGTATTTGTTGCTCCGTCATAATATTGTTAAGCCTGATCTTGAATAAATACGAGTTAAACTGAATGGGTAACCCTTCAAAAAGAGATAAATCAATATTAAAAGTAATTTATACTGACTTTGCACATAAAAAATGCATGATTTTATTGGCAATAAAGGCTTTACCTTAAGCGGTAAGATTGATTGATACATTCGAAGCGATCGAAACATATATTCAGGACAAAGCTGCGTATGAATACAGTTGGTTATTTGGTTTCCTCCAAAAAAGTGTTCAAAGGATTGTTTGTGCACAAAGATTATAAAATTATTTGTAAATGCATAACGCTACCAAAAGAAGTGAAACTAATATGAAACCTACCGAGGTATTCAACAGTTTCAAGGCGTATAACCATCTTAATTTTACAATTAATCATCCATTCCTGATGAGATTATCTTCAAATGCAACACAACTATTGTATATAAAAAAAGGCATTACTTATCAGTAATACCTTTTTTATTCTTCTTCAGTAAGATTTTATTCCATCTCCTCTACGAAAGCTTCTAACATTACTTCAACCTCCTGCTGAGTACCCGTTAGAGTTTTGGTTGTCTCAATTCCATTTTTATTTACCGTAACGCTTCCTTCCCACGATTCCCCTTCTTGGGTCTTCTCCACATTTACAACGACATCTACTTCTTTTTCATTAAAAGTTTGATGACCATTGCCATACATTTCACCCAAAATAGGAGCAATGACTAAACCGATCAGGCAGGTCAATTTAATTAGAATATTCATGGAAGGACCAGACGTATCTTTAAATGGATCTCCAACCGTATCTCCTGTAACTGCCGCCTTATGTGCTTCTGATCCTTTGTAGGTCATCTCACCATTGATCATGACTCCCGCTTCAAATGACTTTTTAGCGTTGTCCCACGCTCCTCCTGCATTGTTTTGAAAAATAGCCCACAAAACTCCTGAAACGGTTACACCGGCCATATAAGATCCCAATGCCTCCGGTCCCATTAAAAAACCTATAATGATGGGACTGATGATCGTCAGCGCACCAGGAAGCATCATTTCTTTAATGGCCGCTTTAGTAGAAATATCTACACATTTACCATATTCTGGGGTTCCCGTACCTTCCATAATCCCAGGAATCTCTTTAAATTGACGTCTTACTTCCATCACCATCTCCATGGCCGCACGACCTACTGATCTCATCGCCAATGCTGAAAATACTACAGGAATCATGGCCCCGACAAAAAGTGCTGCAAGTACGTCTGCTTTATAAATATTTATACCATCAATACCCGTGAAGGTCACGTAGGCTGCGAAAAGTGCCAATGCCGTTAAAGCTGCGGAAGCAATCGCAAATCCTTTACCAATAGCCGCTGTAGTATTACCAACCGAATCTAAAACGTCTGTACGTTCTCTCACCTCTTTGGGAAGTTTACTCATCTCTGCAATCCCTCCTGCATTGTCCGCAATGGGTCCAAAAGCATCGATGGCCAATTGCATGGCCGTAGTGGCCATCATGGCTGATGCCGCTATACCGACTCCATAAAACCCAGCTAACGTGTACGTGCCCCAAATGGCAGCAGCAAATAATAATATGGGCGCGAATGTAGACATCATTCCTGTCGACAAACCTGCTATAATATTGGTTCCAGCTCCCGTCGCCGAATTTTCAATGATTGACATTACAGGCTTTTTACCTAAACCTGTATAATATTCTGTAAAATAAGAAATGGCAGCACCTACAACCAAACCTATGATCACACTTCCAAATACATTCATTCTGGGTATTTCTTTGATACCCACTTCAAAGAAATCCATTTTCATGATTTCGGGTAGCATGAAATTAATGATGAAATAAGAAGCAATAGCCGTCATCACAATAGAACTCCAATTACCTATATTTAAGGCATTTTGAATTTCTTGTTCTTTGGCATCATTGCTTTTGATCTTGATAAAAAAACTTCCAAAAATTGAAAATATAATACCTACTGCAGCAATCACTAAGGGTAGTAAGATCGGTCCCATTCCACCAAAAATATCATCAATGGCACCACCCATATCACGAATCACATAGTTGCCAAGCACCATCGATGCCAAAACAGTTGCTACATAAGATCCGAATAAATCAGCACCCATGCCAGCAACATCTCCAACATTGTCTCCAACATTATCTGCAATCGTCGCTGGGTTTCTAGGGTCGTCTTCAGGTATCCCCGCCTCTATTTTACCTACTAAATCTGCGCCTACATCTGCGGCCTTAGTATAAATACCTCCACCTACTCTTGCAAAAAGTGCAATAGATTCTGCTCCCAATGAAAATCCGGCCAGCGTTTCTAGTACCATGGTCATTTTTTCATTGCCATCAATACTCCATTCACCTCCCATGAAGATTTGAAGCAGTACAATAAAGATCACACTCAATCCAAATACAGCTAAACCTGCAACACCTAAACCCATTACCATCCCTCCCGTAAAGGAAACTTTTAATGCATCTGGAAGACTGGTCCGAGCGGCTTGGGTCGTTCTTACATTGGCTTCGGTAGCAATGCGCATGCCTATGTTTCCCGCAAGCGCGGAGAAAAAAGCACCGATGACAAAAGCAATCACAATAAAATAGCTGGTTGATTCGATGAAGGATGAAATCACAGCTAAGAGCGCTCCAGCAATCACAACAAATATGATGAGTACGCGGTATTCAGCTGATAAAAATGCCAATGCTCCTTCCTTAATGTGAGAAGCAAGTTCTTGCATGTTCTTGTCACCTGCATCTTGTTTTATTACCCATTTGGCTTTGAATGCCATCACAATCAGTCCTATAATTGCAGAAATTGGTACTAGATAAATAAAATATTCCATTTTTTTAGTTTGGTATTTTTA
>Ga0075467_10002148_pt1 | contig 15697 bp, 13 predicted proteins | sample DEB08_DNA_9_FD_75067 | JGI IMG/M metagenome (GOLD analysis project Ga0075467, IMG submission 75067) | Aqueous microbial communities from the Delaware River and Bay under freshwater to marine salinity gradient to study organic matter... | ecosystem: Environmental > Aquatic > Marine > Coastal ... | reverse complement strand
AGTGCATGCCATCGGTGCCGCCGGATTCCATATAGGGCAGGATCGTCAGGCCGGGATAGCGCTTGTCCACGCTGTAGCGCAGGGCCGCCCGCACATCGTCGCGCAGCTTTGATTCCGGGCTTTCGGTCACATTGGTGACCAGCTTGAAGGAAACCTCGTCGTTGCCGATCACGTCCTTCAGCCGGGCCTCCGTTGCCGCTGCGCCCTCGCCCGGAAATATCCGGCAGTTGACGGTGGCGGTGGCGGATTGCGGCAGCGCGTTTTCCGCATGGCCGGCCTGCAACATGGTCGCAATACAGGTCGTGCCGAGCGTGCCGACGGTCTCCGGATCGGCGCGCAGGGTGGCGATGGCCGACTGGTCGGACGGTTCAGCCGCGAAGCGCAGCATCGCCTGCCCCAGTTCGCCCGCGGTCAATTTGCCGACCGTTCCGAAATAGCTTCGGGTCAGGTCGGTGGCACGGACCGGGAAGCGGAAGGCTTCGATCTTGCCGAGCGCCGCCGCCAGTTCATAGATCGCATTGTCCGCACGCGGCCGCGAGCTGTGGCCGCCGGGGTTGGTCACGGTCAGCTCGTAGGTGGCAAAGGTTTTCTCCGCCGACTGCACGCGAAAGGCGACCGGCGTGTCATCCTCGGCCAGCGCAATCCCGCCGGCATCGCTGTTCAGGATGATTTCGGGATCGATATTCTCGGCGACATATTTGGCCTGCGCCCGGGTCGAGATCATCCCCGTTTCCTCGTCGCCCGAGAAGACCAGCACCAGATCGCGCGAGGGCTGCCAGCCCTCTGTCTTCAGCCGCAGGAAGGTGGCGGTGAGGTTGGTGATGCCATATTTGTTATCGGTGGTTCCGCGACCGAAGAAATAGCCCTCTTCCTCGACCAGCGTGAACGGCGGGCGGACCCAGTCCTTGGCCAGCGCGTCGACCACATCCATGTGGCCGAGCAGGACGATCGGCTTTCCGGTGCTGCCGGGCTTCGCGCGGTAGGTGACCATCAGGCCCTGGGTTTTCTCCCCTTCGCTGTCATAGTCGGTGACCTGGATATCTTCGTCGCTGAAACCGGCCGTCCTGAACCGGTCGACGAGATAGGCCACCATCGCCGGAACCTGTTCCTGGCCGCGGGCGGTGTGAAAGGCGATAACATCGCGATAAATGTCGCGCGCCAGCTGCTGATGCGCGGTCAGCCCGGTGTCGTCCTGCGCCAGCGCCGGCTGGGCGGCCAATGTCCCCGCCAACAGCGCCAGCGCCAGAGGCGCAGACCATTTCCGCTGCATTTTCGCAATCTTGCCTGTCATCACAAACCGCACTCCCCAAAAATTCCAGTCTATCCGATGGGCCGACAATGTAAATCTCTATCCTGTTGCCGGCCCGCAGAATGCGCAGGGACCGGCAAATGCGGAGAAATCCATGCTGTCCAGCAGCCGCTTGTTCCATTGCGGGACAGTCCGGAGGCCGTCGGAACGGGAAAGGCCGCGTCCCAACTGGACTCAGGCGACATTTTCCGTCATTTTGAACGATCATTTCGAGTAATGGCCGATTGGCCGGGAAAGGGACTGAGGATAGCCCATGAAAAGCGGAAACAAGATATTGACCGGTGCAGCGGCGACCGTGATCTTGGCGCTGGTCGGCCATGTGGCAACGGGCGACCGTTTCATTTCCGGCCTCGAGCAGAAGGCACAGACCGAACTGGACGCGCGCGGGCTGGGTGCCGCCAAGGTCAGCTTCGGCCGCGCCCCGCTGACCCGCGACGCCATGCTGGATGGCGATCTGCCGGACAGCGCCAAGGAGGACGCGCTGGCCGTGGTTCTGGACATCCCCGGCGTCTCCAGCGTCAGCTGGAAAGGCAAGCAGGCGGAGGAGAAAACCGGCAGCGACGGGTCTGCCGGGCCGGTGCTGACCGCTACCGATCAGGACAGGATCGCCAAATGTCAGGCCGATATCGACAGGATTGCCGAGACCAGGAAGATCAATTTCCGCTCCGGCAGCGCCTATGTGTCGCTGGAATCGAAGCAAATTCTGGACGAACTGGCCAAGGCGCTGAAAGCCTGTGACGGACTGACGATCGCGGTCGAAGGCCATACCGACGACAATGGCGACCGCGACGTCAACCGGGTGATGTCGCAGGAGCGGGCCGATCGCATCAAGGCCGGGCTGGTCGAACGCGGCATCGCGGAAAATCTGATCACGGCAACGGGCTATGGGTCGACCCGGCCGCGGGCGAAGGGTTCGAATGCTGCCGCCGATGCACAGAACCGCCGGATTGAATTCCGTATCGGCGGTACGCCGCAAAATGATGCCAAAGCGCCACAGGAGAATTGATCCATGCCACTTTTGCTTGAAAATCTGTTGCTCCTGCTGATTACATTTGCAATTGGCCTCGCCATTGGCTGGTTTATCTGGGGCCGCACCAACGAAGATTTTTAGCCGGAAACGGCGAAGGTCAGGATTCAGAACGGGGTTTTGAGACAATGATTACGCTGATTACGGCCAATTGGCTGCTCTATCTGATCGCATTGCTGATCGGTGTCGTTACGGCTTTCTGGGTCTGGGCTGGAACCGGCCGGGAAGCGTCCGCCGCCGACAGTTTCGATGCCGACGACGGCCTGCTGGAGAAAGCCGGCGAACCGGTCCGGCCGGCGGATTCCCAGCCCGAACCGGCCCCGCCCGTGGCAGCCGAGCCGGCGCCGGCGGCGGAAGTGGCCGCTGCACCCGTGCCGGAAGCGAAACCGGTCGAGACGCCGGAGGCTGCGCCGGCAGCGGCAGGCAAGCCCAATATCCCGGCTGCGGTCGGAGAACCCGACAATCTGCGCCTGATCAAGGGCGTCGGTCCGAAACTGAATACGCTGCTGAACAATCTGGGCGTGACGCGGTTCGACCAGATTGCCGAATGGAAAGAGGCGGAAATTGCCGAGGTCGATCAATATCTCGATACGTTCAGCGGACGGATCACGCGGGATGCCTGGATCGATCAGGCCAAATTCCTGGCCAAGGATGATATCGCCGGGTTCGAGAAGAAATACGGCAAGCTCTAGGCCCGGCCCCGGTCAGTCCATTTCGGGATTGCTGGCCCGGACGATCAGCTTGTCGATCTTGCGGCCGTCCATGTCGACAATCTCGAAAATCCAGTCCTGGTCCTCGAAGCTTTCGCCTTCCTCCGGCAGATGGCGCAATTGCGCCAGCGCGTGGCCGGCAACGGTCGCATAATCCCGGTCCTCTGACAGCCGGATGCTGAGCCGTTCGGCCAAAGCATCGATCGCCATGGCGCCGGAGACCAGAAAGCTGCCATCGGCGCGCTCGATCAGGCTGCGCTGGGTTTTTTCATCCTGATCCGAGACAAATTCGCCGGCGATCGAGCTGAGCAGGTCATTGGGCGTGACGATGCCCTCGAAATGGCCGTATTCGTCGTGCACCAATATCATCGGCACTTCGGTTTCGCGCAATATTTCCAACACATCGAGCGCGTCGAGCTGGTCCGGAACCTTTTCCAGCGGACGCATCAGCTTGCGCAGGTCCAGTTCATCACCGCCCAGTTGCGCCGCGACGATATCACGGGCCTGGACCACGCCGCGGATTTCGTCGACAGAATGCTCGGCGACGGGGAAGCGGCTGTGCTGGGACTCCATCAGGAGCTTGTGGATGTCTTCCCGCTTCGCGTCGATATCAAGCCAGTCGACTTCGGTCCTGGGCGTCATCACCTCCCGGATCGGGCGGTCGGCAAGGCGCACGACCCCGGCCATCACGGCCCGTTCATGCTCCTCGATCACGCCGGACCGCGTCGCGTCGGCAAACACCATCTGCAATTCTTCGGCGGTGACATGGTTTATCTGTTCCCGCTTGATCCGCATCAACCGGAATATCAGGGCGCTGCTGTTGTCGAGCAGCCAGACCAGCGGCGCGGAAATCCGCGCGAGCAATTCCATCGGCTGGGCCATGGCCAGCGCGATTCGTTCGGCCGAGCGCAGGGCGATCTGTTTCGGTACGAGCTCGCCGACCACCAGCGAGGCATAGGTGGTCAGGCCGATGACCAGCGCAAAACCGACCGTGACCGACGGTTCCGGGCGCATGCCCAGCATCTGCAATCGTTCCGCGACCGGGCCGCCGAGGCTGGCGCCGGAAAAGGCACCGGCGATGATACCGATCAGGGTGATGCCGATTTGCACGGTGGAGAGAAATTTGCCGGGATCACCGGCCAGGCGAAGGGCAGCTTTCGCCCCCCTGTTCCCCTGATCCGCCAGACTGTGCAGCTGCGCCTTGCGGGCAGAGACAATCGCCAGTTCCGACATGGCAAATACGCCATTGATCAGCACCAGCAACATTATGATCGCAACGTCAAACCAGGGAAAGGGTGTCATATTGTCCATTGAAAGGGCGAAATGCCATAAGCCCTTTAGCAGCAAGTTTCACAAAATCTCAAGTTTGCTGTCAGTCGCCGTTCATTTAAGCTAGGCTAAGCGGAACCTTCTGATCGGCGGGGCGTTATCTCGATCGAACAGGGAGACCTATAAGGAAAAATAAAATGCGGATGAACAGATCAATAATAACAGCGGCTTCGCTGGGTGCTCTCGCACTGACAAGCGGTTGCGTCACCGATCCCGAAACCGGAAACCGGACAATTTCAAAGGCAGCCATCGGTGGCCTCGGCGGCGTCGTCGGCGGCTATCTGCTCGGCGACATATTGGGCGGACGCAATGATCGCACGGCCAAAATCGTCGGTGCCGGACTCGGCGGTCTCGCCGGCGCGGGCATCGGCTATTATATGGACGAGCAGGAAAAGAAGCTGCGCGAACAGACGGCCGGCACCGGCATCGATGTCACCCGCGAAGGCGACAATCTGATCCTCAACATGCCGTCCAACGTGACCTTTGCAGTCGACAGCGCGGCGATTGATCCGGCGTTCCAGACCACCCTGGCCAATGTCGCCGACACGCTTTCGCGCTACGAGAAGAGCTATGTCGACGTGCTCGGCCATACTGACAGCACCGGCAGCGACGCCTATAATCAGGCGCTGTCCGAGCGGCGGGCCGAATCGGTTGCCAATTTCCTGGCCAACAGCGGCGTGCAGCGCGCCCGCCTGGCGACCAGAGGCTATGGTGAAAGCCAGCCGATTGCCAGCAACGCCACCGAGGCAGGACGCGCGGCCAACCGTCGCGTCGAGATCAAGATTGTTCCGATCGCCCAGTCTGACCTGAACAACTGATTTAGCGCTTGCGCTGATCGCATCATTCCGGGCATCCCCTGCAAAAATTTGCAGAGGATGCCCGGCTTATGACCACAGTCAATTTTTCGATCGACCTGACAGGACGCACCGCCATCGTGACGGGAGCCTCTGCCGGTCTCGGTCGCCGCTTCGCCAAGGTGCTGGCAGCCTGCGGCGCAAAAGTCGCCTGCACGGCACGGCGCAAGGACAAGCTGGACGATCTGGTCGCAGAGATCACCGCTGAAGGCGGCACCGCCGAGGCCTTTGCGCTGGATGTCCGCGATGCCGCGCAGCTCCAGGCTATCATTCCCGCCGTAACCGAAGCCCTCGGCCAGCCGGAAATACTGGTGAACAACGCCGGGATCGTCGATGCCGAACATGCCACAAGGATGTCGATCGAGCTGATCGACGATGTTCTGGATACCAATTTGCGCAGCGTGTTCATCCTGTCGAACGAATTTGCCCGTCCGCTGATCGCCCAGAAAATGCCCGGACGGATCGTCAATATCGCGTCCATTGCGGCGACCAGCTATAGTGGCGGCGGGGCGGCTCTCTATTCGACGACCAAGGCCGGCGTCGTTCGCATCACCGAAACACTGGCGGTCGAATGGTCAAAATTCCATATCAATGTGAACGGCATTGCGCCGGGCCTGTTCGCCACCGACATGGCCGATGGCATGATCGAGCGGGCCGGCGATTTTTCCGTCCATTTCCCGCGCAAGCGTGTGGCTCAGCCGGAGCAGATGGACAGCACCCTGCTCTATCTGGTGTCGCCGTCGTCGGATGCCGTGACCGGCACCGTCATCAAGATCGATGACGGCCAGGGTTCGCGCTAGACCAGTTCGCCCTTGAGCAGCCTCGGCAGGTCGCCGGTCTCGCCCTTTGCCTCTGCCATGAACTGCGCCTTGAGCGGCGCAATCCGCTGGACCAGGCCGATGCCCATCCGCCGGATCGCCGAGGAGGTTTCTCCCGGCAGGCCGAACAGGCGGGTCAGCAGGTCGGTCGCCGCCGAGACCATCATATTGTCGAGGCTCCGCCAGCGGTCGTAGCGCGCGAGAATTTGCGCATCACCGAGATCAAGGCCGGTGCGCGCGCCCTCGACCAGACATTCGGTCAGCGCCGCCACGTCGCGCAGGCCCAGGTTCAGTCCCTGCCCGGCGATCGGGTGGATGCCGTGACCGGCATCGCCGATCAGCACCAGCCGTTCGGCGGTGAGATGGGAACTGTGGTGGAAACCGAGCGGATAGGTCGGCCGGTCGGTGAGCAGCTCGATTGCGCCCAGGAAACCGCCGGTCTTCTTCATCATCTCGGCGACAAAGGCGCGCTGGTTGATCTTGGCATAGGCTGGACCGTCCTTGCGCGAGACCGTCCAGACGACCGCCGAGCGGTGCCGGCCGTCGGCATCATCCAGCATCGGCAGGATGGCAAAGGGGCCGGACGGAAAGAACAGTTCATAGGCGGTGTTGCCATGCGGCTTTTCGTGGGCGATCTTGCAGACGATCGCGCTATGGTCATATTGCCAGTGGGCCATGATGATCCCGGCCTCCTCGCGCATCCGGCTGCCCCGGCCATCGGCGGCGATCAGCAGCGGAGCGGACAGCCGCTCGCCATTGTCGAGCGTAACATCGACCCGAAATTCGCCGCGTTCGCAAGAGGCGACCTGGGCCGACAGGTGCAGCGCGATGGCGTCATTGGCCTGCACCGCCTCAAACAGCAGCCGGCGCAGCACGGCATTTTCGACCATGATGCCCATCGGGCCCTCGGCCTCGCCCGGGACGAAATCGAGTGTGCCCGGCTTGAGCCCGTCATTGACTAGGATCTTCTTGATATCGCAGCCGTGCGGCCGCAGCTTGTCTGACAGGCCGATGGCTTCGAACATATTCCAGCTGGCGCTGTTGATCGCGGAAACCCGGGCATCATTTTGCGGATTCAGCAGTTCGTCCGGCTCGGCACGGTCGATGATCGCCACCTGCAATCCATGGGCCGCCAGGGTCAGCGCCTGGGTCAGGCCGATCATGCCCGCGCCCAATATGATGATATCGCTATTCCGAGATTCAAATCCCATGGAGACCGCCTTTCCGAGCCGTAATATTATGATCTAGGTAGGCATCGACAGCCGGGAAGGAAAGGCAAATCCGGTAAAATAACGCCAAGAAACTTGACGGCGAGTCCCCGATTCGCGCAAAGGAGCAGATAGTGGATGCGCGCCTTCGGCTGGGGCGACGCACGGGAGTATGTTATGGCGGACAAAGCCAAGGAAGCGAACTGGCGCGAGATCATGCGCCTCAGCCTGTTGCGCAGCGGTGCCCTGATCGGTGCGATCGCAATCTTTCTGGCGACCATTTTCCTGCTGCTGGCACTGGCCAGCTATTCTCCCAGCGATCCGTCGTTCAGCACCTCTGCGGGCAGCGTCGAATATAACTGGATGGGCATTTTCGGTTCCTATCTGTCCGATCTGCTGCTGCTGCTGATCGGGCTGCCGGTCGTCCTGTTCCTGCCGCTGCTGTTGCTGATCGGCAACCGGCTCTGGCGGGACCTGCCGCAGCCGGGCTGGAAGCAGCAACTGCTCTGGTGCCTGCTGGCGGCCTTGCTGGTCGGCACCGGTCTCGCCTTGTGGTTTCCGGAGCCGCAAATGGAATTGCCCTCGGGCCTGGGCGGCCTTGCCGGCATGCTGCTGGCCAAGGGCACCAGTGCCGGTCTGTCGGCCCTGTCGGCCAGCTGGAGCGGCCCGATTTCCGGACTGCTGATCGCCCTGACCCTGGCCGGCGGCCTGGTGCTCGGCTATTACAGCCTGCGGCTCGACCGATCGCTGTTCTCCGGAGCATCTTTCACACTCCCGTCACTCAAAAGTCCCTTTGCCGCGAAGGAGGATGATCTGGTGATCGAACCGGATCGGTCCGGCATCGTCAAGCCCAAGAAAGATCCCGCCCCGCGCAAATCGGTCCAGCCCGACAACCGGCCACCGCCGGAGATCAGCGACCGGGCGCTGCCGCCGAAAAAGGCCAGCGCAGGCAAGGCCAAGCAGGGCGACTTTTTCGGCCCCTATGTGCTGCCGTCGCTGGACCTGCTGACGCCGGCGCCGGCGCAGGGCAATAATGTCATCGACAAGGCCGGGCTCGAACGCAACGCCCGGCTGCTGGAATCCGTGCTCGACGATTTTCACGTCAAGGGCACGATCAACGCGGTCCGGCCGGGTCCCGTGGTCACCATGTACGAGCTGGAACCGGCGCCGGGCATCAAGGCCAGTCGCGTGATCCAGCTGGCCGAGGATATCGCCCGCAACATGTCGGCGCTGTCGGCGCGCGTCGCCGCCATTCCGGGGCGCACGGTGATGGGCATCGAACTGCCCAATGCCAACCGCGAGATGGTCGTGCTGCACGAGATGGTCGGCAGCGACAGTTTCGCCGAGCAGACCGGCAAGCTGCCGATCATCCTCGGCAAGAATATCTCCGGCGATCCGGTGATCGCCGATCTCGCGCCGATGCCGCATCTGCTGGTCGCCGGCACCACCGGTTCGGGCAAATCCGTCGGCCTCAACTGCATGATATTGTCCTTGCTCTACCGGCTGACGCCCGACGAGTGCAAGATGATCATGATCGATCCCAAGATGCTGGAACTCAGCACCTATGACGATATTCCGCATCTCCTGTCGCCAGTGGTGACCGAGCCGGCCAAGGCGATCCGCGCGCTGAAATGGGCGGTCGAGCAGATGGAAGAACGCTACCGGATGATGTCATCGCTGTCGGTCCGCAATCTCGCCAATTACAACGAGAAGGTGAAGGGCGCCAAGGCCAAGGGCCAGCCGCTCGGGCGCCGCGTCCAGACCGGCTATGATCCCGAAACCTCGCGCCCGATCTACGAGGAAGAGCAACTCGACTATGAAGTGCTGCCGCAAATCGTGATCATCGTCGACGAGCTTGCCGACCTGATGATGACCGCCGGCAAGGAAGTCGAATTCCTGATCCAGCGGCTGGCGCAGAAGGCGCGCGCCGCCGGCATCCACCTGATCATGGCGACGCAGCGACCCTCGGTCGATGTCATCACCGGCGTGATCAAGGCCAATCTGCCGACCCGGATCAGCTTTCACGTCACCTCGAAAATCGATTCCCGGACGATCCTTGGCGAACAGGGAGCGGAGCAATTGCTCGGCAAGGGAGACATGCTGTACATGCCCGGCGGCAAGCAATTGACGCGCGTGCACGGCCCCTTTGTCTCCGATGACGAGGTGCGGCGGGTCGCCGACCACTGGCGCTCGCAGGGATCGCCGGACTATGTCCAGGCGGTGACCGAGGAACCCGAAGACGGCAGTTTTGCACTGGACGGCGCCGATCTCAGCGACAGCAAGGAAGACCGGCAATATGCCCAGGCCTGCCAGATCGTCTTCGAGAGCCAGAAAGTATCGACCAGCTGGCTGCAGCGGCAGCTCAGGATCGGCTATAATACCGCCGCCCGGATCATCGACCGGATGGAGGAGGATGATTTCATCAGCCCGCCCAATCATATCGGTCGCCGCGAGGTGCTGCGCGACCAGCATGGTGAACCGCTCTAGCGATTTTGCTGACAGAATGATTAAGCCGTTGTTCAATCGCCGCTGGCTAGGCGGAGGTCTAGTTAATCTGGAGTTTTTGTAATGTTGAAATATGGTTTCGCCCTGATTGCCGCGCCGCTGGCCCTGACCGCCAGCCTGCCGGCCACTGCCCAGCAAAGCCCCACCGACAGCCTCGCCAAGATTTCGAACCATTTGCGGTCGATGTCGACGATGACCGCAAAATTCAGCCAGACCGATCGCAGCGGCCAGTTGCTCACCGGGACGCTGATCATCAAGCAGCCCGGCAAGATCCGCTTTCAATATGAGAAAGATGCCAATCTGCTGATCGTGGGAGACGGAAAGGCGCTGACGCTGATCGATTATGACGTGAACCAGGTGCAGCGCTGGCCGATCGGCAACAGCCCGCTGGCGGCGCTGCTCAATCCGGAACGGGACCTGTCCAAATATGGCAAGATCATTCCGACTCGCAATCCCGACGTGCTGAGCGTCGAGGTCAGTGATCCGAAGCGGCCCGAATATGGCATCATCACCATGGTATTCACGAAAAAGCCCGGCGCGCCCGGCGGACTGAGCCTGGACGGCTGGGTGTCGCTCGATTCAAAGAATAATCGCACCTCGATCCGGCTTTCGAACCAGAGATTCGGGGTTCCCGTCGCCAATAGCAGCTTCAACTGGACCGATCCGCGACGGAAAAGCCGCGCCAAGCGGTGAAGCGAGACAGGCTGCCGATCAGCAGAAATCGATGTCTCTTTCGTTCATATTCGCGACAGAAATGCCGGAGTATAACCGGACACAGGATGAGAAGAGACAGTCAGGTTTTCCCCCTGTTACCTGACAAAATCAACCTTGACCCATCCGATGCGTGACGAACGCGAGTTAGCCCCCACCTCCTCAATGCCCCCGGAGGTGGGGGTTTTACTTTTTCAACCCCTGAAATTACCGGCCCGCGCGATTGCCTTTGGGCTTGGGTTTCTGTGCGAGCGTGGCTAGTAGACTCGGCATGAGTGATAGCCTGAAAATCGTCAGCTGGAATATTAACAGCATCCGTGCCCGACTCGACATCGTCGAACGCTTCCTGACCGAGGAGGCGCCCGATGTCCTGTGCCTGCAGGAAACCAAGGTGCGCAACGAACAATTTCCCGAAGGGATGTTCCGGCGCCTTGGCTATAACCACATGATCCTGAACGGTCAGCCGATGCACCATGGCGTGGCGATCATCAGCCGCGTGCCGCTGCACAAGGACGAACGGTTCGACTGGCAGGACAATGGCGAGGCCCGCCATGTTGGCGCGGTGCTGCACAATGGCGTGCGGATCGAGAATGTCTATATCCCGGCAGGCGGCGAAATTCCGGATCGCGAGCTCAATCCCAAATTTGGCCAGAAGCTCGATTTCTTCGGCCGGATGACCGAATGGTCAAGCAATCTCAAGGAGCCGACGATCCTGCTGGGCGATTTCAATGTCGCCCCGCTCGAGTCGGATGTCTGGAGCCACAAGGCGCTGGTCAAGGTGGTCAGCCACACCCAGATCGAGATCGATCATCTCTACAAGATGCGCGACGCCCATGGCTGGGTCGATGTCGGCCGCAAGCTGATCCCCGATCCCGAGCGTCTCTACACATGGTGGAGCTACCGCGCCAAGGACTGGCGGGCCTCCGACAAGGGCCGGCGGCTCGACCATGTATGGGTCAGCCCGGAACTGGGCGACAAGGCGGTCAGCCATTCCGTGCTGGAAGACGCGCGCAGCTGGGGCAAGCCGTCGGATCATGCACCGCTGATCACGGAATTCGAATTTTGAACGCAGCGCCTCTTGACGAGGCCGACAAGGCGGCGGCCCGGCGCGCGGCCCGCGCGATCGATGCGCTGCGCCGGGGCTGGCCGATTGGCGTCGAGGCGAGCGGTGAGCGGCTGCACCTGCTGCCGGTCGAGACCGGCAATCTGGACCAGGCCCTGCCCGCCTCCGGCAGTGTGTCGCTGCTGATATCGGCCAGCCGCGCCGACACGCTGAAGCTGCTCAACCAACTCGCCGCCGCCGATCCGAACCTGCCGATCCAGATCCGCCTGCCGGCACCGGTCACCGCCGCAGAGATTATCGCCATCGTCGATCCCGTGCTCGACATGCAATATCCGATGAAGGGGCCGTTTCGCAGCGAGCCGCTGACCAATGCCGCCGCTGCCAAGGCGGCGATGGAACTGGCCCGCCATGCGGCATTGCTGCCCGCCTTCCTGATCGTCGACCAGGCCGAGGATGTGGTCGAGGCGGATGATGTCGCCGCCTATGCCGATTCGAGCGCGCTGACGATCAGCGCCCATGCCCGGCTGCCGGTCGCGGCCAATGCCGAGGCGCATATCTACGGCTTTCGCAGCGACGCCGATGCCACCGACCATATCGCGCTGGTTGTCGGCAAGCGCGATGCCAGCACGCCGGTGGTGCGGCTGCACAGCGAATGCCTGACCGGAGATGTGCTGGGCAGCCTCAAATGCGACTGCGGCCCGCAATTGCACGCCGCGCTGGATCAGATGAGCGAGGCCAGCTGGGGCATTTTGCTTTACCTGCGCCAGGAAGGGCGTGGCATTGGCCTCATCAACAAATTGCGCGCCTATGCGCTGCAGGACCAGGGATTTGACACGGTCGATGCCAACCAGCGTCTCGGCTTTGCCATCGATGCCCGCGATTTTTCGACCGCCGCGCGGATGCTGGACCTGCTCAACGTTCCGAAGGTCAGGCTGCTGACCAACAATCCCGAGAAGGTGGAAGGACTGGAGGCCTGCGGCGTGACCGTGGAAGAGCGGCTGCCGGTCAAGATTGCGGCCAATCCGCACAATGAATTCTATCTCGATACCAAGCGGGACCGGACCGGGCATCAGTTGTGAAATTCTGATGTCTGCTGTAGATGTGCAGCTTCAGCCGGATGTGATTTGTCGAAACAGATAGTATGTTCGCCCGAGTTGATTTGTCATGCAATCCCAAAGTCTTCAAGCGTCACCCATGCTCAAATTGCTAAAGAAAACTGCAGTTATTGGAATCACTGCGCTCGCTGTGTACTCGTCAAATTCGATTGCGGGTGACTTACCCCGGCCGTGGCAAGAAGCTGGTCCGCTGACCGCAATCCAACTTGATGATGGAACAACGGCAGAGGCAGCGCGAGGAATATGGCGAAGCCGGGGATATGGCCGACTTCTGCAAATCGGCGAGCGTGATATAGAACAATATGAAATCGGGGACACGTGCTACGCCCCAAAAAGAGATGGCGGTACGTTCAGCGCCATGGACTCTGTCGGCTATCGCTATTTCCAAATGCTGCCCGGCAAAAATAGTGCGATTTTCCAGCTCTTGCAGGGCGACACAAATGTCGTGTTCGACAGATTGCCGACAATGCCCGACGCTTGCCTCACTGATACCGTCGTCAGCCCCGCAACCGTAAGCGAGGCTTTCCTCGACGCCTTCCAGCGGCACTATGCATTTTTTGACCGACGCCTCCCCGATCATGCAGAGCGAGCCGCGCGGGTGCGTACCGCAATCAGATCCGACATGACCGACGCCGAATTGTGGGACACAGTCGCATCCTACATGGACGGCTTGTCCGACAGCCACACCAAGCTGATCGGAGAAGTTGACGGAGAAAAACGTCGCGTCCAGGACGGTCAGGGCGAGACTCTGCCAAGGGTTCGGGGGTCTGAAGGCGGTGAAAGGGCGTGGCTCGTTGGTTTGCTTGACCAGACCATCAAGAGCCTTGGCGATACCGCACATCATGTCGGACGTGACCGGATCATTTGGGGACTGGTAAACAACGAGACCGGATATTTGCAGATCTTCCAGATGGGCGGATTTACCGAGAGAGAAGACTTCGGCAGTGATGCCTGGGCCGACGCCGAAATGGCCGAATTCAACCGCATCATGGACGACGCTTTCTCCGCATTCGCGCAAGCCGGGGTCGACAGTGTGATTCTCGACTTGTCAAACAACCGCGGCGGATGGGATCGGATTGCCAAAGCCATCGCGGGTCGATTCACGGACGAGACCTACCTAGGTTTCACCACCGTCGCGCGAGGCTCGGGCCTCGCGCCATTCCCCCATCTTATCGAGCCCGCAGCGGGACCACGCTTCACCGATAAAGTCTATTTGATGACCAGCGATGTGACGGTGAGCGGCGGCGAACTGGCTACGCTGGCTCTCAGGCAAAATCCGCGGGTCATCCACGTGGGCGAGACAACCCGGGGTTCATTCTCCACGCCGCTTGCAAAACGGCTGCCAAACGGTTGGCTGCTGGAGCTTTCGAACGAGATATTTTCGGCCCCCGACGGGACGGTCTACGAAGAGACGGGGCTGACGCCGGAAATTGCGTTCGAGATCTATCCATCATCAGCTCCCATCACCGGCCATCGCCGAGCGATTGAGCGCCTTGCCGCAATTATCATGGATGAATGAGACGATTATCTTCCTTTCGACTTGCCCGTTGTAAACTCCCGTTTTCTTGCCAATCCAATGCTGGAATTGCTCAACGTGGCCAAGGCCAAATTGCCGGCTAATAATGGCGAGAGTGGAAGGACTGGAGGCCTGTGGCGTGATTGTGGAAGAGCGTCTGCCGGTGAAGATTGCGGCCAATCCGCACAATGAATTTTATCTCGATACCAAGCGTGACCGGACCGGGCATCAGTCATAGCGGATCACATCGGGCGACGCCGCGGAAAAATTTACAGATTGTCCCTGGCCAGCAGCTTGCCGACCAGCGGGTTCGGGAATTTCCGTTTCATCGTGACGGCGTAAAAGCTCTCGGTCAGGTCCAGCGACACATCCGATTCCCAGAGCTGCCCCGAAGCAATTTCATCCTGCACGACGATCGGCGGGATCACCGCCATGCCCGCGTCATCGCGCACCAGCAGCCGCATCATCGCCATGTCGTCGACCTCGGCGGCAATATTGGGGCGGATGCCCTGCCGCTCGATCAGCGCGTCAAAGCCCTGCCGCACGCTGGACCCGGAACTGGGCAGGATCACGGGGTTTTTCTCCAGCAGGCTGGCCAGATCGCGATGCCCCTGGACCCGCCACTTGCTGCCGATCAGACCGACCTTCTGCTCCGCGATAGGGTGGGTGGTGAACGGTGACGCCCGGTCCTGCGGCGGCGGCTGGTTGGTCAGCAGGATATCCAGGTTGAGCGATTCGAGGCCGGCGAACAGTTCCTCGGCGCTGCCCGACCGCAGGATGATCTCGACATCATCCTGCCCCAGCATCGGTTTCAGGAAGCTGATCTGGAAGTTGCGGGACAGGGTCGCCAGAGCGCCGACGCGCAGCGCCTGACGGGTGCGGCCGGTGCCCGCCAGGGTCCCGACCAGATCATGGCCCGCCGCGAATATCGTGTCGGCATGGTCGAGCGCCAGCCGTCCCGCCTCGGTCAGGTGCAATTGCCGGCCGCGACGCTCGAACAGTTCATGGCCGAGCCGCTCCTCCAGCTTCCTGATCTGCACCGACAGCGCCGACTGGGACAGGTTCAGCCGTTCCGCCGTGCGGGTGAGATTGCCGTCATGCGCCACGGCCCAGAAATAGCGAAGATGATGATAGTTGAGATCGGCCATATCATTCTATTAAACAGAATGTTTTCTAATAAACAATGTATTTTTAATATCTCTCCCGCGCCGCTAGTTCGACCGCAACATCTGCGCTTTTGAGGAAAACACAGCAATGGATTTGACATTCCTGCCGATTCTGGCCCCCGCCCTGGCCCTGATGGCCGCCGGTATCGCGGCGATGCAACGCGATCGCAGCGGGCTGGCGGTGCAAATGCCGCAATGGCTGCTGCTCGCCGCCTTTGGCACTGCGCTGGCCGCAATCCTGCCTCTGCTGCAATCCGGCGATGCCACGAGCCCGCTGTGGGGCAGTGCCATGGTCGGCCTTTCGGTCCGGCTCGACAGCGTCAGCCTGATCATGCTGCTGCTGGTCAGCTTTGTCGGCTGGGTCGT
>Ga0075467_10002146_pt1 | contig 15701 bp, 12 predicted proteins | sample DEB08_DNA_9_FD_75067 | JGI IMG/M metagenome (GOLD analysis project Ga0075467, IMG submission 75067) | Aqueous microbial communities from the Delaware River and Bay under freshwater to marine salinity gradient to study organic matter... | ecosystem: Environmental > Aquatic > Marine > Coastal ... | reverse complement strand
CCCAGTGTTGTAGTTACACACGCCAATCTGTTTGGTGAGGCCGTTGTCAACCAGTTGTTCCATCGCTTTCCAGGTGTCGATTAATGGAACCTTGGCCAACTCCATCGCGGGGTTTTCAGCCTCGGGGTCGGCAAACCAGCCTGCGGGGTAACGCTGATCAAACGGTACATAGGCCTGAGCGATTGGGAAGTGGATTAGATATAGATCTAGGTAATCCAGTTGCAGGTCGCTTAAGGTTTTCTCTAGCGCTGGCAGCACATGCTCGGGTGCATGATAGGTGTTCCATAGCTTTGATGTGATCCATAAATCTTGGCGCTCACAAAGGCCGTCTTTAAAAGCACGAGTAAAACCATCGCCCACTTCTTTTTCGTTGCCGTAATCGCTGGCACTGTCAAAGTGGCGATAACCAAGTTTAATTGCTTGATACACTCTGTCAGCACAGTCGGCTGGCTCAATTTTCCATAAGCCGAAGCCAACGGGTGGAATGGTTTTTAGTTGGGACATAAGTCTCTAACGCCTTTTAAATTGTTCGAAATATTGGGATAACTTGATCCCACTGTTTTAATTTTCTAAAAACTATTATATCTTATATAAGACCTGAAAAGGCAAGAGATATCAGCACGGTTTTTTCAACGCCTTTATAATGCGTGGTTAATCGAAGTAGGCAGCATGGGCTAAAACCAGTAGTCTGCTAATAAAACTACGTTATTTAGGATTGATACAATGAGTTTGAGTACTAATTTTCAACCGCTATACAAACAAGTTTACGACAGGCTTATCGGTCGTATCGCTGACGGCTACTGGAAACCTGCGGCGGCTTTGCCAAGTGAGTTTGCCTTAGCCGATGAGCTAGGCGTGAGCCAAGGCACGGTACGCAAAGCGTTAAACCAGTTGGTGGCCGAAAATATTTTGGTTCGGCGACAAGGTAAGGGCACCTATGTGTCGGAACATACTCAAGAAAGCTCGATGTTTCGCTTCTTTCGGTACCGTGAAGCTGGCGGCGAAAATTTGATACCGATAACCGAAATTGTCGATGTCGAGCGACGTACGGCGACCAAGCGAGAGGCGAAAAAGCTCAACCTCGACAAGCAGCTTGACCTAGTACAAGTAACCCGTATTCGTTCGATCAACGGCAAGCCGGCAATCTTTGAGCGAGTATTACAGCCGTTGGCTATTTTTCCCGGCATCGATAAAGAAACTGAACTACCGAATTCGCTTTACACGCTTTACCAAGAAAAATACAACATCAGTATTGTTGAAGTTCGAGACGAATTACAGGCGGTGAGCTTACCAGCCGATATCGCCGCACATCTCAATTTGGCCGCCGACAGCCCAGTGCTGATGACCGAACGCTCTAGCATCAATATTGATGGCCGGGTGGCTGAATGGAGCCAGGCTTATTGCAGTACCGATAACTTTGTTTACTCGGTGTCACTTAAGTAGCTAGCAAGTATTTTATTAAACTTAGGATCTACCAACCTTACTTAGGATTTATACGTGTCTCAATCTGTTACCGCGCCTGAAATTTTCGAATTTAATACTCCAGATTGGAACGCTATCGATGCTACCAATGTGATCAGCGACGCGGTATTAAGTTGCCCCACGCAGGTTTGCTTAAGCACGACTCACGGCGATCTTATATTCGAGTTCAGCCAATTGGGCGTGCGACTGCGCAGTGCCGCCGAGCGAGACTATGATTATGGCTTGATTCTTAATCAGCCTGAATTGAACCAACTCACACTAGAGACAGCTGAGCATAGTTGTACCGTCAGCGATGGTAATCTGAGCCTTTCAATCGAGTACTCTCCGTTCGCTTTCAAGCTGAATGATACCAGTGGCAGGCTAATCAGCCAGTCGCCGACCGATGGTCATTTCGTTCGACGACACAGAGTACCGCCGCTGGCTAAAACAGATCAGGGTTGGGTATTCAGTGTTGACCTTAAGTCGAATGAAGCGATATATGGATTAGGAGAGAAGTGGGGCGCACTAAATAAACGCGGCCAACTGATTCGATCATACAACTCCGACGCGCTCGGGGTTAACGCTGAGGTCTCCTACAAAAATACTCCGTTTGTATGGAGCCCAGAAGGCTGGGGTATTTTCAGCCACACGCCGAGCATTGTACTTCACTCAGTGGGCCATCCAAGCTGGTCTCAACGCAGTTACATCACCGTGGTCGAAGACGATTGTTTAGATCTGTTCATCTTTGCCAGCAATGCTGAGTCGAATAATTCTCAATACAATAGCCCTCAGCCCTCTAACTCTCAGCCTTATAACAAAGGCATGGACATCATCCGCGCGTACACCCGTTTAACTGGCACAGCTTCTATGCCGCCGAATTGGAGTGGTGGCGTGATTCTATCGAAAGCCTATTATCAAGATCCGGCTGAATTGCTGGCTGTTGCGCATCAGGTGAGAGACAAAAAAATGCCGTGCGATACCATCACCATTGATGGGCGCGCATGGCAAGACACCGATACTCGCTTTGCCTTTGAATGGGATAAGTCACGCTGGCCAGACCCGAAGGCAGTATTAGATGAACTCAAGGAGCTTGGCTTTAAAGTCTGCATTTGGGAATACCCGCTTATATCGGTTAAGCACGATTTGTATAAAAAGTTTGATCAGAACGGTTGGTTCTTGAAAGACAAACGCAATGGTCAAACCTATCTATATGACTGGGACCAGCAGGCCTTTGGCAAAGTGCTTTCGCCACTACCGAAATCAGGCATTGTCGATTTTACACACCCTGACGCATATCAGTATTGGAAAGAGGCGCACAAAGCCTTGTTTGATATTGGTGTCGACATGATCAAGTCCGATTTTGGTGAGCAGCTAGAAGACAATAATATGCTGGCTCACAACGGCGAGACCGGAGACAATTTACATAACGCCTACGGCTTCCTTTATAACAAGTGTGTGTACGAGGCGGCCGAGAAATATTCAAAGAATGGCCCTTTCTTATTTAGCCGAGTTGCCTGGACCGGTTGCCAACGCTTCAACAGTCAGTGGGGTGGTGACCCTCAAGCTGACTGGGAAGGCATGATTGGCAATATCCGGGGAGGTCTTTCATGGGGGCTGTCGGGCGGCCCATTTTACGCTACCGATATTGGCGGTTTCTACAAAGACACACGCGATGATGCGCTCTATGTTCGCTGGGCTCAGGCGGCTGTATTCTCCGCACATTACCGCTTGCATGGCATTGGCCCGCGCGAACCTTGGTCGTATTCCGATAAGGCGAATGAGGCGGTAATGCAAGCCTTGGATTTACGTTATCGTTTGCAAGCATACCTGCAAAAAACCATGCGCCAAGCGGTCGAGCACAGTGTGCCAGTTCAGCGGGCGATGGTGCTTGCCCTGCCGAATGAAAAGCAGTCGTGGGCGTTTGAAAACCAATTTATGTTTGGCGACGATCTTTTGGTTGTTCCTTGCTTCGACCCGCTAGGCACAGTCGAATTCTACTTGCCCGAAGGTGAATGGTTGACGTTTGATCTTAGCGATTCGTCGACTAGTAAAAGTCTAAAAGGATCAAAGGTTTACCAACAAACTTTAAGCCTAAATGAAATGGCTGTTTTTGTCCGCAAGGGCACTCAGATCCCGCTTAATGCTAAGGCTTTAAACACTGCCGACATTCCACAGGCCAGCGATGGTAGCTTCGACGTTTGTGAGTATTGGCCAAGCAGTTGAAAACATTGCGCTATAAAAAATAACTAGAAAAAAGTAGCTCAAGAAGTATTTAAAAGTAGTTAAAAAAACAGTAAAGAGTCGTAAAAGACCGCGCTACAAAAAACACCCAAGGAGAAACTATGCAAACATCAGACTTACTATTTACCCTAGGATCATGCATTTTCTTCATGGCGCTGGTTGGTGTCATTTCGTATTTGAAAACCAAAGACAGTGTCGATGATAAAGACGGTTATTTTTTAGCTGGTCGCGGCTTAACCGGTATTTTTATTGCTGGTTCGATGCTGCTGACTAATTTGTCGGCTGAGCAACTCACCGGCCTGAATGGCTCGGCCTATCAGCATAATATGAGCGCCATGGCCTGGGAAGTCACCGCCGGTTTTGCCACCATCATTATGGCGATGATATTTTTGCCGCGTTATCTAGCTGGCGCGTTTACTACCTTGCCGGGATTTCTCAAAGACCGCTATGATGACGGTGTGCGCCGCATCACTGTGGTGCTCTTTATGCTCGGTTATGGCCTAGTCACGATTCCTTCGGTGCTTTATTCAGGCTCACTCGCGGTGATCAAGCTTTTCGATGTGCCAAGCATAACCGGCCTTGGGAATGAGCCTTCGGTGTTTTTAACCGTGATCGTTATCGGCTCAGTGGGCGCTATTTATGCTGTGTTCGGTGGTCTCAAGGCGGTGGTGGTATCCGACACTATTAATGGTATCGGCTTGCTTATCATTGGCATATTAGTGCCAACGCTCGGACTTATAATGCTTGGTGATGGCAGTTTCATGGCTGGGCTTACAACCATTGCTACCACCAATACCGACAAATTGAATGCCATCGGCTCAGCCTCGGACCCTGTGCCGTTTGGTACTATTTTTACCGGAATGATACTCGCTAATCTATTTTATTGGGGTACCAACCAATACGTGATTCAGCGAACGCTTGGCGCGGCCAGTTTAGCCGAAGGCCAGAAGGGCGTGTTGCTATCGGGTTACTTCAAGCTGTTGGTACCGTTTATGATGATGGTGCCAGGCTTAATAGCATTTCATCTCTACGGGCCGGTAGGTGGTGCCGTGCCGCAAATGGATCTGGCCTACCCACAATTAGTTAAAGATGTTCTGCCGATTTACTTATCTGGTTTCTTTCTAGCTGTGTTACTCGGCGCGGTATTCAGTTCGTTTAACTCGCTGCTTAATAGTGCCGCTACCTTGTTTGTGCTTGACGTGTATCAGCCGTTGGTTAAATCGGAGATGAGCGACGCGCAGCTTATCAAAGTCGCCAAGATTGCCAGTGTTGTTATCGCCTTATTCTCGTTTATTGCGGCACCCATGCTGCAATACGCAGAGCAGGGCTTGTGGCAAATTATTCGTATCTTTACCGGTTTTTATAACATTCCAGTTATCGCAATCGTGCTAGTTGGCCTGTTTACTAGTCACGTACCCGCCATCGGTGCCAAGGTAGCGGTGGTTTTTCACGTGATCGCCTACGGCATTATTAAATTTGCTATTGATCCCAATGGCGAGCTTATACACTTTATTCATCTATACGCCGTTCTGTTCTTTATTGAAGTCGCGATCATGCTGTTTTTTGGTTATATACAACCTAAGCAGGGCGGCACCCATTTTAGTAATAGTGCCAAAGTAGATCTAACCCCGTGGCGCTATGGATGGGCGGCCAGTTCGACGATGTTCGCAGGAATTATCGCCTTGTATCTGCTGTTTTCACCGGTCGGCCTAGTCGGCGGCCTTTCAGGCGCGTTCTGGGGCTATTTGGTCATCGTGTTGGCGGTAAACGTGGCTATTTGCATCTGGTCGGTTAAGCGTTTCGATAAAACACGCCTATCAATGTAGGCTTAGGGCGTCTTATTCGAGCACGGGTCTATCATTCGCTACCTTAGCGTTTGTGGGGTCGCTTGGCCAACGGGCCGGTTAGCTGCGGTTTCTATTTGTGGCTCTAGTTTAGAGCGGTAAACCTGTTATGCATGATAGTTATGTCTTATATAAGATATCTATTGTTTTAATTGCTAACTGTGGTTAGACTTGATTTGCTTGGGAATCGCAGGCAGTTGACTATTTTTTAAACTGCCGCTCGTCCTTAGTGAATCTAACTAAAAAAAGAGAGGAGATAGAGCAATGAAAATTAATTTTCTACCCAGAGCTCAAACCACCATTGTTAGCGCACTTGCAACAATGCTTGCGGCGTCGCCTGCATTTGGTCAGCAAGACGGGTTTCTGGAAGAAATCATCGTCACCGCTCAGAAGCGTGAGCAAAGTGTTCAAGACGTACCGATTGCCGTTAGCGTGTTAAGCGCAGAGAAAATTGAGTCGGCCCATGCGGTTGGTCTTGAAGGTCTGCAACAGCTGATTCCATCAGTATCATTTCGTAAGGGTAATACCAATCGTAATTCTGCTGTGGTAATACGAGGTATTGGTACTATCTCGTTTAGTACCGCGGCAGAGCCAAGCGTATCAACGGTTGTTGATGGTGTGGTATTGGGCCGTTCAGGTCAGGCATTTACCGATTTGTATGATTTAGAAAGACTGGAAGTTTTACGTGGCCCCCAAGGCACCTTATTTGGTAAGAACGCATCCGCTGGTGTGGTAAATCTTACTACCAAAAGGCCAACCGAAGAATTAAGCGGTTCGGTCGATTTATCTATCTTTGAAGATGATGAGTATCGCTTAAAAGGTCGTGTTTCAGGCGCGCTAAGTGATAATGTTCGGGCCAGTTTAACTGGCTTTGTCGGCGACTTCGACGGCTATATCACTAACACCTTCAACGGCGATACGATTCAAGGCTATGACCGACAAGGCTTTCGAGGAATGCTAGAGTGGGACATCAGTGACAGGCTAGATGTACTTGTTATTGCCGAAGACTATAGCGCTAACGATGATTGCTGTGCTGATTTATCATTGCTACCAAATGGTCGTGATCCTAACTCGCCGGCCAATCCTAATAGCCTAGGTGTGGTCAATGGAGTTGCTGACTTAGATTTGGATCAACGCTTAGTTGATCACGATTTAACCACGCGTACTATCGATGACTCTACTTCCTTATCGGTGCAAGTGAACGCTGGTCTCGGGGATTTAACCCTGACGTCAATCACCGCTTACCGCGAGTGGGACAACACCGAGGTTCGCGAAGGTGACTTCACCTCGACTGCGGGTGATACACCATTGCCAGTAGATTTCAGTTCAACCTTCTTTCAGTTGCATGACATTGGCATTCAAAGCTGGAGTCAGTTCTCTCAAGAAGTTCGTCTAGCATCCGCCAATGACCAAAAATTGACGTGGCAGGCGGGTATTTTCTACTGGAAGCTAGAGTCTGATCGTAGCTTTCGTCGTGATGCCAGTTGTCAGGTACATCCAAACAATGCAGGCATATTAGCCGCGAACCCAGGCCTAACCTGTCTATCGACTGATATTGTTGCGGCAACGGCGGTGTTTGATACTGAGTTTGAAAACCTATCGGTGTTTGGTGAAGGCTCTTATGCGATTACTGATAACGTAGACGCGATCTTTGGCTTGCGTTATACCGACGATGAAGTATCGTTCAACCATCGTCGAATCAATGACGACCCATTCGGTCGTCGTGGTGTAGGTGTGCGTGGTGCGGCCAACAACTCAGATTTCAGCGGTGCTACCGACGAAACTGATACCTCTGGCAAGCTAGGCCTTACTTGGGCAGCAAGCCAATCGAGCTTAGTCTACGCTACTTATTCTCAAGGCTATAAAGGCCCTGCGTTTAATGTGTTTTACAATCAAGCGCTGGCAAATACCTTGCCAATTAGTTCTGAATCTTCAGAGCAATTTGAAATAGGTTATAAGCTAACAACCGGTAACTTATTTGCCAACTTTGCGATCTTCAGCACCGATATCGAAGATCTTCAAGCCAACAACATCGACACAAGTTTAGGCACAGCGACCACTACATTGACCAACGCCGGTGATATTTCCACTGAAGGTATAGAGGTCGATGTTATCTGGCAGCCTAGCGCTAATTTCCAATTGACCGGTGGCTTCGCCTCAATTACCGCTGAAATTGATCGTTTTAACTGTCCGGTTGGTGTGCCCGCAAGCGCGTGTACTGATCGAAGCGGTTTAGATGTTCCGTTCTCGCCTGACTTGAAATACACCATCGGCGCAAATTATGTGATGAACTGGAAGCCTGGTACCGACATAATTTTCGATGCGTCATTTGTACACACCGACGAGCAAGTCGCTGGTCTGCCTGCGAACAACGGAACCACTGCACCACAAGCGTTATTGCCTGAGTACGACATCTTTAATGCGAGTGTTGCTGTCTCGTTTCAAGACGACAAGTACCGGCTAACATTTATTGGCAAGAACCTTGGCGACGAGAGTTATGTGACCACGTTCAGCGGCGACGGATTTCGTTATCAAATCCCACGTGATGCAGAGCGATATTTCGGAGCGTCTTTTCGAGCTAATTTTTAACGGTTTTTAGTGTCTGAGTAAGTAAGAGGGCTGCCATATGGTGGCCCTTTTTTTGGTGTATGTTAGAGGGAAGCGCTCAAACAGGGTCATTAAGCGACGTCGAATACGTAAAAAAACAGCAGCCACGTAGATAATCAATTAGAGTAGAACTTTAAGAATCAGAGAAAAGGAGCAGTCAATGAACTCGAGCAAACAAATATTTTATGCAGTGATGGCGATTGTTGGAGCCTGTGCCACTTGGTACTTTAACCTACAGGCAATGGAGCTTGATCCAAACTTTTCATTTGCCAGCTTTGTGCGCGATAACTACGTAAACCCCTCATCCGCTTCAATTGCTAACGATATAGCTGTGATTTTGGTGGTGTTTTTCTTTTGGTCGTTCGTTGAAGCGCGCCGTTTAGGAATGAAGCATTGGTGGGTTTATGTGCCGCTTTCAATCTTTATAGCGCTTGCCTTCGCATACCCATTATTTTTACTGATGCGTGAACGTGCAATTGCTAAACACTAGTATGACGGCTTTAGTCTGGCCTCGATTATTTTTCTCGCATACGCATCTGCACAATCGAGTTGGATGAAACCCCGTTGTTAAGATAGTAGATATTGCTAGTGACAGAGAGAGTTATACCAAGGCAGGTATCATTTGCGCCCTGAAGCGAGCGTTATAGCGTCAAACTGACGCTCTTGTTAATTTCTTCCACGCCTTATGATACTTAGCGACCCGCTCAAGATCTTTTTCGCCCACTGAGTCTAAGCGCAATAGATTTATATTATCTTCTATGTCGGCAAGCTTTATCTTTGATGCCAATGCATTGCCAATTACTCGATCAATAAACTTATCGTATGTTTCACCATCGTGCTTCGATAGCAAGCTAACCGCTTCTACAACGTCATGCGGGATACCTTCAGCTAGCAAATCTTCAGCCGAATAGTCTGAATCTTCTATAACATCATGCAATAACGCGGCAGACATTTCGTATTCCGATTCCATCTTAGACATTATTCTAAGCGGATGAAGAATGTATGTCTTTCCTGACTTATCTCTCTGACCTGAGTAAGCTTTCAATGCTATTTCTAAAGACTTCTCGATAATATCCATAATTGCTCTCGAACGTTAATGAGGTCGTAGAATTTATCATTCTCAACCAATTTTTTTGGATAGTAAAACCATAATTGAGTTCTACTTGAGCTCCGTATTGGGGTGTATTTTCTGTGTTGACGTCGACCTACAGGTCTGTCTACCTAGAGGCGCATTATTTGTTAGATATTCTTTCTTCATAGATCATTAATTCGTTAAGAAATATGCTCATGCCGCAGACGCCTAAACTTAACCCTAGAATTAAATACATACTAGATTCGTATAGTGAAACTATACTTTCAAGAAAAAATTCTAAATCCAAATCTATTACCTTAACAAATTTATATAGGAGCAAAACTGCTAATACAGTTAAGGTTAGCCCAATTGACATCTTTATTGCCGAAGTGATTTTTTTATTCATTTCCTTCTCTTTCTAGACTGCTTCACACTGGTCGATTTTGGCCCCATGATATGTTCAGAAAATCCGTTTTCGTATTCTATAGTTTCAATATGCCCGGTGGGATCTAAGTAATCTGGAACAAAGATTAAAGCTAAGCTGACCACCATAAACAAAATCAATAACCCTCGGCGAAATGTAGATTTACTCCAAGACATATCTAACGCATTTTCACGGGACACGTTGAAAACGCGGGCCTGGGAGCAAACTTGTTGGCGGAGCGAACTTTGATGCCTTGGTATAAGGTATTAAAATGTTCACTATCGAATCCACCCCAGAGCAAAATCATACAGACTCATAATAGGACTTTGTTTGTTACAGAACCCTAAAACGAAACTTATTACGCTTGGAATAACTAAAAATATAGTTGCCCAGGTGCTGTTGAGTGAATAATCAAGAAACAACATCACAATAAAAAATATAAGAAATGTCCAAAACGCATGCCACAAACCAATGGCAATTCGATGACTTAGTTGGAGTTCTCTTTTTGGCATTATGTTATTGATCCTTATACGCCTTTAAAACGGGCGTGCGTTGTCTGCGCGTTCGAGCACTCTAAGCGTGCAGTGGTTTTTGACCTCAGGCATATAGTTGTTCTAAAGCGATTGTACTAACTAAGCAAACGATTATAAATGTAATATTTATAGCTACACGAATTGGCCATTGGTATTCTTTATATGAAATGCCAAATTTACTTGTTACTACAACAATAATACTCATTAGTAAAAACCAAGGTGTAAAAAAGAACGTGAATCTTAAATTAACCAAGGAAACGGCCAAATCGTGAAAGGCTCCGCTAACAACGAAGGTTACTACAACCGCGAGCCACCCAGGTAAAAATTCACTTACTGGTCTCATTACATTTCGAGAAAGATAATACCCCCAGATTGGGTTCCAGTACTTCCAAAAAAGATGAAACGAATTAGCTCCTAAAGAACGTTTAAGCATATTGCTCATTGATCCAGAACCACCAAGCGCTACTCCATTTCGCCTACGAACATATTCAGATAGAGAGATAGATTTATGCATACTAGCTTCGTCCGCCTAACAGCTTATTGCTGCGCACGCTCGGTTTTCACCGGTGCATAGTTCTAGATTTAAGCTATAAGATTTTGTTTTAATTATGAACTCTCATGATTTTTTTCTTGCTTGGTTGATGAAGCGACTCCGCTTTATTTTCACAATAACAGTGTGGTTATGTAGACTCAATGGGCGTTGTTGATTGGAAAACGGTGGCTCAGGTGATTTCTATAATGAAATGCTACCGTGGAAAGAGAGCCGTATTAGTCTCGCCGATCTGAACGATAGCGTATTCAAGCAATCTCAATCTCAAATTGGTTGACAGCTAAGCCTTAACTCAGAAGCTAACTATAATAGCCTCACCCAGTTTTATCGAGAGAGCGTTTTGAGAGCACTAGCTAATCATGATTATCGCTGAATTTCCAATAATTTTCCGCGAGTTTCTTACGCCAATTTTTTAACACAAATTCATCGGCGGTTATACGGGAGTCGCCCCAATCAAGTACAGCGTGTTGTTTTTGAGAATCCCAGTTTACGTTTATCATTGATACGGCTTTGATTTCCTTATTCGATTCGATAAAGTCAAAGAAAGGTTGGTACCAATATTTCCAATAGGCTTCGCCGCTTAGTGATTTTTGTCTGGCTGTGTATCTAATTGCGCTGGCTTCGCCGATCATAACGGGCTTGTTTTTTCGTTGTGCCACTCTGATAACATTGTCACGATTTGGGCCGGTATGATAGCCCTCGTCGGTCACTTGAAAGAAACTTAGGCCGATCCAGTCAACGTAGTCGTCGCCCGGGTACCATTCTGATATATCGCGTTCTTGATATGTTGGCTTCATGGCGTAAGAGTGCCATACCAGTATTACGTTTTGTTCGTTGCGCATTCGTTTGGCGATTACCTTATACGCTTTTATATAGTCGATAGGTGAATAGCGATTGTGCGGCCCGTCAAATTCGTAGCCGATGCGAAGATAGATATCCTGATTAAGTTTACCCAACTTATTCGCTAGCGCGTCTATTTTTGATTTGTATTGGCCATTGGCGATGGCCGGCAACTGTTCTGGGCCTAACCATAAGCCGATTTGAACCGCTAGCCCTGGGTAGACATTGCTTAAGAACCACATGTCTTGATGATTGTCGCCTGGTGCATTGGAGTGCGGTGTGTCAAAGCCTTGAGCGTCAAGAGAGGTGTAGAACGCGGCGCCGTAAGGTAATGCGCATTCTTTGCCCATTTTGCAGACGTCATTAATATAAGATGAGAATTCTTCGCGGCTTTGCCCAGCAAACATCAACACTGATTCACTATCCCTTGCGCTTACCGGTATCCAGACGGCGGTCGAGATGAAAAGGCAAAGTAGGGTAATGATTTTGGCGTAATTCATAGTGCTATCCTCTTAATTATGGAAAGTGCCGACTTTCTGATGCTGCCAATTGAGGTGGTTTCTTCATCGCCTGTTATTTTACGTTGAACACATGTTAGGCAAGATAGATAAAGAAGCCAGAGCACGTAGACGGTTAGTGAAACCATCAAACCGAAATCAGTTCGCCATAAAAGGTCGTTATCCAGCAACCCCATGTATCGAAATGCCACACCCATGAGCGTGATAGCCGCTAAGCCGATTAGTGGCAGCATTATGCTGAAGTAAATGGTGCCATCGACTGCGCCAGATTTTTTAATGGTGATTCTAAATTTCTGGTTAAACGGGTTGATGAGGGTGCTAAAAATTGCTCGTGCAAATTGAAAAACTCCAACCACCCGACCTACCTCAGACACCACCGGTATGGTTTTCTTTCCACTGAGCCAATAAAAGCCGAAAGTAACCAGTAACATTCTGGGCGCTAAGACGACCAGTAAATGACCAAAGTCCGAGTGCAAAGGAGCGACCCCAAACCACCAATAGATAGCCGGCGCTACGATTAGCATTAGGGTCCAGATAGTGCCGAGATGATAGATAATAGGGTCAAGAAAAAACAGGCGGTCTATGAATGACAGAGAGCGGCTACGCAGTAAGCCTCGGTCTACGAATAAACATTGAAGTGTCCCAATGCACCATCTGCATCGTTGCATGATGTATTCGGCAATGTCTTGAGTTGCTAGGCCGGTGCTGAGTTGTTCGTTTAAAAAGCGTGTTTTAAAGCCTACTCCTTGTAAGGCGTAAGTGGTGAGTATGTCCTCCGATATCGACTCCGACGGAAAGCCTCCGATAACCTCTAAACATTCGCGCTTCACGACAAAGCTGGTGCCATAACAAAATGCGTTGTCCCATCGATCTCGCCCAGCCTGAATAACGTCAGAAAATGTACGTTGTGATTCTGGCCAAGCGAGGTTACCACCCAAATTGTGCTGAATGGCGTCCGGGTTCTTAAATACCTGAGGTGTTTGAACTAGTCCGATGGTTTTGTCTTTTAAAAAACCAATGGTTCGCCAAAGAAAATTACTTTTTAAAACAAAATCTGCATCAACGACGCAAATAATTGGCGCGTTGGTGTGCTTGAGTGCGTTATTTAAATTGCCCGCTTTATAGTGAGTGCGGTCCTCGCGTGTCAGATAGTTTACACCTTCGGTGGCACAGAATTCTTTTAGCCATGGGCGGTCACCATCGTCGAGCACCCAAACCGACAAATTGGGGTAGTCTAAATCTCTCGCAGCCTTGATTGTGTGCTCAACTACGTCAAGCGGTTCGTTCGCCGTAGGGATGAATAGGTCAACGGCGTCAAGGTCAGCGCTGCTTCTTAGCATAGCCTCCCATTGATCGGCTTCCAGGCTTCGATTAGTAGGAGCTACCATGATGAAGAAGTGCCAGTTAAGGGCGATGGCGGCAAAAGCCTCGGTAATGAAAAAGCTCCACATCCACAAAGAGTCGGCTACTAGGCTGAATTCGGGCAGTGTTTGATCTAGCCGCCACAGTAAGTATTTGGCGTTGACAAAGGCAAACACACAAGCGATGAAAAACTTGGCCCGTTTAGAGTGGTAAAGGTTGGATGACGCTAGTAAAACTAGGCCAAGCAGCAACAGTAGGTTGGCGATAACGCCGGGGTACAGGTCGGTCATCAGTTGTTTCCTCGTAGGCGGATACTTAACCAAATCATTGCGCGCTCAGAAAGTGAGGGGTTGGCGTTGGTGATCACAACTTTTGCTAAGTGTCCTAAGGCGTCTAATTGAATCTCGTTCTTAGGCAGCTCCAGAACCACCTTCAGAGTCAATGGGTCTGGCGATATTGATGCAATCGCGTAGCCTTCAATCTCTCGTTGCTCTTGTGACTGAATTTCGAGTACTTTGCCCGAGTAAAATTGCTTGTCGTCATTGATGTAAATCAGCGCGGAGTCGCCAATCTGAATGCTGTCTAAAAAATGTCGAGATAGATAGGCTTCTACAAATAGCGATTCTTGTGTAGCCACTTCCAATAAGGGGTCGCCTTGCGCTACGGTTTGTCCTGTTACCACTAGCTCTTTCCACACTATGCCAGGCTTGGACGTATTGACCTCGTATGACTTACCTTCAGACAAGTATTGAATGGCGTTTTCGATGCTTTGTTCGAGCGTTTCTATTTCGGCTTTGAGCGATACTTTTTGAAGTTGCATGGATCTAATTTCCTGCAAGAGCAAAGCATTGTCTTCTAAGCTGATGCCTTCCGCGCCCTTGTTCAGAGAGGCATTAATTATGCCTAGCTCAGACTTTAAGCCCAGTACTCGCAGGCGGGCGGCTGAAAGCTGACGTTCCGCGTTGACTTTCTCTAACTTGGTTTGTTGCCACTCTGACTGCGTAATGATGCCTTCATCAAACAGTTCTCGAAGCTTACTTTCATCGTTTGACTTGATGGCAATTTCGGCTTGAATTAGGTTCAGCTCCTTAATCGATTCTCGGTAGTTCTCTGCAACAAGATCATGTCGTGCGTTGAGTGATTTAAGTAGTCCTCCTCGCTGTTTATCCAAGGTATTAGTAAGTGCTTGATATTGAGTTTTTTGTTGCGCTAGTTCTAACCTTCTTTGCGTTAATTGCTGCGTTGCTTTTTCTTGGTCGCGCCGAATCGTTAACAAGGTTCGGTTATTGTTGGCTTGGTTCCACTTACCCAAGCGAATTGATTCTACTGTGCCGGCAACAGGCGCATTAACTTGATATGTTTTGGCGTTTACTAAGGCGCGAGTGCTTGAAGGAAATAGGGGAGGCAGATATAACGCCCAAATTGATACGACTATTAACAGTATGGCAAGTACTAGCCGGCAGTATCGAAAAACTAATTTCATCTTAAATCACCATGTAAGGCTTTTGCGAGCAAGTCCCTGAGTAAGAAGTCATGCTTAGACTTCGTTATTCAAGGCATTGGGGGTTACTTAGGGCATAGAGTCAACCCGAGCGTTCGGGTTGGCTCACTATTCGCCGCTGGATTACTTGATGTGTTTAGAACTAGTTAAACAACGCATCAATGTGGCGCACGTCCTGTTCAAAAATACCGTCAGTAAATGATTTAAGCTTAATGTAGCCAATTAATGCGTTGTGACGCGCCATTTCGTATTCACGAATACTTTCTTCATGCAGTCTAATGGAGTCGATTTTAGAAAGTAGAGATTCAGTGCCTGCTTGATAGCCTTTATCGATGGCTTCTTTTATTGATTTCCGGTGAGACATGATGTCGCGCTCATCTTTCATTAGTTGAAAAGACTGAGAGTATGAAGTCTGCATTCTGGCAAGGCGAATACGGTTTTCTTGGGTTCTTTTCTCGAGCAAAGCTTGTCGAGATTTCTTTGCGTAATTGGCTTCTCGTACCTTGTGTTTTGTTCCACCACCACTGAACAGTTCCCAAGCAAAGGTGATTCCCACTTCGTAGTTGCTGACCGTGTTTTGTCCGCCAAAGATTGTCTCCGCCGCATCATCATATTCGTATAAGCCAATAGCATTAACGGTAGGCCAACGGTTTGACTTGACGTTTTTTATGGTTTGATCTAGTTGCGCGATTTGGTTAGAGATCTTATTTGCCTCAATATCTGAAATAGACGTTTTTACGTTCAGATT
>Ga0075467_10002143_pt1 | contig 15710 bp, 3 predicted proteins | sample DEB08_DNA_9_FD_75067 | JGI IMG/M metagenome (GOLD analysis project Ga0075467, IMG submission 75067) | Aqueous microbial communities from the Delaware River and Bay under freshwater to marine salinity gradient to study organic matter... | ecosystem: Environmental > Aquatic > Marine > Coastal ... | reverse complement strand
CGTGTATTGACCGATAGACCACCGTAGAAGAGTGCCTTGGGTGCATAATACAATCGCCCTCGGTCATCGCGCACTTCGATATCAACGAAACCACGATAGTCACCGCCAAAGTCAGCGACCACCCAGTTCATTTTCTGCGGTGACTCTAAGCTCAACTTATCATTGTCGACACCGAAATCAACCGCGCGCTCTGGCTGCCCTTCTGGGTAGGCGCTCAATGTTATCGACTGATTAAATCCGTAGCCAACAATTTCAACTTTATCGTTAACGCCAGCTTGGCTTACATTAACCACCGCAGGATTGACAAATGAAATTGATAAGATATCAACATAGGTAAAGGCGCCGATAACGGTGTCTTCTAAGCCTAACTCAGTGACTACTTGAACCGCGGCTGGGCCAGCCTGGTTTGGAATCGTTGTTGCCGTGATCTTATCCAGGCCGCCGTCTTGCTCAGACAGTTCGAGCGAATCGATTACCAGCTTCAAGCCACCCAAGTACAACTCTGGAGATTGGCCAAAATTAAGACCTTCGACGATTAGTGATTCGCCACCTTTAATCGAGCCTGAACTTGGACTAATGGCGGTGATATCCGGTGACAATGCATCACCCGCCGGTGAGGTGAAAAATGAGAAAACGTAATCTTCACTTAAGGCGTTTCCGGTTAGCGGTGCTAAGCCTGCCTTGATAACAACGACATACTCGCTGCCTTCTACTAAACTTTCTAGCGGCGTTATGCTTATAAAGCGATATGCAGGAAGGTTATTGCGTAAGGCAAAATCGACTGAAAACTTATCCGTGACCTTTTCGCCCAAGGCATAATTACCGTCGCCATCTGCGATAACAGCGCCTTGATAGACATCGAACACAGCCGACAAATCAGTGTTACTTGGCAACACCGCGGACAACTCTATCGCGATTTCACTTAACGCTGTGGTGATATTTTTTTGATCGACTCTCGGTTGGTGATCAACCACCACTAACTCAGAGAACTCTATTCGATTGAGGCCGGCTCTACCTGCCGCCGCTTGCACCGCACCGCGCGCTAGCACTAAGTCGCGAACAGCATAGTTATCTTGGTTGGCGTTACGCAACACCACAGCCGGAATGGTTGCATCTTTGTTTTCTTGGCCAATGCTTTGTAAGTCTATGATTTCAATCACAGTTTGAATCGGCTTATCTTCTTGGTCAGAGTAATGCACGCTGACGTAGGCTTTGTTACCTGTGACTTCAACGTCGTAGACACCGTCACTAACGTAATCGGCTCGAGCTGGCTCGAGCTCCACCACTTTGTCCATGCGAATATTGTGTGGGTCGGTAATATTAACAATATTTAGTTGCGATGCTGCACCCTCACCCGACATGTCGGTTACAAACAAACGGTCACCGCTAATTTGTAAGCGATTAGCAACACCAAATGTATCTAAAACATCAATGATAGGCAGGTTTGGATTGGCAATATCAACCACCACAACACCTTCCGTTGAGGCCGCTATGTAGGCGTAATTACCGCTTATCTTTACATCGCGAGCGAAGCCGTTCGGCTTAATAAAACCAACTCTATACGGCGCATTGATGTTTGAGATGTCAAACACTTGCACGCCGCCAAAGCCATTGGCAACAAAAACCAGATCGTCCTTACGGTCGAGACCAAGGGCTTGTGAAAATGGCAAATCTGCACGACCCGCCAATAAATATGGCAAGCCAAACTGCTCGTCACCGTTTTGAGTAGTGAAGATTAGAAGCTCACCATCTTGATTATCAAAATGGCGCATACCCGTATCTGGGTTACGGTCAATTTCATCCCCTAACCCTGCAACAAAGTCGCTGGCGGCAGACTTACCAGAATCAGGAATCTTATTAAGCACTCCTGACTTGGATGCCAAAACAAAATTTTCATCTGCTTTAATTTCCGAAATCGTACCGCTGAAGATCTCGGCAGCGCTATCAAGCAAGTTAGAGCGAATAAAAATATCACCGTTATCAACTTGCTCATCAGCCAAATCTGCTAGGAACAAACCCGTGCACTCTATGCAGTCAACTACTCCTGACTCAAATTCAGGCAGTGAGGCAAGCTGATCCATGCGTGCTGGATCATGGCTGGTCCAAGCGGCTACCATCGCGCCTTCACGGTCAGGGCTGATAAATTGATCAATGGCAGAATAGTAAACTGATTTTGCCTGGCTCGAATTCACCAACCCAGGTGCGTAAAAGCGTCGTTCAGAAATCGGCATGCCGACTTCATGGGTGGTAACCGAGTCAACCTCGTGCTCTGGTGTGACGACCTTTGTTTCTATTCGAACGCGTTCTTTGTGGTGATCGCCACGACGCAAAATATTACCACCGGCGAAGCGCGCCCAATAGATAAAGTAGTAATTATCGGGGTCGCTTTCGGGCAGAGCTGGCCTAACAGCTGAATCGTCTCGAAATAATTCTATTGTAGAAGTGTCTAGAGCCTGCCACATACCGGAGGCATCTTGCGCCTCACGTATCCATGTCATGAATACTGAGCGTTCTTCTTCAATGCCAATATCGGTGATGCTCACGGCGGCAACGACACTCTCGCCGGTAGTCAATATCTCATTGTTGAATGGGGCAAGCACTGACAGTTTTGGCGCGACGGTATCATCGATACGACCGACATTGACAACGGCCGACTCGCCGGCTTGGTTAAGCACGTCGTAGGCAACGACTTGCAAGGCAAAACCATCGACCCCAAGTGGCGGCTCAATGGTGGCACTAAAGAACCGTGCACCGTTAGATACTTCACGATTTATGCCATCGTTTTGATAAGCGGTAAACACCGCGTTGTCATTCAGGTAGAACTCTACTCGGTCAACGCCATCGACACCTAGGTCATCTCGAACTTCAGCGGTAAATTCTATCGACTGCCCATCTATTACTACCGCGCCATCAGCTGGAGTTACGATACTGGCCGTCGGCGGTTGATCTTTACTCAGGACCAATCGCTTGGCGAACGAGAGTTCAGACTGATAACCATCAAGATCCACCGCAATCGCTCGATAGGCTATGGTCTTGCCAACGTTTCCTACTGGGGCTTTAACATTGAAGTTAAACGGAGCAGAGCCGTCAACCGCGACTTGTTTGAAGTCTGAATCTGTAAAGACATCGCCCAAAGCTCGATATAAACGCACGCTATCGACACCGACCTCAGGATCGGAGGCAGCAACCGAAACAACAAATTCGCGACCTTCTGTAATCGAATCGATTGAGCCTAAGCTATTACCACGTTGATCGAGAACCTTAATGTCAGTCACCTGTGGTGGTGAGTTCTTAACTAAGGTAATACTGCGGTTAACTATCGAGGCATTACCTGCGCCGTCGTTGGCTGTGATCTGTAATTGTAAGCTTAGCTGATCGGGCAGCGTCGCACCGGCAGCGACGGATTCTTTTAAGTACTCAGGAATGGTCAGCACGTTAATACTGCCAAAGTATGGCGTCGAAATAAGCAGCTGCTGCTGTACTTCTTCAGCAGCCTCAAATGAACCGTTTTGATCTTTGTCCACAAACAGCACCAAGCCGACAGTCGATACGCGCACATTATCTTGTGCTTCGATTCGGTATGGAAAGTTGCGCCCTTCAGCGACTGACGCACCAACTTCAAGTGGCGCTATTACTGAAATTATTGGCGCATCAACGTCTTTATCAACATTCAAGGTCACTGAACTAGTTGTTCTAACCGTTCGTGCTTGACCCGAAAAGCGTTTTTCCGTGACCGTCGCAGACAAGCTTAACGGCTTACCCGATTGTCCATACGGAATCTCTAATAAGAACTCATAAGGAAACACTAAATCAGTAAAGGTTTTATCACCGCCGACCAAATTGGCCACGCTGAGTGTTACTTGATCAACACCGACATCATCGATTGCATTTACTTGCACCAACACAAACTCGCCTTCGATGGCCGAGTCGCCATCGGACGGCTTGCCAATAACCACTTCCGGTGGCACATCTTCAATAATTTCTATGACGACTGTTTCAGTAGCCCGATGCTGATCTAAATCACCAAAGGCGGCGCCATAGGTATCAATAGCGTCAACGCTAATCACCACACGATTTTGACTCGGGTCTTGCGCATTAAACTTCGGCAGCCTAACGCTGAAGCCATAGGGCGGTTGGCGTAAGAGTAGATTTGATATCTCTCGCTCAGCGCCTTGAGGCCCAGCTTTAGCGACCATTCGTAGAGAGTCAATGCCGACATCATCATAGGCATTTACGTTAATTAGCATTTGCGTGTCTTCGACAACTCGCCCGCCGTCCAATGGCTTAACGATGTCGACCACGGGTCGCTCATCTATCTTAACTGGAAAACTTATTTCGCGTTCGCGGCTATTGCCAGATGGGTCGCGCGCTATCATTCGCACCCAAACATCGTATCGTTGAACGCTATCGACCGCGACTCCAGCGAAATTTGACGCAATTTGGGCAATTCTATCTACATGGATTAACTGATCGTAAACCAGAGTATCAATGTTGTTAGTGGTTATCGGTTGGTTGTCGATATCACGAATATTGCTGATAGTCCTAAGCGGTAGCGCATAATCTTGCTTTTGATAACTACCGTCTTGGAGTTGCGCGCCGTAGGTTGTGTATATCTCAAGCTGACTAACTTTAACGTTATCGAAGCCGCGATATCTTACTGTAAAGTCAGAGAACTCGGGCGGACCATAACCGACCGTTGGGCTAACCAAGACGACCTCAGGATTAATCTCATCAGCGGCTCCAATAAAAGTAATTTCATTGGTTCCAATCGCCTGATCCGTGTCTTTAATACGCGCGGTTAGGACTATCTCTTCGTTGAACTTAATTAGACCACTTGGGATGGTGAAAACAGCTTCTTGAAAGACCAAATTATCGCTATCAAATCTGCCGTAGTCATCGGCCACATCGACGGTATATTTTTCTTCGAAAGCATCGTAAATCGAATCCAATGCATTGATCACATTGCCATCATTAGCCGACATCGTGGTTTTCTGAATGCTACGAAGACCCAGCGGCACCCCATTAGCAAATAGCTGAATAGCATTTCTTGATATCAAGCGGTCATCCGCGACTAATACGCCAACTTCGATATTAAAAGTGCCAGCTACAATAAATTGGCCCGAAGCTGGTTTAGTAATGCGAATTTCGGGCGCTATATTTGATAGAGGGTGAATTAAGAAACGTCGTACTACCCGATGACCGACGTTGTCTAAGGTAACCACTTCGTACTCGGTAGGCTCGAACTGGTTAAATACGATTTCGTTACGCTGCTTGCTTACCAACTTAATCGGCAACTCGGGGCAGGAAGTTAAATAATCTTTAGTGACTTCATTCGTAATAGTGCCATCGCGATTAAAGCGGTTAATTTCATACCGCAGCAAACTCGCGTCATCGCTTAACTTAGTGATTAATTCAAATGTTTCACCGATCCGAACCCAAAATTCGCCGTAATTTATACGCTCTGGCTTATCGATTATTTTTCGGTAGCGGCCATCAACTTTATAGGTTGAAAAGCTGCTGAAGGTGAGTATTGGCGGTAGATTAACCTCAATTGGCAAACTTACTTGTGCACCAGAACTTCGTTGTGATTTATCTTTAGCAACAACGGATAGCACGGTGTCACCAGCTAAGCGAGTTTTAGGTGCGCTGTATTGAAAAGTGTACTCACCATTGCCTTGATATCTGCCACCACGAACAGCGACCAATTGACCGTTGTCCAGTAGCGAAATAGCTTCGACCACGTCGGCATTATCGACAGTGCGCACCACTACTTCGATGGTTTCACCCGGGCGTATCGATGTGCCGTCTACTGGTGAAATAATCTCGATTGTCGGGTCGGCTTGGTCGACGCTTAAATTTGACTGGCGTAATTTGGTCGCCGCTAATGTACCACGCCGCTCTGAAAAGCGATCTGTCGCCGCCGCGTATTGGCCGATGGTAGCCAATTGCTGATAAGCGGTGGCAGGCACGTCTCGATTAAAAATTTCGGCATCGGATGCTATGCCAATACCTGGCAGCACCGTCATAAAGGCTTGCCCTGCTTCGGCATCGTTGTCGATCAGCAACAGCTCAACAACGTCGAATCTGCGATTTGATTTACGCTCAATATCAGCGTCGTCAAAGCTAAGTGATGAAGGCAACTCGGCTTTGTGTATTCGAATCTGTTTTAACGCTTGTTGTGACTCGCCAAGACCTTTGACTATAGGCGTAACTATGATTTGAGTTACCTTGCTACCAAGCAATGCTCTGAGATCTAAAACGCCGTCATTGCTGGTTAAGTCGGCGGACGAAACGGTTATATCTCGATACTCAACTTGGCAAATATCGTTAGAAAAAGCCTCGACTCGATAATCTACCTCATAGCCGTCAACGCTAAGTCGTAAGTTAGCAACATTAGCCATTGATGGGTTGCTAGCAAAGACAGTCGAGTTGGTACCGTCGAAACTCCAGAAATCGTTTCTGCCGATTTCTAGCGAGCCACTCAAACCTTGCCATTCGCCATAACCAAATAACCACGCAAAATCAGTTCCGCTTTGCTGATAAGAAAGGGCCCGATCCGTCGCTCCATCTAGACCGCTTAAAGATGAAAAGAACTCGTAATATTTGTTCAGTGGTGTGTGATAGTCGTCGCTTACTGACAAACGAGAGAAAACCGGCTGACCAAAAAGAACGTTGTCCGCCGGCGAGCTACTCAACAAATCAATTACCGGTGCCTGGTCTGGCTTAACCGTAAACAGCTTTGACTCGGTAGTGGTATTACCGGAGGTATCGCTAACGGTAACAGATATGGTAAAAGTAGCGCCCGCTTCAGGTACAGGAGAATAACGGCTTAGATCGATAATCGCATCTTCATCAATAGTTAAGTTGTCGTCACCTATATCAGTCTCGGACAGCACTTCTCTGGTTTCAGTGTCAATAATTGATAGCGAGTAATCAGCCAACTCAAGATTGTCACTAAGTTGAACACTAAGGGTCGTTGGTTGCTCCTCTACCAAACTTTCATCTGGCTCAAGAAACTCAACGATGGGAGCAATATCATCGGCTTTTATGGTTAGCTTTATACTGTTTGAGTCGGTTTCGTTAACGCCAGCATCGGCCGCTCTAATAACAAAGTCAAAGGTCTCGCCTGCTCGATCCACCATGCTTTTTGGCAAACGGATACGACCAGTATAATCAGAGTAAAAACGTTCCGCTGCGACCACTGAGCCAAAGGAATCACTATTCGAAACTCGGATTTGCTCAAGCCGGTCATCACGTGTTAACACTTCCCATTCGAGGGTAATTTCTTCGCCGTCTTTGAGTAAAGTCGGAGTAAACGAGGCGATATAAATATTATCACTACCGACGCCCTCTAAAGAAAAGGCATCGCCAGGGTACAGAGCTAAATCACCCTCGGGTTTAGTAAAATTAACTAATGGCGCTTCTGGATCATCTAAAATTACTAAGTCTAGAAGTTGTTCACTACTTAGATTGGCATCATCTCTGGCTCTGACGCCGATCGCCAGAACACCTGTATCGGGCCGAGTTGGCACTCGTAGTTTTGAACTAAAGTAACCGCCACTTGCTAACGCCGCTGAGAGTCTTTGACCGCTATAGACGTCCTTGAATAGCGAAACACCATCGCGCTCAACAAAGAACTCAACATAGCTAATCGCGCGATTATCCGAGACTAAGGCATTGATGGTAAAAGGCTCGCCTTCGATTAAGCGTGAGCCCGCTGCTGGGTGACGAAAAGAAATAACCGGCGGCTGATCTTGTACAATCTGGTATTCCGCCTGAGACGAACGTTCAGTTCCAAATACGTCTGTCGCTAAGAGTGTTAGACTCATTTGGTCTACGCTCTCAGGGATCGTATAACTGAACTCCCCGCTAAAGCGTTTTGGACCGGTACTGCTAACATCTTTGACAAAAATGCTGTTGCCACCGTTACGTACCTCAATACTAGCGATGCCACTTTGATCGGTAGAGGTGATTTCAAAGGTTGTGCTCTGTTGGCTAAAAAGGGTCGAGCCAGGTATCGGTTTTGACAAGGTAGCAATTGGTCCTTCAATGTCAGCGACAATTGAAACCTCTTTGCTAAGCTCATCAGACTCTTGCGCCAGAACATCGTACGCTTTGACCTTGATTGTTAAGGTCTGATTGGCATTAGCAACACCACTATCAGATAAATCTAAACGCTCGTTGACCTGCACCGCCTGCATTGGTACCAAGCCTGAATCTCGGTCTAATACTCGCCGCTCGAGCAGCACTCCGTCTAGAAGATAGTCAATTTCAACGCGCTCGACCGATCGATCGTCACGCAAGAAAATATCGGCGTCAAACGTATCACTAGCAAAATACACACTATTGCTCGGAGTAATGCTGATGACTTCTGGTTTTTGGTCTGCGTAAATTCCTACAATCGCCCTAGCTGTCGAGCTATTGCCGACCTGATCGTATACTTTTATCGAGATCGGATAGCGATCAAACTCACCAGCCGAGGTATTTTGATAAGCCGGTGCACGAATTAGGCGCAGGGCACTATAGGCTTTGAGCACACCCGGAATTTGGTCGATTGGGAACAACTCATCTTGTAATACGTCGTTAGCATCACCGGTGAGTAGGTAACGCGACCCTTCTCGTTTGACCCCTCGCAGCTCGGCCCGTGTGGCGCCGACATTATCAAAACCAGAGACCTTGACGACAAATTCACTTTGCTCCAAGATGCCGGCAATATCGTCACCCGCATCAGTAGCATTGATGAACGGAGAACTTAAATTCGCTACCGGAGGCTCTTCGTCCTGCCCCAGAGTTACCTCGACCGTATTACTATTCTCTGATTGCTCAGCGCTATCGAACGCCACCGCATAGATGCTAAGTGCTTGTTCTATCTTAATATTTTCTTGAGTTTGGTAAACAAACGCGTAAGGCGCCGTTTTATCGCTGCCGACCAAGATTGAGTTTACGTAGAAATCGACTCGCTCTATGCCTAAATCATCAACCGCATTGGCACGCAATTGAATTGGCAAACCAGAGACGAACGATGCGCCCTCCGTTGGGTTTGAAATTGCCACGGTGGGCTTTTGGTCACTCTTGACCTGTATACGAAGTACGTCAGTCTGATTCACTTCTTGATGAAAATCAGTAACTTTCGCCATTAGTCGCAAACTACTGCCTAAATCCTCATCGGTAATTGCAACCTCGAATCTAACCACCGCAGATTGAAACCCCAAACCCGTCACATCAGCATCTGAATCAGAGTACTCACGAGTATCGACAACTTCGCCGTCGATAAGTAGCTCAATTTTAGTGCCCAAAGCCAGAGAATCGTCCTTTACTTCAACTGCAATAGCCAAGTCACCACCGACAGTCGCAATTTGACCCTCAACCGGTGCAATAAAGTCTACCAAAGGTGGCTTGTTCTTTACGATTCGAACCAACTTGGTTGGCGCGTCGGCAACAGCACCATTACCACTGATTTGAGCGCCTATAGAAAGTGATGTTTCGTCGGTTGAAATGGAAGGCACATTGATCTCTAAGCGCCAAACTTCAAACATTTCCTGCAACGGATTCTCTGGATCAGAACCCTCTACGTCACGTACCTCGATAAGCGGAAACGTTGCCGTACCCACTTTAGTGCCATCGAAGGTGTAATCGACTTTGTTTATGCCGCTGCTAGCCTTAACCTCTGGCAATATTCCAAGTGAGTGTTCGACTTGCAAAAATGTAGGTGAAGACTCAACAATCCGCTGACCGTCAACCGGCAACGCAAAGTCGTATGCCGGCAGCTGCGGCTTAACTTCTTTAGCTACCGTTACCTCGTGTACTGAAGACAGAGTTTGTTGCCCGGCCTTATCGCTTACCTTGGCTGAAAAGGTTAAGACATTGCCCTCTTGTTGCTCTGAGATTGGCAAGGTAATCTCATACGGCGCGCTTGCAAGCCGGCCAATTGAGACGTTACTCATAAAGAACTCAACGTCTAAAACACCGACGTCGTCTGACACTTGCGCACTGACTTTTAGTTCCGAGTTGGAAACAATATTGTTAGGCAGCTTTAAATCGATGGTGGGCGGAGCATCAACTGCGACGATTAGCAGATCAGACTCAACGCCGACGATCTCGCCAATCGAGAGCCGAAGCTTGGCCGGTGTTGCTGCGGGGATCGAAACAGATGATTTAAGCGCTAGTGCTTGGTCTTTCTTGACGAAGGTAGTTAGGCTTTCGGGAATTTCTAGCCGAGCAGTCCAATGCCCAAGAATAGCAGTTCGCGACCCATCATCGAACACGCCTTGCAGCTCTGGCAAAGCGTGGAACGTATTTAAGCTCGGTAATATCAAAGGGTTATCGGCGTCAACACCAAGCACAGAAACATTAACCAACACTTTAGAGAAGTCGGCAATGACCGGTACTTGTGCCGAGAAAAGATCCTCGTAACTGACCGTGATGACTACATTGCTAGCCCCAGTTTCTTCAAGCGCGTATATCGTCCCGTCTCGAGTGACTCCAATTAACGCTGGATGCGATGATGTGTAACTGATGCCATTGCCGATCCCGGCTAAATTAACAATGCCACGAAATTCAAAATCAACCGCGGGCACGATAACGGGAGTTTGCAATGCATTATTAATAATAATCGGCGTAGTCGGGACGATTAGTGCTAGCGCCTTTTCTTCAATCGAATCGCCAGTGAATGCGACTTTAGATAATACGGCTTGATTGCCTGACGCGTCGACCACGGCAACATCGAGTAACACCACTGAGTTAAAGCCAATTTCTTGATCACTTAATACTCGATTTAGCGGCAGAGCGAGACTATAACTGGTTTGACCCTCTTGTTTTGGGTAGAGCCTTTGAGGTTCTAATGTTTTCACAAAAGCCGTATTTCTTGCTTCCGCGATTACGCCGCCACTGGTGGTTAGGTCAGACGCATTCAAACCTAAAACACTGAATGATAAGTACGCTATATCGGTCTCATCATTCGCCGAAACCGTGACGATAAGCTGTTGCGCATCACCCAAACCCTCAATCGCCACCGATTCAAACTCGATAGTTGGCGAGTTAGTCTCAGAGACAAAGTCTTCGTTGGCGGCAAAGGTGCTGCCGTCCTGTCGCTGCCCACGAATAGCCGGCGCTAAGCGCTCACCATCGTTTAGTGCAAATGAATATGAGCAATCGTCAGTGCCTCGGCTATCGACCAGCCAATTATCTGGATTGACCTCTTCAAATCGAGTTCCGCTACCAGCACTCAGCGATACCAAGCTAGAGCAGTTTTGAACCGTCGCCGTGTATCTAACGCTGTCACTACCCGCAAGAGAAGCTGGATCAGCGACGCGAATATCAGTTTGCGCATAAGAATTTGCCCCTACGAGTCCGAAGCCTATAAAGCAAAGCAACGAAAGTAGAGAGCGAACAAGAATTGTGCCCTTGCGAACAGGAGTTTTTCTGAACGTTGAGATGACCGTAGTCCTTTTATTTAAGTTTTATCCACAGAATAGTCAATAGACCTAAGAGACAGCTGCCTTCCCTGTCTGTCCTATCGTCCAGCCCGACTTAGTACTTACTGTATATTTGCACCCTAAGTCACATGTTATTACTTGGAGTTAATGAAGTCAAAGAGTTAACTTAAAGTAATTTCCTTATTGAAAGAAACCACTTGGTATCTAAACTTATCGCAATGCGTTTTATACCAAGTATCGCAACGCTGATATCCGGCTAACAAATCTGGAGCCCCCATTAACTCGACTCGATTAGCCCTGGTGACAATTGCTTTATCTCTAACGCGAAACTCGCGAATAAAAAGAAGCCATCCCGTAATTTCGTCAAGCGGTTGTCATCTTCAATTTTTTCTCAACATCATGCAGCCCTGTTGAGTTCGTCGCAGATCAAAAGAAAATTTATTACGGCTCAGCTGACGTTTAAACTCCATGCAGGACTCATAGCTCGGATCAGACTCAAGCTTCTGCTTTGCCGCTTGAAATTCACTATATCTGCCATTGTGCGCCCTCTTCTCTAGGGAAAGATGCTTATCAAACTGAGCTTGATACTGCGCTGGTGCGGTATAAGCTAAAAATTGGCTACTTGCGAAAACCACAAACCCGAGCACAAATAAGCGCCAACCTCGCTTTATGTTTTCGCAGAGATAAATCACCGCCCATGCCGCCATTGGTATCATACAAACGAGGCCAATCAACCGATAGCGCTCGGTCACGATGGTGGTCATGACGCTTAACAGGTACAGCAGACAGAACGCCAATAAAAACCCCTGCTGGCGGCTGATACTGGCTTGCCTAAATAGCACCACCACGGCAACACTAAACAAAGCGAATATCAGCGCAAAGTCAATAAATGTAAATCTCAACGGCCAACGCTCACCACGCCATAGGTAGGCACGTTCGCTAACAGACGAATTACTTTGCGCGGCAAATAAATGGTGTAACTTCTGCCCCTGCCCGCGTAAATAAGCTGTCGGATTGTGCTTAATATAGTCCGTGGTCTTAGACAGCCAATACTGCGTCACCTCGGCTTGAGAAAACTCGGCTTGAGAAAACTCGGCTTGAGAAAGTGTTCGTTGTGCGTTTCTTTCGGCAAGCCGTTTCGAGTCAACACGATGACCAATAATATGATTGCGTATGCCTGGTACCTTTAGCAAAAAGTTATCGGGCGCACTATGGCCTATATAAATATTTAAGCCGACGCTAGAAACGTACTTTGGCTCGGCTCCGTATCGAACACTAGACGCCCCATAAGCGACTGAAATAAACAACAATAGTACAAGGGCCGTGCGCCTGTACTGGCGAGTATGATTGCGGTCTGCACAGGGCCAGCAAAGAAAGATAAAATAGATCACCAAGCCAACTAACACGTGAACTCGATCAATACTCGCAACTAATATTAATACGCAGAAGGCGAGCGCAAAATAGTTGTTTCTTCGTTTAAAAAAGAGAATCGCCATTAATATTGCAGCGATGGTCAAAAAGAGCACCAGAGAGCTCTTAAGCGTAACTCCAGAAAAAAATAAGATCGGAGTGGTAAAGCAATAAATACCAAGTGCAACCCAGGCACTTCGCAAGCTAAACAATTGCAATGTGATGGTTACCAATGCCATGCAAGTTAAGCCACTCAAAACCGCGTTGAACACAAACGGCGTTATCGTCGTGTGGCCAAAAAGCTTGAATAAGCCAGTAAGCAGACGCTCGTACGGGGAGAAAACAATAATTTCAGAGACATAGCTTTCGCTAAAGAAGACCGACTTATACCAAGCCGAATAATGATAAAGCGAGGCATCCGAGAGTGGCAATGGGCTAAGCAGCGAACGCCCAAAATCAGCATCGACAAACTGCCAAATGCATAACGAGAATGGCAATAAAAATGACACCGCTAACAGGCTAAGGTAGCCGTTATTTAAAGGTGCAGAAGCGACTTTGATATGTTTCAAACTAGACTTTGTTATGTTTCAAACTAAAGAAAACCTCTTATATGTAAGAGTAACTGGATTAAAATTTTAAGCCGATGCGTAGAGTTTAAGCAATTGAGTCGCCTACAATAACCCACTTAGCTAATGCGATTATAGAATGTCGCGAGCGACGCTAGTAGGTAATTGACGGCCCAAACGTTTAGCTGTCATCATTGGCCTAGCGACGAATATCTGTCCGAGAATTATTTAAAAAGGGAATACCACTAGACAACGAAACTTTTACGATCTGTTTATATCGTCGCGCCAAGCATTGGCTTCGCCGTTAAGTCGATAAAGTAGTGCCGCTTTTTTCAACGAGTATATCGCAACACTGCTTGCACTACTCTCCGATAGCTGACGTTTTTGCTGCATATACTGCCTGCGCTTATCTGGAAATTGCCGCAGATAATCACGAAAATTGATTGCCGCTGGCGACCAAGCGTTGCCCCTGATACAAACATGCACTACGCGCTGAATGGGGCTGCTCGATTGAGACCACCACCAGCGCACACCCGGATGCACTGGGCTCTCGCCCCAATCGTTATAGTTAATTTTTTGCAAACATTCTTCGACTTGATCTAAGTCTTGCTCTGACTCTAAGATAAGCATCGAATCAATAATTGGCTTGGCAGCCAACCCGGGAATTGAGGTGCTGCCTATATGCTCTAAAGAAAAATGAACCGAGCCAAGCACCCGAGTAAACTCAGCGACACTTTGCTCAAAATACTGTGGCCATTTTGCATCGTAGCTTTGTTGAGCAAGTGATATTTCTGGGCTCTTGACACTCTGCCAGCGTCGAAAGCGTTTATAGATAGGCTCGCCGTGAATTTCACCAAACTCTTCGTTCAAGGATTTTAGTAACTGAAAATGATGTGTGCTCATTGCCTTTCAAGCCCACCATTGTGCCGGCAAAGGACGGCCCAATAAACTGCTCAAATTACTAAACCCCTGTTCGGCTATGGCTTGTAAACGGGCGCGGGTATTAACACTAATAGTATTAGTTTTGACCCCTGAGTGAATTTCTGTTGCTTTAGGGTTTAATTTTTCTCTTAGGTGCGGGGGCAAATTTAAAATTTGCTTCATGGCCTGCATTTTAACTCGTTGACGAGCAACCTTTGAGTCAAAGCTAATGTCTTGCCGATCGTCAATACCTAGCCAACAACACAAACGATTAAAATTTTGTACCGGCTCCGAATAGAACTCTTCATAGAAGATCACTTGTATTTGTTCGCGCGGCAACGCATCAAACCAAGCCGTTAGGTGTTGCTCAAACCTCATTAACCCTGAGTACAACAAACCCGGAGGAAAATACGAATGCTCAAATGCGATCGATTCGCTGCGTAGCAAGGCTTTGTCTGCATTACGCTCCTCTTCATTACCTGTGCGCAAATATAAATGATACAAGCTAAGCACCATTTCTACCGGAGAACGCAGCAAAACGATCACGCGAGCTCCTGGGTTGTGGCGCGCTACCGCTAGCGCTGCTCGAGGACTGTATAAATACCATACCGACGCTTCGGCACTGAATCGCTGATTGGTACGTGCATCAAATAAGCGTGAATAATCTTCTTGGCTGCTTACGGTATGGGGTTGCTTGGGCAAGTCACTAGCGTAAAAGTGCGGCTCCTTGAGTACCGATGTATACACATCACTATGCTGTTTAAGTCCCGCATAGAGTGACGTAGTGCCGCAACGCGGTGCACCAATAACAAAAAGGTTCGGTGCTGCTACCAAGGAAATATCTCCCGGTCTTTAAAAAACCGACCACTGCCTGTGACAGTTTCATCTTCCTTAACTAGCCAAAGAATGGTTGCCGCACCCTCTTCTGGAGATCGTGGTGCGGCTAACCCGCCGAGCTTAGTTCTCACCCAACCCGGCGTCATACAATTAACCCGAATATCGTGCTCAGCCAACTCCAAAGCGAAGCCTTGGGTCAAGGTATTTAGTGCCGCTTTAGAACTACGATACGCTATATTATTACTATCTACTTTGGTACTGCTACCATGCCCACTAGATACATTGATAATATGGGCTCCCGGGCGACCAAGCATAAGCGGCACACTAGCCTGAATGACCCTCCAGACACCAAAAAAATTCACCTCAAGGGTGTATTGAGCCTGCTCTAGATCTTCCACGCTCGGCTTGTCACGTACCCCGCGAGAAATACCGGCATTATTAATCAATACATCGAGATAGCCATTACTCCCGCCGATGCTAGCAATCGCCCGATTTACGCTAGCGGGATCAGTGACGTCGAGTAAAAGAGGTGTCACATTCT
>Ga0075467_10002140_pt1 | contig 15722 bp, 11 predicted proteins | sample DEB08_DNA_9_FD_75067 | JGI IMG/M metagenome (GOLD analysis project Ga0075467, IMG submission 75067) | Aqueous microbial communities from the Delaware River and Bay under freshwater to marine salinity gradient to study organic matter... | ecosystem: Environmental > Aquatic > Marine > Coastal ... | reverse complement strand
TCTACTCATATCTCTTTCATCCCGAGAGCGCACCTGCTCTACGAGGGCGGGCAGACTAACATCTTCGCCCTTTTCTAGCAACTCTTTGTAGCGCCTGGCAGCCCGTTCTTCGGCGCTTGCGGTGAGGTAAATCTTGAGTTCTGCAGTGGGGAAAATCTCGCTACCCATATCACGACCGTCAGCGACTAAACCAGGGGCTCGTGCAAACATTCGCTGACGTTTTAACAGCGCTGAACGGACCCCCGGGTACTGAGCGACCTTTGAGGCCAGCAGCCCGGTCTCTTCAGTGCGCAGTTCCTGACTGACGTCTTCGCCCTCCAGATAGACCTTAAAAGCACCCTGCTTTTCTGTTTTAAAGCGAATATCCATATGTTCAGCCAAGGCCATTAGACCTTTTTCACTGTCGACACTGACATGATGGCGAACAGCAGACAAACCCAACAGACGGTAGAGTGCCCCGCTATCCAAGTAATGGAAGCCGAGCTTTTTCGCAACAATACGACTGATGGTGCCTTTTCCAGCCCCACTGGGGCCATCGACGGTAATCACCACCGCGTTGTTGTTTTCAGCCATTTAGGACTCCTGGGTCTCAACGCCAATGGTCAAGCCAATAGCTGTGGCTAGATCAACAAAGCCGGGAAAAGAGGTTGCAATATTATTGCACTCGATAATTTCAATCTCGCCTGCGGAGCGTAAGCCAGCGATGGCGAAAGCCATGGCAATGCGGTGATCGTCGTGGCTGTGGACTGTGCCACTGCCAAGCTGGCCACCCTGAATGCGAATACCATCGGCTGTGGACTGGGCATCAATGCCTAGAGTCACAAGGCCATCGGCCATGCTTTGAATACGGTCGCTCTCTTTGACCCGCAGCTCTTCGGCGCCGGTCAGTACTGTCTCGCCCTTGGCGCAGGCGGCAGCAATAAACAGTACCGGGAATTCATCAATCGCCAGTGGTACCTGATCTTCTGGAATCACAATACCGTTTAACTCGGCATAACGGATTCTGATATCGGCTACTGGTTCGCCGCCCACTTCTTTTTCGTTGGACAGTTCAATGCTGGTGCCCATCTGACGCAGAATATTGATCACGCCAATACGGGTGGGATTAACCCCCACATGGCGCAGGGTAATATCTGAACCTGGGGTAATCGCTGCTGCCACCATAAAGAAGGCCGCGGAGGAAATATCGGCGGGCACATCAATGCGGGTCGCGGTCAATGAACCCCCACCAGACAGAGAAGCCTTGCTGCCGTCGCTGACAACCGAGTAACCAAAGCCGCGCAACATGCGTTCGCTGTGGTCGCGGGTCGGTGCGGGCTCAATAGTTGAGGTCTCACCTTCCGCGTAGAGCCCGGCTAACAGGACACAGGATTTAACCTGAGCACTGGCCATAGGCAGTACATAATTAATCGAATTGAGCTTGTTGCCACCTTTTATACGCATGGGTGGTCTTCCGCCTGGTGCGGTTTCTATTACGGCCCCCATCTCGGCAAGGGGGTCGGCTACACGGGCCATAGGTCGGCCCGTTAGGGATTCGTCACCGGTGAGCTCTACATCAAAGCTTTGCCCAGCCAAAAGCCCGCTCAGCAGGCGCATAGAGGTGCCGGAGTTGCCTAAATAGAGCGGTTTAGTCGGTGCTTTTAACCCGTGAAGACCGACACCGTGAATCACTACTCGGCCCTGCTCTGGGCCTTCAATAATGACACCCATATCGCGAAACGCCTGTAATGTTGCCAGGCTGTCTTCGCCTTCGAGAAAACCGGTTACTTCAGTCATGCCCTCGGCAATCGAGCCGAGCATAATGGATCGGTGAGACATTGATTTATCACCGGGCACACGAATATCACCCTGGGCAACGCCACCGGGTGTGACTCTATAATTTATTATTTTGTCTGACATAGTTTGCTGTAATGCCTTTGGGTCGATTGATTTTCCAAAATGGTTGCGTGCATCGCGAGCTCGCGTAAATACATCCATCAGATAGGTTTCGTCGCCTGTATCTATGGCGCTGCGCATCTCACTAAAGTTATCCATGATCTGATCGAGCACGGTGAGGATTGCTTGGCGATTAGCCAGTGCTATATCTCGCCACATGATCGGATCGCTGGCGGCAATGCGGGTAAAATCACGAAAGCCTCCTGCCGCATAGCGAAATATTTCACGATTGTCGCGCATACTCGCCAATGTATCCACTAATGAATAAGCTAAAAAATGCGGCAGATGGCTGGTCGCGGCTAGGACTTCGTCATGCTCTCGAATATCCATACAGGAGACCACAGCACCAACGGATTGCCAGAGCTTTTCCACAAGCTGCACATGGCTTTCACCACTATCGGCATGGGGAGTTAAGATAACTCTGTGATCTTTAAACAGGTCGGCTTTAGCTGCGGTGACACCGCTTTTTTCCGAACCGGCGATGGGATGTCCGGGAACTAACTGTGCCGGCAGGCAGCCATATATCTCTTCGGCGGCGGCCATCACACTGCCTTTGACACTGGCTACATCGGTGATGGTGACCTGATCTGAAAGTAGCTCGGAGCACTCTTTAAGCATCGCGGGAACTGTAAGGGTCGGAACACCAATAACCACAAGATCCCCGGCACCCAGTTCAGGAGCAATGGCAGCCAAACTCTGTTCTGGTCGATCGATGACACCCATTTCAAGGGCTAGATCCAGGGTTGAGGAGCGCCGCGAGATACCCACTACCTGTGTAGCGAGACCGGCATTACGAGCGGCCAATGCAAGACTGGAGCCAATAAGCCCCAGTCCGATTACAACTAGGCGATTAACCACCGGCTGCGCTGTTTGAGAAGTTCGCAACATGACAGATCACATCGAAATAAAGAGATTAATCGTTACTATAGTCGACTCTAAAGCCGGCACTAGAGCCGAGCACTCTAGTCAGGCCTAAAATCGACAGTAATAGCGACGCTTATAGAACCGCCCGCGGATAGGAACCGAGAACCTTCAGTTCCGCCACATCTTCGGCCAACTCAGCCAATACGGCTGCGGCTGCTGGATCATCCACATGGGCAGCAAAGTCGATAAAGAAGATATAAGACCATTTGCTGTTCCGCGAAGGTCGCGATTCCAGTCGCGTCATATCGACACCGTGACGACGGAATGGCTCGAGTAGATTATGCAATGCGCCAGGCTTGTTCTGCACCGAGACTACAATGGAGGTTTTGTCGTCACCGCTGGGTGGCACCATCTCGCGGCCAATAATCAAAAAGCGCGTTGAGTTATCTGGCAGATCTTCAATTTTTTCCCAGAGCTTTTCCAGACCGTAGAGCTCGCAGGACATATCGCCAGCAATAGCTGCTGAGCTCCACTCACCCTGCACTCGTCGCGCGGCTTCAGCGTTGCTGCTCACAGCAACACGCTCAATATTGGGGTAATTGGAATCCAACCACTTGCGGCACTGAGCCAGTGACTGGGCATGAGAGTAGACGCGAGTCACTGTATCTTTATTGGTGTTAGGACCAATCATAAAGTGCTGGTGAATACGCAGCTCAACTTCGCCACAGATTTTGACTGAGGAATCAATAAAGCTATCCAAGGTGTGGCTGACCACGCCCTCGGTAGAATTTTCGATGGGCACAACACCATAGTTGCAGGACTCGGCCAAGACATCGCGGAACACTTCATCAATTGCCGCTTTGGGGACAGTTACTGCTGAGTCGCCAAAGTGCTTGAGTGTGGCTTCCTGAGTAAAGGTGCCTTCGGGTCCCAAAAAGGCCACTTTAATTGGCTGCTCAAGGGCCAGGCAGGCGGACATGATTTGGCGAAACAGACGCGCCATATCTTCGTCGCCCAGAGGACCGTTGTTTTTTTCCATCACCGATCGCAATACCTGAGCTTCACGCTCGGGTCGGTAATAGGTCTCGTCACCCTGCTCTTTTTTGATCTTGGCAACATCCTGGGCACAGCGCGCACGGGCGCTGATATTGGCCATGATCTCTTGATCAAGGCCATCTATCTTATTGCGCAGTTCGAGCAGTGGATTCTTTTCAGTCATTACTTAAACCTTACTCGTCAGCGGAACTGTCGTCAGAAGTATCTTCGGAAGAGCCTTCAGCGGATGAAGAGCCTTCAGCGGATGAAGAGCCTTCAGCGGCCTCTTCATTAGGAGCAGAGCCCACAGCGGCATTGTCATTAAGAGCGGCATTGTTATCAAGAGCGCCTTCTTCAATCACAAATTCCTCTTCTTCCGGCTCAGCAATACGTGCCAACCTGACCAAATTTTCGGTGTCCTTCAAGCGAATAATGCGCACGCCCTGAGTATTACGACCCACAACCGAGACCTCGTCACCGCGAGTTCGGACCATGGTGCCCTGATCTGAGATCAGCATAATTTCGTCGCCTGAAAAGAGTTGCGTAGCACCAACCAATGGTCCGTTGCGCTCGCTGGCCTGAATCGCAATCATCCCTTTGCCGCCGCGGCCCTTAGTCGGGAACTCGCCAACCTTGGTGCGCTTGCCATAACCATTCTCACAAACGGTCAACAGGAAGCCGTGTTCTTCGGGTATCACCATAGAGATAACTTCATGGCCTTCCGGTAGACGCATGCCGCGCACACCTTTGGATACTCGACCCATAGAGCGGGCATCAGTACTGGCAAAGCGTACAGCCTTACCTTCAGAACTGAGCAACATAACATCGCTGTCGTCATCAATAATCGCGGTGCCGACCAAATGGTCGCCTTCGACCAGATCTACTGCGCGCAAACCAACACTGCGTGGGCGCGAGTACTGCTCCAATGAGGTCTTCTTCACGGTACCGTTGGCGGTGGCCATAATGACAAACTTATCGGCGCTGTATTCCTCAACTGGCAGGATCGAGCTGATGCGCTCGCCTTCATCCAGAGGCAACAGGTTAACCACTGGACGTCCGCGAGAATTGCGGCCGGCAACGGGAATCTGGTACACCTTGAGCCAGTAAACCTTGCCCAGGTTGGTGAAGCACAGAATAGTCGCGTGAGTGCTGGCCACCAATAGGTGCTCAACAAAATCTTCATCTTTAACCGCTGTTGCTGACTTGCCCATACCGCCGCGACGCTGCGCTTGATAATCGCTTAACGGCTGAGTTTTGGCATAGCCGCCGTTGGAAATGGTAACAACACGGTCTTCTTCAGTAATCAGGTCTTCAATAGTGAGATCGTGGAGAGATTCAATGATCTCGGTGCGACGCTCATCACCAAACTCTTCAATCACTGCTTCGAGCTCTTCACGAATAACCGTCATCAGGCGAGTCAGGTCACCGAGAATATCTTGGTATTCAGTAATCTCTTCCAGCTTGACGGCAAATTCCGCAATGATTTTATCGTGTTCCATACCGGTTAAACGGTGCAGACGTAACTCAAGAATATCTTTGGCCTGCTCTGGAGACAGGTAATATTTGCCATCGCGCAGACCGTACTGATCTTCCAGCCACTCCGGACGTGTAGCTTGACTACCGGCACGTTCGAGCATCTGAACCACTGAACCAGGACTCCAACCGCGGGCGACTAGCGCTTCACGGGCTTCGGTTGCCGTGGGCGACTGCTTGATCAGTGTAATAATTTCATCGATATTACCCAGGGCAATCGCAAAGCCTTCCAATGTGTGAGCGCGTTCCCGGGCCTTCTTCAACAGATAGATGGTGCGACGCGTAACCACTTCCCGGCGATGACGAAGAAAGTGGTGAATAAGTTGCTGCAGGTTGAGAATCTTTGGCTGACCATCGACCAATGCCACAACGTTAATACCAAACACGCTTTGCAGCTGAGTCTGGGCAAACAGGTTGTTGAGTACAACTTCACCGACATCGGTGCGCTTAATTTCGATAACTACGCGCAGACCATCTTTATCCGACTCATCACGGAGCTCGGAGATACCTTCAAGCTTCTTCTCTTTAACCAGCTCGGCGATGCGCTCAATCAGGCGCGCCTTGTTCAGCTGGTAGGGAATTTCGGTGATGATAATGGTTTCGCGCTTGGTCTTTTCATGGACCTCGATATTGGCTTTAGCACGCACATAGATGCGTCCGCGACCAGTGCGATAGGCTTGAATAATTCCCGCTCTGCCGTTGATAATTGCAGCGGTGGGGAAATCGGGCCCAGGGATATATTCCATCAATTCATCGACGGTAATATCCGGATTCTCAATCATTGCCAGACAACCTTTGACCACTTCAGTGAGGTTATGGGGCGGAATATTGGTCGCCATGCCCACAGCAATACCAGAGGAACCATTAACGAGCAGGTTAGGTATACGAGTCGGCAAAACATGAGGAATTTGTTCGGTTTCATCATAGTTGGGGACGAAATCGACGGTCTCTTTCTCGAGGTCTTCGAGCAGCGCATGGGCGATCTTGGTCATACGGATTTCGGTGTAACGCATGGCGGCAGCAGAGTCACCATCGACCGAACCAAAGTTACCCTGACCGTCCACCAGCATGTAGCGCAGCGAGAATGGCTGAGCCATACGGACGATAGTCTCGTAGACGGCAGAGTCACCGTGGGGGTGATACTTACCAATCACGTCGCCGACAACACGGGCTGACTTCTTATAGGCCTTATTCCAGTCGTTGCCCAGCTCGCTCATGGCGAAGAGTGCCCGTCGATGCACAGGCTTGAGACCATCTCTAACATCTGGCAGTGCCCGGCCAACAATCACGCTCATGGCGTAGGCCAAGTAGGATTGCTTGAGTTCGTCTTCGATATTTACCGGAACAATTTCTTGTGCTAAATCACCCATAAGTTTGCGTCGCGCCCTGAAGTTTTACCGCTATTATTTTAGCTCCGCTAACAACCCATTCAAAGCGGTCATTGATGCGTGCCAGTAGGCCCTAAAAGCAGCCTGTTTAAAGGCCTGAATTCTACCATACATATCCCCATAGTGGCTCGCTTTTATTGACCTGAAACTCACGCCAAAGCTTAACCCGCAGTAAAAAGTCGGTATACTCCGAACCTTCGCTCAGGAGGCTTCATGCAGCCCATAAAAATCGATTTGCTTATCAATAGCCGCTGGATTATTCCGGTGGTTCCAGAGAACCGGGTGTTTGAAAACTGTGCCCTGGCCATAGATCAACAAAAGATCGTCGGTATCTACCCCCAAGCCGAGGCCCAGACTAAATTTGACGCCCTGTCTGTAGTAGATTTAGCTGACCATATCCTCATGCCTGGATTAGTCAATGCCCATGGTCACGCGGCTATGAGTCTGCTCCGTGGCTATGCCGATGACCTGCCGCTGCAGCCCTGGCTGGAAGAACATATCTGGCCAGTGGAGGCCCGCGTACTGAGCGCTGAGTTTGTTGCCGACGGCACCAATCTGGCCATGGCGGAGATGATCAAGACAGGCACCACCTGCTTTGCCGACATGTACTTTTTTGCCGACACCGTGGCCGAGCAGGTGCAACGCAGTGGTATGCGCAGTCAAATTGGCTTTACCGTGTTCGACTTCCCCACCGCCGGAGGTAAAGATCCAGACGACTATATTCACCGGGGCCTGCAACTGCGGGATACCTATAAGGGCGATGGCCTGATTAAAATTGCCTGTGCACCTCACGCACCCTACACAGTGGGTGATGAGACCATGCGCCGCGTAGCAACCTATGCCAATGAGCTGGATATGGCGGTGCACATTCACTGTCATGAAACCGCTCAGGAAGTTGCCGATTCGCTCAAGCTCTATGGCTGCCGACCACTGCAGCGCCTGGACGACTTGGGTGTGTTATTGCCTCAGACTCAGTTGGTGCATATGACCCAGATCGATGACGAAGATATTCGTTTAATTCAGGACAATAACTGCCATGTGGTGCACTGCCCGGAATCCAACTTGAAACTCGCCAGCGGCTTCTGCCCTGTGGCCAAGCTGATCAGTGCTGGCATCAATGTGGCCATAGGCACAGACGGTGCGGCAAGCAACAATGATCTCGACCTATTCGGTGAATTAAAGACTGCGGCGTTGCTGGCCAAGGCCGTAGCTGAAGATGCTGCAGTGCTGGATGCCCACGCCGCACTGCGCATGGCGACCATTAACGGCGCCAAGGCGCTGGGTTGGGATGATCAGATTGGCAGCCTCGAGACGGGCAAGAGCGCCGATATGATTGCTGTGGAAATCAGCTCTCTGAGCCAAAAACCCCTGTATAATCCCGCATCTCAATTGGTCTATAGCAATGCCGGCAGCCAGGTGACTCACAGCTGGGTGGCAGGCAAGGCACTGCTTAGAGAGCGCAGCTTGGTGACTCTCGATGAAGAAAATCTGATCCGCCGCGCCGATGCCTGGCGTAACCAGATCAGCCCTCTTTAACCAAAAATCTAACTATTAACTTCAAGCCCTAGGTAGCGATTCACTATGCCAACAAACAACAGTGACAACAGCGCATCAATGAATGTGGACCCCAGCGAAGTAGCTAAGTTTGAAGTGCTAGCGAGCCGCTGGTGGGATCGCAACAGCGAGTTCAAGCCACTCCACGACATCAATCCCCTGCGCGCCAACTGGATTGACAAGCTGGCGCCGGTGGCTGAGCAAAAGGTCTTAGACGTTGGCTGCGGTGGCGGCATTCTCTGCGAAGCCATGGCCCAGCGCGGCGCCCATGTCACCGGTATTGATATGGGTGAAGCACCACTGGCGGTGGGAGAGCTGCACAAACTCGAGTCTGGCGTCGAAGTGGACTATCAAAAGTCCACAGCAGAAGATTTTGCCCAGAGCCACGACGAAGAGTTCGATGTGGTGACCTGTTTGGAGATGCTTGAGCATGTGCCGGATCCCAGTTCGGTAGTGCGCGCCTGTGCCGCCATGACCAAGCCCGGTGGCACATTGTTTTTCTCGACAATCAACCGCAATCCCAAGGCTTACTTACTGGCGATTATTGGCGTCGAATATGTTCTGCGCATGCTACCCAAAGGCACCCATGAGTACGGCAAGTTTATTCGTCCGGCGGAGCTGGGCCAGTGGATTCGTGAAGCCGGTTTAGAGCTGGACCAGATGACTGGACTGACTTATAACCCCATCACAAAAACCTATCGCCTCACTGAAACCGATGTCGATGTTAATTACATGATTTGCGCGCGCAAGCCCGCATAACGGATTTTCTATGCTCGACTTCAAGGCCCTGCTATTCGATTTGGATGGCACATTATTAGATACAGCGCCCGACTTTGTCACTGCACTGAATACTCAGCTGGAGAGACATGGCCGAGTGGCGCTACCTGACTCTGCGATCCGCACCAGTGTGACTAATGGCTCCATAGGCTTAATTAAAAGCGGCTTTAACATAGAGCCAGATCATGCTCAGTTTGAGTCGTTGCGAGAAGAATTTCTCGAGCTGTATTTTGCTAATCTAGCGGATAAAACCGCGCTCTATGAGGGGCTGCAAGAAGTCCTCGATGAGTGCAGTGCCCGCGATATTCCCTGGGGTATTGTCACCAATAAGCCTTGGCGCTATACCGAAGCGGCGCTGGTTCAGCTGGGTTTAATGGAGGGAGCAGCAACCGTTATTTGCCCCGACCATGTGACTCTGCCCAAGCCTCACCCAGAAGCTATTTTGCTAGCCTGTAAAGAAATTGCCAGGGCACCAGAAGACTGCCTCTATGTCGGCGACCATGTGCGAGATATAGACGCTGGTCGCGCTGCTGGCACGCGTAATATAGCCGCCGCCTGGGGCTATATTGAAGCGGGTCAAGTTATTGCCGACTGGCAGGCAGATTGGATTGTTCAGCAGTCCCAAGAGCTGCACTCACTGCTATTCGCCAGCTAAAAGCTGTGATCAAAAACACCATCACCTAGATTTAAGAAGAGTAATTGTTATGTTGTCCAATGTCGAAATCGCCGCCTATCAAGCCCCTGAGACGCTACTCGCAGATCGCGTAATTATGATTACAGGTGCAGGCGATGGCATTGGCAAGACTGCGGCGCTGCACTGCGCAAAGCACGGTGCCATAGTCATCCTGGCGGGCCGCACAGTGGCCAAGCTGGAACAGGTCTACGACAGTATCGTTGCCAGCGGCGGTGCTGAGCCGGTTATCTACCCAATAGATCTCGAAGGGGCCAGCAGCGATGATTACAATATTCTCAGCAACCAACTGGACCAGCAGTTTGGTCGTCTCGATGGACTACTACACAATGCCGGCATTCTTGGCCAGCGCACCCCCCTGAGCAACTATCGCACGGATGTTTGGGACAAGGTTATGCAGGTCAATGTCACCGCCGCATTTCAAATGACGCAGGCATTGATGCCTGTACTGGAAAAATCCCCTAGTGCCTCGGTGGTTTTCACCACATCCAGTGTGGGACGTGTTGGCCGTCCATTCTGGGGCGCTTATGCAGTATCGAAGTTCGCCGTAGAAGGCATGGTTCAGGTCTGGGCATCGGAGCTAGAGGGTTTAGGTTCGGTACGGATCAATGCGATCAATCCTGGCGCCACTGGCACCAGTATGCGGATGCAGGCTTTCCCGGCGGAAAACCCCGGCTCGGTGACAAGCCCAGAGCAGATTATGCCAACCTATCTGTATTTGCTCGGCGCCGACAGTGCGGCAGTGAATGGCCAGTCTATCGATGCGCAACCGCACCGATAAATCGCTTTAGAGACGGTCTTTATCTCCAGGTATTACCGCGAGCACGCAACTTTCTCTCTTTGCGCTCACGCATATCTTTCAATACATGTTTTTCGCTGAATCTCGGCGGGTGCAGGGCAACCGCTTTAAATAGAGATACCACCTGTTTAGGGTCCAGCTCGAGAAAGTCTGAACGGCGCACAATCGATGGCAGTTCAATGGGACCATAACTAATACGCTTGAGGCGGTTAACTTCCACTTCCTGAGATTCCCAAAGACGACGTACTTCGCGGGTACGGCCTTCAGCCAGAATCACTTTAAACCAGCGGTTGCGTCCACCCACATCATCCGAACTGCGAGCATGCTGGGCTTTAACACTCTTAAAGCTGGCAACACCATCTTCGAGCACAACGCCTTCGGTCAAACGCTTGATCATGGCTTCGTCTACTTCACCGTGAATGCGCGCCATATACTCGCGCTGCACTTCATAGGAGGGGTGCATAAGGCGGTTGGCCAGCTCACCGTGGTTGGTAAACAGGAGCAGACCACTGGTGTTGATATCGAGACGGCCAATAGCAATCCAGCGACCGCGAGCTAGACGCGGCAGACGATCAAATACGGTGGGGCGACCATCGGGATCTGAGGTGGTGCAGACCTCCCCTTCTGGCTTGCTGTACATCAGTACTCGCGGGCTGTCGTCAGTAACAATTTTAATCAATCGTCCGTCAACCAATATGCGGTCATCAGGGGCAGCGCGATCACCCAACTTGGCTGTTGAACCATTGACTGAAACTCGGCCTGCGGAGATCCACTTCTCAAGTTCGCGGCGCGAACCCAATCCTGCAGTAGCCAATACTTTCTGTAATTTTTCACTCATGGTTTGAACTGCTCACCTGGTCGTCGGAGTCTAGACTTTGGTTATCGTCTAATGAATTATTAAGGGTGTTAATATCAAGATCGTTATCGATGCTGCCATTACTAGCGCTTTCATTAAAAGCATCGTTGATCACATTCTGGCCATCAACTTCTTGGTCGAGACTAAAGTTTTCGCTGTCGGCAAGGTCTGCACCCTGCTCTTCATCATTGGCCGCGACTAGCTCAGGCTTGTCGCCTGAGAGCGCCAGTTCCAACTCTGGATCCAGCTCGGCAAAGTCTTTAATTTCACTGAGGGCCGGCAGCTGCTCGAGACTTTTAATATTAAAGTAATCGAGAAAATTCTTTGTCGTCGCATAGAGCGCAGGTTTACCCGGCACATCGCGGAAACCCACCACTCGAACCCAGTCTCGCTCCTGCAGTGTTCTGATGGTGTCGGAGCTCACCGCAACACCTCTAACCTGTTCGATGTCACCGCGAGTCAGGGGCTGGCGATAGGCAATCAAAGCCATGGTCTCGAGCATTGCCCTGGAGTAGCGCTTAGGCTTCTCCGACCACAGACGATTGACCCATTCGGCGAGATCTTGACGCACTTGAAAACGGTAACCACTGGCGGTCTGCTTTAACTCAAAACCGCGGCCACGACAGTCGGCTTCCACTTCTTCCAGTGCCGCTTTAATCTGGTCTCGAGGTGGACGCTCGTCATCTTCGAAGAGACTTTCGATGCGCGCTATGTCCATTGGCTTGCCCGCTGCTAGCAACGCGCCTTCAACAATTTTTTTAATCAGTTCAGCATTCATGAGGTTCTAGCTTTAACGTGTATGGGGCCAAAGGTTTCGCTCTGGACGATTTCAACCAAGGACTCTTTGATCAGTTCCATAATGGCAAGGAAGGTCACCACTACGCCAAGTTTGCCCTCGGAGCTTTTAAACAGGCTTACGAAGGGCACAAATTGCTCACCGCGCAGCGCTTCCAGCACATGGGTCATACGCTCTCTGGTGGAGAGTTTTTCCATCTGCACCTGGTGATTTTCAAACATGTCCGCACGGCGCAGTACTTCAGCTAATGCAGTTAACAGTTCACGCATATCCACGTCTGGGTGCTTAACTTCCTGGTTGCGCTCTGGAGCATGGGCCGAGGCCTGATGAATATCGCGCCCCAAACGAGGCATCTCATCTATATCATCGGCGGCTTTCTTAAAGCGTTCGTATTCCTGCAGTCGACGAATCAGCTCAGCGCGAGGATCTTCTTCACTGTCTTCATCCATCACCTGACGGGGTAGCAACATCCGCGATTTGATCTCCGCGAGCATTGCCGCCATGACCAAATATTCTGCCGCCAACTCCAACTGAATGGATTCCATCAGGCCTATATAACCCATGTATTGACGGGTAATTTCAGCGACATTGATCTCGAGAATATCAAGATTCTGGCGACGAATTAAATAGAGCAGCAAATCCAGCGGCCCTTCAAAGGCTTCGAGAAAGACTTCCAGAGCATCCGGCGGGATATACAGGTCCTTGGGCATGATGTTCAGTTCTTTACCCTGAACCACAGCGAAAGGCATTTCTGACTGAGACGGATTTAGCGGATGGCCCTCTACGGAAGAATCCGAATCCACAGCCGGAAGGTCAACAACTCCCACTTCACTCGACATAGCATCACCCACCAAATCAACAGCACTGTTGCTATGGTCTTCTGGGGGCTGTTGCTGCAGAGAAGTGGCTTCTGTGGTCACGGTGGGACTCAATTATTGATTTGCCGGCAATTATAACCGCAATGGCCGCTGTGGCCATCATGATTATCCATTAAGCGGAGAAATCGCCCATACCCTGCCGTGTGATTTCTGGCACCGAGCCAGTCATATCGACAACAGTGGTGGGCTCAAGGCCACAGTGACCGCCGTCAATCAGCACATCCACATGGGCTTCAAGGGCAGCGCGGATATCGTAGGGGTCAGAGAGTGGGTATTCGTCCCCGGGCATAATCAGGGTGACACTCATCATCGGCTCGCCCAACTCGGCCAAAAGAGCCTGAGCGATGGGACTGTCCGGCACGCGCAAACCAATGGTTTTACGCTTTGGGTGCATCAGCCGACGCGGCACTTCAGAGGTGGCGGGTAGAATAAAGGTAAAAGGCCCTGGGGTCTGGGCTTTGAGACTGCGAAATGCGCTGTTATCGACACGGGCATAGCTAGCCAGTTCAGAGAGGTCTCGGCACATCAGGGTGAAATTATGATTTTTATCCAACTGCCTGATGGTCCGAATACGATCCATGGCCTGTTTGTCGCCAATATGGCAACCAATGGCATAGACGGAGTCTGTGGGATAGACGATAACACCGCCTTTGCGGACAATCTCGGCCGCTTTAGCAATCAGTCGCTGCTGGGGATTTTCCGGGTGAATACTGAGATAGTCGCTCATGAATATTTCTGGCTCTGAATAAGGCTCGCATTATCACATAGCGGAGGCCTGAGGGGTGAATTTAGATCACCTTCTCGGACTTCAAAAACTGCTCGGTAAACAGCTGCGACGGCAAGGGTTTGCTGACTAAATAGCCTTGAAAAGTATCGCAGCCAAGCTGTTGCAAAATATAACGCTGGGCCTCGGTTTCCACCCCCTCGGCAACTGTAGTCATACCGAGATTTTTCGCCAAGGCAATAATACCTGCAACGATGGCGCTGTCACTGGGGTCTGACTCAATATCCGAGATAAACGAGCGGTCGATTTTCAATACGTCAACCGGCAACTTCTTAAGATAATTTAGCGATGAATATCCGCTGCCAAAGTCGTCCATGGCAACAGTGATACCCATTTGTTTAATTTTATTGAGCTCTTTAATCATAAGCTCCGGGTGATCCATCAACGTGCTCTCGGTAATTTCCAACTCGAGAACATTTGGCGGCAAGTTGCTGCGTTTGATCAGATTTTGTAACTTGGTATGCAAGTCCTCCTGCATCAGATCCTTAACCGACAGATTTACCGCAAGAGTGAGCCTGTAACCCTCATCAAGCCAGCGCTTAATCTGTACCGCAGAATTTTCCAGCACCCAATCGGTGAGCTGGTTAATCAGCCCACTCTCCTCGGCCAGGGGAATAAATACATCAGGTGGCACCAACCCTTTAAGCGGATGTTCCCAGCGTACTAGCGCTTCGGCACCCACAAGGTCGCCGGTCTTAAAGTCAATCTGCGGCTGATAGTGCAGGATCAACTGATCGTTATCTATAGCCTTGCGCAACTCCTGCTCTAACTTGAGCCGCTTAGCGATTTCAGCCTCCATACCGCGCTCATAAAAACAGAAGTCATTACGCTTTTCCTTGGCCCGGAACATTGCCGAATCGGCGTGCTTGATCAGAGCGCTAACATCCTCGCCGTCATCGGGAAAAATAGAGATGCCAATACTGGTGGTGACAAACATCTTCTGTTGCATAAAGACGAAGGGCCGCGCCACCGAGCGACAGATCTTCTCAGCGACGCTGGACGCGCCATCAAGGCTGGCAATATTCTCCAACACAACAGTGAATTCATCACCTCCAAGGCGGGCAACAAAATCATTTTCACGGACACAGTGACGAATGCGATCCGCGACCGCCTTAAGCAACAAATCACCCGCATCGTGCCCCATGGTGTCATTGATCATTTTGAAGCGATCCAGATCGAGGAATAAAATTGCAAAGCGCTGATTCTCGGTGGCCGCTCGATTAACCGTGACAGCTAACTGCTGTTTTAAATAAGTACGATTGGGCAAACCGGTTAGTGGATCGTGATAGGCAAGCTTCTTAACATCTTGCTCTGCTTTGTTGGCCTTAATCAGTCGCGCCACGCGCTGTTTGATCACCGAGAAGTTGATCGGTTTGGAGATGTAGTCTGTGGCACCGGAGGAAAAGGCCCGAATGATCGACTGTTCATCATTCAGCGCGGTGATCATTAGCACCGGAATATCACTGCCATGGGGAAGTTCACGAATCATCTGGCAGGCATCAAAACCGTCTAGTTCAGGCATAACCGCGTCCATCAACACCAGGTCCGGCATGTGGCGTTTGCAGATATTTAGGGCCTGCATGCCGTTGCTGGCCTCTTCAACCTCATAGTTTTCCCGAGTAAAGGCATCGACCAATGCCATACGCACAGTACGGTCATCGTCGACCACTAAAATATTACTCGAGTTTGCGGTTTTCAAGGGGATTTTTGCGCTTTTATCATCCAGAGAAATCTCCTGGTTGAGATCATTCTGCAACACATCAAAGGCTACAGAAATCCTTTTCAGTAATTGCTCCCCATCACTGAGATCTTCCTGAGCCGCGCCCTCTTCC
>Ga0075467_10002139_pt1 | contig 15728 bp, 14 predicted proteins | sample DEB08_DNA_9_FD_75067 | JGI IMG/M metagenome (GOLD analysis project Ga0075467, IMG submission 75067) | Aqueous microbial communities from the Delaware River and Bay under freshwater to marine salinity gradient to study organic matter... | ecosystem: Environmental > Aquatic > Marine > Coastal ... | reverse complement strand
AATATCATTAATAACAATAGCCCGCACACACGACCTTGTGTGTGAAAAAAACCAAGCCATAACGTAACGCGAGTAGTCACCATTTAAGTAAACCCTTGTTGTATTAACTTTTAGTCTACGCCTTTTTTGTAAAAATCTTGTGTGTTTATCGATGATTTTTTATTAAAAAGGCCAATAACAACGCTTTTCCCTTTATGAGAACCGCTCTATCGTGCAACTCACTCTTTTTATTTTCCTGCTACCGATAAGGCTGACAATGGGAGTAGTATTATTAAAGAGCGCGCACGGTCGCCGGAATATTGAGTTAAGTTACTAAGATGGGCGACGTGATGTTTTTAATTTTTAAGAGCGAGAGAGAGAAGATCTATGACTCAATACGAAGCAATTGATTACCTAGAATATCCGTCAACGAATATATCTAATACAAAGGCGTTTTTTGAAGCCGCTTTTGGCTGGGTGTTTACTGACTATGGCCCAGAGTACAGTGCTTTCGAGGCCACTGGATTGCAGTCAGGGGGTGGCTTTTATGCCGCCGATTTAGCCAGTAAATCAGCTCAAGGTGGAGCGCTAGCGGTTTTCTTCAGTAAAGATCTGGCAGTCACTCAAGCTCGGGTAGAAGCCGCCGGAGGCATTATTGTAAAGCCAATATTTTCCTTCCCAGGTGGTAGCCGTTTTCACTTTACTGAACCGAGCGGTAACGAGTTCGCAGTTTGGACTCACGAATAGCTGAGCAGTTATATGCCTGGCTGGGGTTAACGCAGCGAAACTATCGACAGTTTTTAATTTTTACACTGGAATTTCACCAAGGGCGTGTTTATACTCGCACCATATTGCTTAAGGAGCGTTGCAACGAGAGTTCTTCTCGTCAGGCTTAAGCGAGGTTAGTTTGTTGTTTTGGCTAAATTTAGCTGAGTAAACAACAAAACAAACTGCAACGGCGCTCATTTTTCTAACTTTAAAACGGAGACGAAAGATGAGTACTAATCCATCTATCCCAGAATTTAACGACTATTATGTCGCTGACATCAACCTTGCTGGCTTTGGCCGCAAAGAAATCGCAATTGCCGAAACAGAAATGCCTGGTTTGGTTTCAATTCGCGAAGAGTTCCGTGCTGCGCAGCCGCTAAAAGGCGCCAAGATCACGGGCTCACTACACATGACTATCCAAACAGCAGTGCTAATTGAGACGCTAGTCGCTCTTGGTGCTGACGTACGTTGGGCGTCTTGTAATATTTACTCTACACAAGATCACGCTGCTGCAGCCATCGCAGCACAAAATATTCCAGTATTCGCAATCAAAGGCGAAACGCTTGAAGAGTATTGGGACTACACACACCGCATCATGTCTTGGGAAGGCGATACTGGCCCGAACATGATTCTTGATGACGGTGGTGACGCTACTATGTTGTTAATCTTAGGCGCAAAAGCCGAGAAAGACATTTCAGTACTTGATAAGCCGGGCAGTGAAGAAGAAACTTTCCTTTTTGCTGCAATCAAAGCGACACTGGCTAAGGACAACACTTGGTATTCACGTCGTTTAGCTGGCGTTCAAGGTGTTACCGAAGAAACTACGACTGGTGTAGCGCGTTTATATCAAATGGTTAAGAGCGGTGACTTACCGTTCCCAGCGATCAATGTAAATGATTCTGTCACTAAATCGAAGTTCGATAACTTGTATGGCTGTCGCGAGTCATTAGTTGACTCAATCAAGCGTGCAACAGATGTAATGATCGCTGGTAAAACAGCGGTAGTTTGTGGCTTTGGCGATGTTGGCAAAGGCTCAGCGGCTTCTCTACGTGGCTTAGGTGCTATTGTAAAAGTAACTGAAATAGACCCAATCTGTGCCTTACAAGCAGCAATGGAAGGCTACCAAGTCGTGACTCTAGAAGACGCTATGGCTGACGCCGACATCTTCGTAACCACAACCGGTAACTACAACATCATTCGTCGCGAGCATATGGAGGCAATGAAAGACCAAGCTATCGTGTGTAACATTGGTCACTTCGATAACGAAATCGACATTGCTTCATTAGATGACTGTGAATGGGACAATATTAAAGATCAAGTGGATCACGTAATCTTCCCAGATGGCAAGCGCATCATTTTGTTAGCCAAAGGCCGTTTAGTAAACCTTGGTTGTGCAACTGGCCATCCGAGCTTCGTTATGTCGGCTTCGTTCACTAACCAAACTTTAGCGCAAATCGAGCTTTGGACTAAGGGTGAAGAATATGGCAACGACGTATATATTTTGCCTAAGCACTTAGACGAAAAAGTAGCGCGTTTACACCTTGATCGTGTTGGTGCGAAATTGACCGTATTAAGTCAAGATCAAGCTGACTACATAAATGTGCCGGTAGAAGGTCCATACAAGCAAGACCACTATAGATATTAGTCAATTACTTAGGTAACAACTTAAGCAACAACTAAGGTAAGAACATTGAAGAGCGGCCGTTTGTGCTGCTCTTCTATGTCCAGTACTTTTATGCCCAGTGTTTTTATGTTTTGTCGCCGGATACTCGGCGCCAAGCATTGGGCGACACTTGATACGCACTCAAACCCACTCCTTTGTTTTGTTAACTTGATTGTCGGCCTTGCCCGCCAATTTATTCTGAGCGCAGCTGAGTAGGTTCTCCTTGAGGTTAAGGATGTCATTGTTCAAATGGCTAGTAGTAAGCGTCGAGAAGTTTAAGTACCACAACTCACCTAACGTAATTAGGAGCTACAAATGAATAATAGCCTTGAGCTAAATGATGCCCCAGAGCTCAGTTTTGAGTTCTTTCCACCACGTTCTTCTGCAAGCTCTAAAAATTTGATGACAGCGCATGCTGAGCTAGCCAAATTTTAACCACACTTCGTGTCGGTCACTTACGGTGCTGGTGGTAGCACTCAAGAAGGAACCTTCGACGCCGTTAAGAACATGATTAATGAGGGCTCTTCTGCTGCGCCTCACTTAACTGGAGTCGGTAGCTCTCGCGACGATATCAAATCTACCATCCAAAATTATCTAGAACTTGGTGTAAAACGACTCGTTGTGTTGCGTGGTGACCTACCCAGCGGCATGGTTGAACGAGGGCATTTTAAATACGCTGAACAATTAGTTAAGTTCGTGCGCGATGAATTTGGTGATGAAATTCACCTAGAGGTTGCCGCGTACCCAGATTTTCACCCAGAGTCGGCTAGCCCATCGACCGATATTCAATATCTAAAACGCAAGTTTGATGCGGGTGCAAACTCAGCGATAACGCAATATTTTTACAATGCCGACAGCTATTTCTCGTTCGTCGACGAGGCCGAGCGGGCCGGGGTTAATTCGCCTATCGTGCCAGGTATTATGCCGATTACCAACTATGCAACGCTCACTCGTTTTTCTGACGCCTGCGGTGCTGAAATACCTCGCTGGATTCGTGCGCGCCTTGAACAATATCAACATGATGAGCCGTCGTTGAAGGCCTTTGGCTTAGACGTGGTGACACATCTGTGTCTAGATCTTCTAGATAATGGTATTCCAGGTTTACATTTTTACACTCTAAATAAAGCCGAGCCAGTACAGGAAATCTGCAAGCGCATCGGTTTTCAACAGCAGCCTTAAGGTAGGCACCAAATTATGAATAAGTCTGAACAAATTAGAGCACTAATGGCTGAACGTATTCTGATTCTCGACGGAGCCATGGGCACCATGATTCAGCATCATAAACTTGAGGAAGAAGATTATCGAGGTGAGCGCTTTGCTGACTGGCAATCGCCACTTAAGGGCATGAATGATTTGTTAGTGCTGACGCAACCGGAGATAATCAGCGGTATTCATAAGCAATATTTGGAGGCCGGTGCTGACATTATTGAGACCAATAATTTCAATGCTACTACCAGCGATTTAGTGCGCTATAACCTACAAGACTACGCTTACGAGTTAAATGTAGCGGCGGCAAAACTGGCGCGTAAAAGCGCTGATGCCTATAGCACGCCCGATAAGCCTCGTTTTATAGCGGGTGTACTTGGCCCCAATCAAAAGACCGCTTCGGTGTCGGTCGACGTGAATGACCCAGGTGCTAGAGCGATTAGCTTCGACGAATTGGTCGAAGACTATTCTTTGGCTACGCGAGGTCTGATCGAAGGTGGCGCCGATATTATTTTGATTGAAACGATCTTCGACACCTTGAATGCTAAGGCAGCAGTATTCGCAGTCAAAACGGTATTTGACGAAGACGATGTGGAATTACCGATCATGATTTCCGGCACTATTACTGACGCTTCAGGCAGAACTCTAACGGGTCAAGTTACCGAAGCGTTCTACAATAGCTTGCGCCATGCTCGGCCTATCAGCGTAGGCTTGAATTGCGCGCTCGGCCCTGATGATTTACGCCAGTATGTGCAAGAGCTATCGCGTATCGCGGACTGTTGTGTGTCAGCGCACCCGAATGCGGGTCTGCCGAATGAACTAGGTGAGTACGACTTAACACCAGAGGAAATGGCTGATCATATTCGTGAGTGGGCCGACAGCGGCTTTTTGAATATCGTTGGCGGTTGCTGTGGTTCGTCTCCAGAGCATATTCGAGCTATTGCTGATGCCGTTGCCAAAAGTGAGCCGCGAGCACAGCCTGAGTAATGCGACTAGCAATACAAGAATCGTCGTGCTGCGCGTTGCGCGATTATGCTGGGCTAATGAGCCTTCAGCTGGGTTCAATAGAGCCGTCATCCTGAAACTTTGTAGCGCACAAAATGATTTAAATTAGTCGCAAAAAAATATAAAAAATATGAAAAACCAAGTAAGTATGCGTTTATCAGGCTTAGAGCCATTTAATGTCAACGAACAAACATTGTTCGTCAACGTTGGTGAGAGAACCAATGTTACCGGCTCAGCACGTTTCAAGAAGCTGATTAAAGAAGAAGACTATGAAGCCGCCTTGGAAGTCGCGCGACAGCAAGTAGAGGCTGGTGCGCAAGTGATCGACGTTAATATGGACGAAGGGTTGATCGACGCTGAAGCGGTAATGGTAACCTTCCTTAACTTAATGGCCTCAGAGCCGGATATTTCTCGTGTTCCAGTAATGATCGATTCCTCAAAGTGGGAGGTTATCGAAGCGGGTTTAAAATGTGTTCAGGGTAAGGGAATCGTTAATTCTATCTCCTTGAAAGAGGGCGAAGAGAAATTCATCCAACAAGCTAAGTTAGTGATGCGTTATGGCGCGGCTGTTGTGGTGATGGCCTTTGACGAAGACGGCCAAGCCGATACTAAAGAGCGTAAAGTTGAGATCTGCACGCGAGCTTACAAGGTGCTCACTGAAAAAGTTGGGTTCCCGCCTGAAGATATTATTTTTGATCCGAATGTTTTCGCTATCGCAACTGGTATCGATGAACATAATAACTATGCAGTCGACTTTATTGAAGCGACTCGTGAAATCAAACGCACCTTACCGCATGCCAAAGTTTCTGGTGGAGTGTCGAATGTATCGTTTTCATTCCGTGGCAACAATCCCGTGCGTGAAGCGATTCACTCAGTGTTTTTGTATTACGCGATCGACGCGGGTATGGACATGGGCATCGTTAATGCCGGCCAATTAGCTATCTACGCTGATCTTCCAGACGAATTGCGTGAAAAGGTAGAGGCTGTGGTTTTGAACACCTCACCCGATGCTACCGAAGATTTACTGGCAATCGCCAATGATTACCGTGGCGACGGTAAGCAGGTTGAAAGCACACAAGACAAAGAGTGGCGCTCATTGGATGTGCGCAAACGCTTGTCTCACGCCTTAGTTAAAGGCATTACTGAATTCATTGAAGAAGATACAGAGCAAGCACGTTTAGAAGCCGATAAGCCGTTGCACGTTATCGAAGGGCCGTTAATGGATGGCATGAATGTGGTGGGTGATCTATTTGGTTCAGGAAAGATGTTCCTACCTCAAGTGGTTAAGTCGGCTCGTGTAATGAAAAAAGCGGTAGCCTACTTGATGCCGTATATCGAAGATGAAAAAGAAGTTGGCGATACCAATGGTCGAATTTTGATGGCGACGGTCAAAGGCGATGTGCACGATATCGGCAAAAATATCGTTGGCGTGGTGCTGCAATGTAATAACTATGAAGTGGTTGATCTTGGTGTCATGGTATCAGCCGAAACCATCTTAAAAGAAGCGGTAGCGCATAAATGCGACATCATCGGCTTATCTGGTCTGATCACTCCATCGCTTGATGAGATGGTCTATATGGCTAAGGAGATGGAGCGACAAGGCATAGAGATGCCGCTGATGATTGGTGGTGCAACGACATCCAAAGTGCACACCGCGTTGAAGATCGAACCTAACTTGTTAAAAGATCAAGTTGTTCATGTTCCCGACGCCTCGCGAGCGGTCGGTGTGGCGCAGAATTTACTCTCTAAAGAAAATAAAGCTGGCTTTGTAACCGGTGTGAGAGATGAATACGAGCGTATTCGAGTAGAGCGACTCAAGCACGGTAAGGTTCATAAGACCGCTGAAATAAAAAAAGCCAGAGCAAATAAAAAGGCCATCGATTGGTCCGAATACACACCAGATAAGCCAAGCTTTTTAGGTCTCAAAACGTTTGACGATTATGACTTAGCTAAATTGGTTGAGCGAATCGATTGGACGCCGTTTTTCAGTGCTTGGGAGCTAGCGGGCCGTTATCCGCGTATCTTAAAAGATGAGGTTGTTGGTGTCGAGGCGACTAAATTGTTCGCTGATGGTCAAGTAATGCTGAAGCAAATCATCGATGAAAAATGGCTAGAAGCAAGAGGTGTTATTGGATTCTTTCCGGCTAATTCGGTCGGTGATGACATTCAAGTCTACACCGATGAGAGTCGCAGTGAGGTGGCAAAAACATTGCACCATTTGCGTCAACAAGATGTAAAGAAGGGCGCTCAGCCAAACTATTGTTTATCTGATTTTGTTGCTCCAAAAGAGTCGAATAAGGCTGACTATATCGGTGGCTTCGCGGTCACCGCTGGTCACAAGATTGAGCAGAAAATTGCTGAGTTTGAGGCCGAGCATGACGACTACCAATCAATTATGCTCAAGGTATTGGCTGATCGCTTAGCTGAAGCATTTGCTGAGCACATGCATGAACGAGTTCGTAAAGAATTTTGGGCTTATGAAGCTGATGAAGCATTAGATAATGATTCGTTGATTCGTGAGAAGTACCGTGGCATTCGCCCAGCACCGGGTTATCCAGCGTGCCCAGACCATACTGAAAAAGCAACTCTCTGGGAAATGCTTGAGCCAGGGCAAAATGCGGGCCTGAGCATTACCGAAAGCTTCGCAATGTTGCCAACAGCGGCGGTTAGTGGATGGTATTTTGCTCATCCAGAATCACGTTATTTTTCGGTTACCCGTATTCAGCAAGATCAGGTTATTGATTATGCGAACCGCAAAGGCATGGATTTGATGAGTACAGAACGGTGGTTATCTCCGATTCTCGGGTACGATGTTTAAGGAGCCTCAAACTTTGATTAACAGCGGCGCGAGCAGTAGAATAGCGCTGATTGAAATAGATGATAGCCAGCTGCTTATAGCTTACAATCTGGTCGACTAAATTGGTTTAAATGGTTAATTATATGAAGCACATCGTATCGACATTGCTTATTTTCGCAGGTTTGAGCATTGCTAATGCATCAGAGCATACTGAGAAAATGTGCGCCAAGGTTAAAGAGTGTGCGCTTAGTCAGGCCGCAGGCAACCAAATACCCGAGCAAATGAAAACGATTATTATCCAAATGATTGATAGCCAATGCGTAACCATGGCAAGCCGCTACGATGATCGGTTTGAACAAGCCGGTCTGCAAGAGTTGTCGAATGCCTGTGTTGATTCAATTGTTGCGCAAAACTGTGATGAGCTCCTAGCGACTAGGGGCACACCGAATACTAAAGCCTGTAAAGAATTTGAAACACAAGCAAATGACGCTGGTGTTGAACTAATTCCGGATTTAAGAGATGAGTAGTCATAGTTCGAGCAGCCAAAATTCAAGTAGCCAGTTAATCGAATTTTTAAATTGTGAGGCGCTTGACCTAAATTTATTTAGAGGTCAAAGCCGCGATTTTAAAACCGGTCAAGTATTTGGTGGGCAGGTATTAGGTCAGGCTATAAAGGCCGCTTATAACACCGTCGAAGAAGGTCGTAAAATACATTCGGCTCATGCTTATTTTTTGCTTCGCGGCGACGTTGAGGCACCGATTATTTATGAAGTAGACCGAAGTTTAGATGGTGGTAGTTTTTCCTCGAGACGAGTGGTCGCGATTCAACATGGGCGTCAAATGTTCCATTTGTCAGCGTCGTTTCAAAAGTCCGAAGAGGGTCTAGATCATCATCGATCTTGGATGCCACCAAAAGACGAGCTTAAGTCGGCATTGGACAGTGATGTGCCCGCTGAGCGGCATTTTCAGTCAGAATATTTTGATGTTCACTATGTACCGCGGGATAAAGTGACTCGTGAAGACAGTATCCAATATTGGATGAAAACCAAACATCCTTTGCCAGACGACATGGCAAGCCATCACGCGGTGTTGGCTTATATCTCTGATATGGGGCTGTTGCAGGCAACCTTGGTGCCGCATGGCCTAAATAAACTCACGCGTAGCGAGCACAAAGAGAAGCTTATGATGGCGTCTCTTGATCACGCAATCTGGTTTCACCGCGACTTTCGTATTGATGATTGGCTGTTTTATGAGTGTCGGTCGCAATCTACCAGCAATGGCCGTGGCTTGGCATTTGGTCGTATTTACGACGAGGCTGGCCATCTAGTAGCCTCAACCTCGCAAGAAGGTTTGATGCGCTTACGTCGTTGAGCCTCGCTTGATATAGCTTTATTCTTCCAAAATAAGCATTAATGGGGCTAAAAAATGCGTATTGGAATTTTGAAGTTTAAGTAAACGAAGTCGGCGGATTCGGTTACGTCCGTTTTTATCCGCATACTCGAAGTTACCGAAGGCATATACATCATCTTTGAGTCGCAAATACTGGCCGACCAAAGTAACTACATCTCGGTCAAAAAAGGTTTCAAGGCGTTCTCCAGACTGAACTTGGCTTGTTATCTTTGTCTCTTCATTTATTTTTTTATCAAAGAGTGTGTCTGATAAGTTTTGCCTAAACACTAATTTGTTGCCTAAGCAGGAGTATATTGAGCGTTGTAAACCAGCGCTCAGAATGTTTGTTGTGCCTAGTTTAGCTAGTTTTAGTGAGAATAGTTTGTTGTTTATTAAGTAAGTTAACTCATCATCATTTTGGCAAAAATTAGTTCCATAGGATCGTGTATTTACCTCGCTTACAAGCAACTCTTTTTGGCCATTAATGCCACTGGTGCGCCATATTCCTTGTCTATTAGAATAGAACAAGAAGTCATGATTTGTGGCTAACGTTCCTGGTGTGCAGTCGCTTTCGATAGTAGTGACTGTGCCATTGTTTGAAATCCTCCATAGAGTTGTGAGACTAGTTTGTGAAGAACTGCTTGTACTAAATGTTTCACTACAAAGATAGGTGCCTTTGCTGTTTGTAGCGGTGTTATTCGCAACATCAATTCGAGTGTTTATACCAAAGTTAGCAACTAGTGATGGCCGATCATTGGTGTCAAGACGCCATAATTCAGTTTCTTGGTTTTCGTTACGAGCGATGAAATGAATGGTTTGCTTGCCGAATGCGTTGGTCGAAAACAATCCATTAATAAAGTTATGATTATCACTGACCAAGCGGGTGCCGCTAACAGTGCCATCAGAAATCCAAACTTGACTGATTTGCTTGCCTTGAACTGTGGTGGTCCCGAACTCAGATGTGACGATATAGAAGTTGCTGTCGATAAACTTAATATCTCTTATTACCGAGTGCAGAATACCCAAACTACTTATAATGTCTATGGAAGTACCAAAATTTTTGAGCAATGATGTTCCTGATCGGGTTCCGTCTGTAGCATAGAGACGCCCAAAGACGCTCATCAGTGCAATACCGTTACCTTTGGCTTGAGGGCGATCATCATTTAATGCCCAAGAGCCCCTATCAAGATTAAGTGGCCGTACTAATTTTTCTATTTTTTGACTAGTATCAAACTCATACAAGCCAGGGGTATTGTTTACCCTCGTGAAATACAATATTTTGTTGTCATCAAATACCAAGCCAGTATTTCTCGTGCTAGGACTGCCAAATAAAGTGTCGCTTTCAGCGATCGTTTTTAGTTTTACGTTACTAGCAAAAGCAATCTCGCTGACCAATAGTGACAACGCTAAGTAACAAAAAATAATGTTAACTAATGGGTATATAGCCCTTCGATAGATTATTGCTTGATGCATTTTCTTTCCTTTGATGTGGAACCAAGACCAATTATTAGTATAGCTATTTTTAAACGTAAACATAACATTTACGTTTTTAATAGTAGCTACGATCTAGCTTTGAATCCACTTTGCAGAGATTACCTCGCTAGTTTTAAACGAATAACTCTAAGTTATACTCAGCAGCTAAGTTACGTAATTTCTCAAAGCGCTGGATATTGTTAGCGCGGTAGGCAGTTCCAAATTTGTATGTATGCCAAAGTAGGTCACACCATAAAACAGCAATTTGAGAGCTGATGAAAATTGGGTGCCTGGTTGGCTGTTGCCAGCGGCTTCGATAGCTTGCTAAAAAACACTCAGCTTCTTTTTGATCTAATTCAAAGTAGAGAACAATCGACGCTAAATCAAACCAAGGGTTGTTGCGCTGAGCGAACTCCCAATCAATAAACACAAGTCCGTCACGTTTGAATAAGCAGTTTTGAGTTACTAGGTCGTTGTGACAAAAAGTCCATGGGGTAGGGTCTTCAATAAATTCAATCAGCACGGGCATTAACACGCTATGCCATTTTTGTATTTCTGAACCAGCATTGGCAAGGTACACGTCGCAGAAGCGTAGTAAGTCAAAATCACCAAGTTGAACAGCCTCAGACTGATGAACATGTTTGAGCGCAACAGCTATGCTCGACAATTTTTTCGGTGTGTAACCTTGATCTTCAATAAATTCGTAAAGTGCTACGTTGTCAGCCTCCATATGTAATCGCGGTGATAAATCAAGTTCAGCGGCCCAACGCTCTGCCCTCATTGTGCGTTCAAAGGAGTGTTCAAATACTTTAAGCACGAATTGTTTATCGCCTGACTTGATCAAGCCGGTGTGATGATTTAGACCATCATTAAAGACTTTGATGACCTTTGGCTTTTCAGCCAAGCCCCAATCAGACCATTTGCTTAGCGCTTGATTTAGCATAGCGATAATTGTATCGCCATTGGCGGTAGCCGAATATGGCAATAACCACGTAAAGAGCGAACAAAACAGCGTAGAGTAAAAAACCGCGATCAATGTATAAGTAAATCGATGCGCTATTAATCACAATCCAATACAGCCAGTTTTCCAATATTTTTCGTGCCACCATCCACGTAGTGATCACCGCCGACCAAGTGGTAAACGAGTCTAGGTAAGGTAGCACAGCATCAGTATTGTCACTGAGTAAGTATCCGCTAATCAGAGTCAGAACTGCGATTAGCAGAATAATCGAAACATGCTCCTTTACTAATAAGGAACGAATCTCTAGCGTCGATTTTTCTCGACTACCGTACTGCCATTGCCACCAACCGACGATGGCCATCGCTAGATAGTAAACATTGAGTGCTGACTCCATGTATAAACTACCGTCCCAAAATAGATAGATACTGGTACCGGTACCTACAAAGCCAGCTGGCCAGCACCAAATATTCTCTTTGGCGGCGAAAATAATGTAGAGCAAGCCAAACGCCACGGCGATCACTTCAATATTGCTGGTGGCAGCCCAAGCAGAGCTAAGCTCAGTTAGCATAGCGCTCATTCATAGCCGCGGAGTTCGCGGGCGTCACCTTCTAAATATTTGCATACAAACACTATCTTGCCGTGTTGCTTCATCGACGCCTTCATACAGGCGTTCAGCAGAGAACTTACAGCATCGAACTCGCCAAAAATTCGAGTGCTCATATTTGATGTGCGAATATCGACACTGTCAGCGTAGCCATCAAGCATATCGAGAAAATCTTTAATCTTTGCTTTGTATCCGTCTTGCAGTGGGTACATGCTTATTTCTACTGATAAATGCATTTTGTTTCTCCTAACTTATTTCTTAGTTTAGTCGGCAACGCTAAAACTAGCGTCGCCTTAATAACTTGCTTATCAACGAGCCGAAGGGCTAGGCGCCTAGAGGGTGACTCATCTTCGAAATGTGAATCATGAGATTCCTCCAATGCGCCCAGAACGACTATTGATGAGTCAATTTTTAGAATTCTAAACTTGCGCGAACACCAACAACACGAGGCGCACCGAATTGATTGTATTCTTCAAGCGCGTAGTTCTTTCTAGGGTCATTACCAAAAGTACCAAAGCCTCTGGTTTTTACTAGCTCATCACTTAGATTCTCACCGTAAACGGCCAGTCTCCAATTCTCTGCTTGATAGGCAAGTTCTAGATTTATTAGCTCATAGGCATCTGATCGACGTTCGTGACTATTGGAAAATAAGAAGTCATCTTTGGCTTCAATCGAACCGCTCAACGACAGCGCTCGGGTTAAGGCATAACTACCACCGATAACCGCGGTATAGCTCGGCGCTTGTGCTTGGTCGCGGCCATTTAGGTCAAACGGTATGCCATTGGCGCGGTCAGCGTCGATATGATCAAAGCTTAAGAATTGATCAAACTCGGTATCGAGCAAACCGACTTTAGCAAACACAGTAGCTCGGTCACTAGCCGCCCAATCAAGCTCTATTTCCAAGCCCATATTTGTGCCACTCGCCGCGTTCTCAGTGAAGTCTGTGAAGCTGCACGGGCACTGGCCATTGATTACATTGCTTGCGAATGAGCGAACAATCGATTGGTTAACTTGAACATCGTCTCGGTCTTGGTAGAACACTGATGCTTGTAGGCGTAGGGAACCGTTCAGATAGGTTTGTTTAATTCCGAGCTCGTAGTTAAGCATCGTTTCGGTATCAAACTCACGTTCTTCTAGTGATAGATCGCCTTCCAAATTGAAACCACCAGGCTTGTAACCACGCGACACTAGCCCGTAATAGAAAGCGCCGCTGTTAGCTTGGTATTCCAAGGCGAAACGTCCGCCCCAGAGGCTTTCTTCGGGTGTCGCCGATGCGCCAGTGATATCAGAGTAGTTAACATCGCGGCGTTCTAAGCGCAGGCCTGTGGTTAATGACCAACGGTCGTTGAGAGTAAAATTAGCTTGGCCGTAAATCGCCGTATTTTCGGTATTTAGGTCACTGGTGAAGTCACTTGCAAAGGTATAAACACGATCAAGGTTAATGTCTTGGTCTCGATAGTAGAGCCCTGCGACCCAGTTTACCGAGTCTGAGGCATTTGATAATAAACGCAGGTCAACGGTGCTGTTGTCATTGTTGCGAGTGTATTGGTCAAACGACGAATAGAATAAATCAAAGCCGAGTAAGTCGCTGTCGCAAGCGGTGCCTTCACAGATGAAAAGGTTGCTCCAGTCTTCGTCATAGGCATACTCTAAATCTGAGTTGGCAAGGCTAAGCGATGCTTCAAGGCTTAAGCTAGCTGACAGTTCATAGCTCGCTTTTATTGCAGTGGCGATGGTTTCTTGGCGATCGAACCCTGGTTGGTCGGTTTCGGTTTGGCGTGTGTTAGATAAACTGAAGGCGTCATAGCCATTATCGATATCGGCGGCGAATAGGGTGAAGTCGAGGGTCAAGGCATCGTTAACTTTGGCAGTGTAACTCGCGCGCGCAGTAGTTTCGTCGATCTTGTTAGTGTCATCACGGCCTAAAAAGGTGGCTTGGGTAAAGCCATCGCTCTGATAACGTTTAACCGCTAGGCGATAGCCAGAGTCATCGGATGTTGGGCCGCTGATAACACCACTAATTTCGCGACCACCAAAATCTTCCAAGCCTGCGGTTAAACGACCGTAGAATTGCTCGCTTGGTTTGTTTGAGACAATGTTGATTAAGCCTGCTAGTGCGTTGGCGCCATATAATGTGCCTTGTGGCCCTCGCAATATTTCAACTTGTTGCACATCTAAGGTGCTAGCCGCCGTAGCAATGCCAGTTAAATCTATGCCGTCGACCAATACCCCAACTGAGTTAATAATAGGCGCTTGAAACTCACTGCGTTCGCCAATGCCTCGAATTTGAATGAATCGGCCACGTGATGCGCCACTGGCAAAGTTAACGTTAGGAGCCAGACCCAATAGGTCTTCTAGGTGCTGAGCATTGCGTTCTTCGATCAATGCATTGTCGATTACGGTAACGCTGTTCGGTAAACGTAAGGCATTACTTTCGAGCAATTCAGCCGTTACGATGATTTCTTCTAGGCTTGTTTTTTTTTGTGCCTGTGCAAAATGCGTGGTCATAGTTAGACCGAGAAAAGCACTGAATAGGCTTAACTTAAGGGTGTTTTTTGTATCTATGGTGTTCATGTTGGTCTCTTTTTAACTCTCTCTGAAGAGTGGATATAAAAAGACCCGGTGAGGCGAGAATGGTGTGGAATTGCCCATCCCTACGCCGGTGTTAACCGGATCAGGTTCATGGGGTTTATGTCACCGTTGATAGTGAATGTTAAAAAGGACTTAAAAAACAGTCTTTTCAAGCAGACACTACAAACTATACAAATCTCAGGCTGATAAAAGTTCAACCGCCCCCTGGGTGCTTACCGCCAAGAGCCGTTCTAGGCAATTGTTAGAAGCAGCGCGAGTTTATCATGCCGAGGTGGCGTGTCTATCCTTTTACGAGCGATTTCGGTGAAAGCTCGATTAACTCGCTTACCGTGGCAAAACGATAGCCACGCTGTTTTAGCCTAGAGATAATCTCGGGTAGCGCTTTTAGTGTAGAGCCGTCTCCGTGCATTACGTGTAACAAAATAATCGAGCCCGGCTTTACCGATTCCATGGTGCGTTTAATGATTTTCTCGGGTGTGTCTTCACCCTTATTGAATGTTTCAGTTTCGACGTCCCAGGTTATTGCGGTGATATCATTCCTTGCAAGATAGTAGGGCAGCATGAATAGCTTCTTGCCATATGGCGGACGAAACCGAATTTCTCCTTGATAACCAAGTTCACGAATAAGTTTGCTGGTACTTTCAAGCTCTTCAGCGACGTCGCTATACGGCATAAACACCATGCGTTTGTGTGAGTAGCTATGATTCCCGATTTCATGACCAGCATCGATTAATAGCGTTGCAAGTTCGGGGTGTTGTTGCATCGGTCTGCCATTTAGGTAGAACGTAGCCTTGATTTCATGCTGACGTAGAATCTCGATTACCGGCTCCGTGCCTTTATATGTAGGGCCATCATCAAAGGTAAGAGCGACTACTTTTTTATCAGTCTCAACATGGGAAATTATCTTGCCGAAAAATTGAAATTGGTGATTTCTAGATATTTGAAAAGCGCTATAAAGTAGTACGATCGTAGTCGCAATCAAGATCACAAGTGTTCGTTTTATTGAGCCTTGTTGGCCGAGTATTTTCGCTTTTAAACTCATATTGTCAGCTCTAATAAATCAAAGGTATAGTAGTCTTCTAATCACTACGTCATTTAATATATCAGTGCAAACTCACACACACCGCTTATGAACGAATATTCATTTTTACTTGCGATCGCCGGAGTGCTACTTATCGGCGCGATGAGCCCTGGACCGAGCTTTTTTATAGTTGCACAAAATTCACTGTCAAAGTCGCGCGCGCATGGTGTTGCCACCGCTTTGGGCACTGGCTTAGGCGTCTCGTTGTTT
>Ga0075467_10002136_pt1 | contig 15736 bp, 11 predicted proteins | sample DEB08_DNA_9_FD_75067 | JGI IMG/M metagenome (GOLD analysis project Ga0075467, IMG submission 75067) | Aqueous microbial communities from the Delaware River and Bay under freshwater to marine salinity gradient to study organic matter... | ecosystem: Environmental > Aquatic > Marine > Coastal ... | reverse complement strand
TGAATTTTTCAAATCTTCGATTGTCAATTCTTCGGTCGTATCAACATAGCCGAACCCCTGGTATTCGCCATTTTCAATTAAGATAACCGCTTGTTCGTCTTTTGTTCTGGCTTTTTCCATCAAGATATAACTACCTTCCAACTCTGGACACTGGATTCTGGCGATAGCTGCTGTTGCCCGTTCATTATAATTTTCGGGCGATTCTTCGTCAACACATGCACCATAACATTTTTTCAAATGATAATGAAAACAAGCAGCGGTACTACTTCCTAAATCACATTTATTTTGACAAAGCTCAAATTGTGTTTGTATAAAACGTAGCGTACTCAGGGCTTCCTCTCTTCTTTTAAACTCGTAAATCAAATTCAAATCCTTTTTTGAGCGAGCGACCGCCATACATTTATACCCTTTTTCATCTTCATAAGTAAAAATGCAATAGGCTTTTTTACGAGGTTTTTGAGCCACATTATACTTTGGTAATAATGTCTTAATCTCGTGCGACTCAAAAAGCAAAGCCGCCAATTCACTTCCCGTCATTTGATACGTAATATCATGTACTTCTTGACACATTCGCTGTGCTTTTTTAGTCTTTGCAGTGAAGTGTTCCATGATACGTTTTTTGATATTGATACTTTTGCCAACATAAATCACTTCACCTTTTTGATTATGAAAATAATAGACACCACAATCTTCGGGCAAAGCGTGTAATTGCTCCATTGTAAAATTAGGCGGTAACTTTGCGGCGTTTACACCACGATTAACCAAAGCCGCTATCGAATCTTCGGCATTTTGTTTTTTCAAAATTGCTTTGAATACTTCTACTGTTGCCAAAACATCATCCATTGCTCGATGTCGTCGTTCGACCTGAATATCCAACATATCAATCAACGAATCCAAATTATAGCGTCGTCGATTTGGGAACACTAATTTGCTCAAACGTACTGTACACAATTGTTTTCGACGATAAACATATCCCAAACGAGCAAACTCTTCTTTCAAAAAACCGTAATCAAAATTAACATTATGAGCTACGAAAATCGCTCCCTTTGTCATTTCTACAATATCTTTTGCGATTTCGTAAAACTTAGGAGCATCAGCCACCATCTCACCAGAAATTCCGGTAATTCGAGTAATATTTGGCGGGATTGAACATTCGGGATTTACCAAACTTTGGTATTTATCCACCACTTTTTCGCCATCAAATAAAACAATTGCGACCTCTGTAATTCGGTCACGATTGAATTTTACACCAGTTGTTTCTAAATCTACAATTGCATACATTTTCGCAAAATAGTGCTATTTTTTTACTTTAAAAAACGGTGGACGATGGACGGTGGAGTTTTGTAATTTTTTTCTTTAATAATGATTTCCGATTTCGTTTTTAATAACATTTATTAATTTAGTATAAACATACGAATCAGAATCAATCATTAAATCATGGGCAACATACAAGAACGATTTATTATGCTTTATGATGCTATTACAGTATCTCCAAGACTTCAGAGATACTGTAATTTCAAGTTTTTTTAGTTTGTACAAAAAACCTGATAAGCAGCATAATTTAATTATGAGTTTAGCAAAAAAGTAACTGCGGTAATTTTAGAATTAATAACCTTATCCCAAAAATTACTGTCAACCGTTTTTAAACGCCCAAATCTTTTAAAATAGCGTCCAAACGATTATTTAAAATCACCTTTACTTTTTCATAGTTGGCTTTATTTTCCAACTCCGTATTAACGCTACAATAGAATTTCACCTTAGGTTCTGTACCCGAAGGTCGAGCCGAAATAATACTGCCATTTTCTGTAAAGAATTGTAAAACATTAGAAGATGGTAAGTCAATTTTTTCGACCGTTCCATCCATCATATTTTTAGATTCGCTGGTCAAATAATCCTTCACCATTGTCACTTTTGAGCCGCCTAAAGTTGTCGGAGGCGTCGCTCTCAATGATTTTAACATCTTTTGAATCTCTTCTGCTCCTTTTTTACCTTCCTTTTTCAAAGCGACCAAACGCTCCAAATAGAAACCATATTTTTGATAGGCATCTAACAAGGCTTCATACATGCTGCTACCATTATCTTTATGATAAGCCACCATTTCTGCCAACATCGCACAAGCCACAACTGCATCTTTATCTCTTGCATGTTCGCCAACTAAATAGCCGTAACTCTCTTCACCTCCTGCCAAAAAATAGCGTTCGCCTTCGAGTTTCGTCATCATTTCACCGATATATTTGAAGCCTGTTAAGACGTTAAAACAATCGACTCCTTTGTCCGCAGCAATCGCATCAATCATATAAGTCGTGACAATTGTTTTGACGATATATTCCTTGTTTGTTAATTTTCCGGCTTTTTCCCAAGCTTCTATGATGTATAAAATCATCATGGTAGCGGCTTGATTTCCATTCATTAAAACAAATTCGCCATCCGTGTTTTTCACAGCGATTCCGACTCTATCCGCATCAGGATCCGTTGCCATGAGTAAGTCGGCATCTATTTCCTTGGCTTTCGCCAAACCTAAAGTTAGTGCTTCTTTTTCCTCTGGGTTTGGATAAATGACTGTTGGAAAATTTCCATCATAAGTCATTTGTTCCTCAACCAAAACGACATTTTCAAAACCATAACGCTTTAACACTGGCGGAACAGAAACGCCTCCAGTTCCATGAATCGGAGAAAAGACAATTTTCAAATCTTTCTGACGCTGAATCACCTCTTTAGAAATAGATAAAGCTGTCAATGCATCATAATATTTTTCATCTATTTCAGCACCTATCACTTCTACCAAATCCGTATTGCGTTCAAAATTAATATCATCAATTGAAGCTACTTTTTGAACTTCTGTCATCACCGCCTTATCCTCTGGCGATACTAATTGACAACCATGTTTGTCATAAGCCTTATAACCGTTATATTCTTTCGGATTGTGTGAAGCGGTCAACATCACGCCTCCATGACAACCTAACTCACGGATCGCAAACGACAGTTCTGGTGTAGGACGAAGGCTTTCAAAATAATATACCTTAATCCCATTTGCCGAGAAAATGTCCGCTGTAAATCCTGCAAAAACGTCTGAATTGTTACGACAATCGTGTGCGATGACGACTTTGATTTGCGCTTCATCAGCATATTTTTCTAACAGATAATTAGAAAAACCTTGTGTTGCCTTGCCTAAAGTATATTTGTTCACCCGATTAGAACCAACGCCCATAATGCCTCGCAACCCACCAGTACCAAATTCTAAATCCTTATAAAATCCATCGGTCAACCAGTCGGCATCTTCCCTCTCAATGTGTTGGCGAATCTCTGCCTTTGTTGCATCATCATAGTTACCATCTAACCATGCTTGTATTTTTGTTACCAAAGTTGGTTCTAATCCTTTCATCTTTTTAATTTCAATAATTTGAGTTTATAATTAGAATTTGTTAAAATTCACGCAAATTTACAGTCAATTGTGCTGGTAATCAAATTAAATAATTGCGAAGTTTTGAATTTATAGTGTCTAACATCTTTCAAAAGTTGAATTTCAATACTTTATTTTAATTTATTCTTTTTATTAGAATATTATTCTATTCATCTATTAAATCAAAACTGTAACAAAGTAATATTTGCCACATGAAATTTCATATCTCGTTACCCTCAATAAACAGAATCGAAAAGAATAACAGGTTTTTGTTAGAAAACGCTCTCTCTTATCTTCTCGAAAACATAAGACATTAATCTCTCCCTTTAAACTTATCAATTATTCGTCTATCACGCTTCGTCGGTCGGCCTTCGCCTTTGTCACGGCGTTCGAAACTACGAGAGCGATGAAGGAACCAGTCTTGATATTTATTCATTTCATCTTCTGGTGTGAGATTTTCATAACAAGGTGCAGCCAACTTCGCCCCCACCCTTTTGTCAATCAAATCTACTACTTTGTAAGTATAATTAAACCCGTTTTTTTTCACCTTCAGTACTTCATCACGAGTCAACATATAAGATGCTTTCACATTCTTATCATTAATTTTCACCTTTCCATTTTTGCACGCATCTGTTGCCAAAGTTCGAGATTTAAAAATACGAACAGCCCACAACCATTTATCTATTCTTACTTTATCCATTTTAGTGATTGGTATTTTGGTGATTAGCAATAAAACTTGTTAGCCAAATAATTTCAATTGAAATTGCTTTGTTGACAAATTGATTAGATAATCGTAATTTTTTTATTTTGTAAATCAGACATTCATATCAACTTTAAAAGTATTAAGAATGTTCCTGTTTGCACAAATCACTAAATTACAAATCACCTCTGGAGTTTTCAGGATAAACGATTACTAAAAAACACCTATACTATGAACACCAGACAAATACTTTTAAAGATGATGACGATTTTTTCAAAGCCGTCTGCCGTCCATTAATCTCGAAGAATCGGGCAAGTCATACAGTGCGAGCCACCTCTTGCCCTCGACAATTCACTTGACGGCAAAGCAATGATTGTATTTTCGATTTCATCTGGTGTAACTTTGCCTTTTCTCAAGTCTTTTAATAACTTTTCAGCAGGGATAACTGTGTAGCCTTTAGCCTCAAATGCTTCAGCGGTTTTATAGTTTCTGTCATACGTCAAACCAACCCCTTCCTTGATCATAACTAAATTACAGCTATCCGTCCATTGTTCTCGTTCATCATACGGAGACTCCCCATTTCCGCTAAGGATAAATTCCATTTCGGCATCAATTTCAGTTTTCAAAAACTCCGCAACAGTTGGATAAAAAGTAACCTCATCAGTATCGTGACGATAGACCTCAACATAAGCCGCAACGCCATCTATTACCAATGGTTTGAACGCTGCAAAATGATTACTTTTGATGTGTGTAAAAACCGTATCAATATGCATCCATGAACGGGCTTTAGTCATATTGACTTGGACAACATTTTTCACAATTCCTTTTTGAAATAATACCTCTTTCAGCAACTGAATACCGTATGCAGTTGTCCGTTCGCTGCAACCGATAAGCAGATAATCTTTGTTAATAATCATCACATCGCCACCTTCAACCGATACTTGTTCGCCCTTGCGAGAAGGCGGAAACAGATCAACCTCATTTAAATTAATGATCTTTCCTTCCTTTTGCAAGTCGGCAAACATCGGATGAGCCCAAAAAATAAATCGGGTTAATAAATTTTCTCTTTGACGAGCTTCTTTAGCCGCTTTAGTAATGAGAACATGGTCATTTATCGTCACCGCAATATCTCTTGTAAATAAGAAATTCGGAATCGGATCGAATAAAAAAGCATTTTCTAATTCATAATAGCCCGTAATCAAGACTTCCTTCAGTTCCTTCGCAGAAAGATTAAATAACAAATTGCGGTCACGCTGTGGCAACTCTTCGAAATCTGAGATTTTATTAATAATAATAAAGCGTTTTTCCATATCATGTTCCAACGCCTCTTCTAACAAATCCTCAACTTCTAAAACATTTTCGTCGCCTAAAAACGCTTTCAGAACATCTGTAAAAATCTGATGCTCTTCCAACATTTTTGGTAAATAAACAATATCATCAAATAATAATTCTTCTGCTCGTTTGGGAGAAATTCGGTCAATCCCTTCATCTGGTCGATGAACGATGACTTTTCGTAAAGTTCCTATTTCGGAAGATACATTTATCATTAGCATAGCATTTTTGAAGTAACACCAATTTGAAAGTAGCCGGACATTTTTAAATTTAAAAACCTATAAATCAATTAGTTATAAGAAATAATTCTACTAATGATTTTGTCCAAGTACTCACCTGGTGAATTATGATAATTTTGATTACAAAGTACAATTTGGGAGTACTTTAATCAACAATATTAATCGTTAAATCATCTGTGTAATACTCTACCTCAGCTCTTTGTTTGTAATAACTACTTACAGGCAAATCAATCATCGTTTTTCTGACTAAAGAGATCGTAGCAGGCCCTTTTGCAAAATTATAGTATTGTAACTGAATCGGATCGACACTAAATCCGCTTCCTGCCGTTTCTCCGATTCGGTTAAGACTGGCGCTTTGCCTTTTTGAGTCCGTGATTACAATAATCATTGTTTCGTTTTGTGAACTAATCCTTGGCCCGTCCCAATTGACTGTAAAACCTTTTGAGATACTCAATTCGCCTTCTTTGATACTAAATTTTTTGATTGGATTGGTTTCGAAAATCGCCTCAATCGGCTGATAACCAGCGTGATTTAATACAAATTTGAACTCACTCGCCTCCGGAAACTCTTCATTAATTTGCATTCGCCATGCTGTATTATTATTAATTTTAGATTGTGACATCTTTTCGCCTTGAAGCGTTCCTGATTCGATATTGGGCAATATTGTATCGCCACCTTCATGATACGCATACATTTCTCCTCTGACAAAGTTCGTCTTGTCTGTTCTTAAATAATAGTTGACTAATAATGTTTTATCATAATTTTCAACAACAGTTTTGGGCTTTTTAGGTGCACAACTTGCAAAAGCCGAAACAACGAATACGTAAAGTAAGATATTTTTCATTGGAATATTAGTATAAGTTTGTAATGTGAAATTTAACGCCAAAAATACAATTTGCCCAAGAGATATTTATACAAAAATGTATGAAGTATCAGAATAATCGAGCGAATTGATAAGTTTCCCTTTCAATTGATGTAAATTGTCGAAGGACGACCTTCATTCGTCTATTGCCTAAGTTTTTGACAACCCAAACCATTATAAATTTGTTTGATTTGCGGTGAAGTTATTAAATTTAGAAATCTTTTACGACTTCCCGATTGTCTAATATTAAATTAAAGAACACAATGGTCAAGTCGAAATCTAATTCAACCTGTCCATTCAAAAAATAGCAGAAATATGTTCATAGGTTTAATGATCATCAGTGTAATATTCGCTGGTATAGGATGGTTAGTGCAGAATCGTTTAAAAAGTAAGTTCGAAAGATACAATCAAGTTAGTTTATCTAATGGACTAAGCGGTCGAGAAATAGCACAGAAGATGTTAGCTCAGCACGGCATTTACGATGTCCAAATAGTGCAAGGGCAAGGTACGCTAACGGATCACTACAATCCTCAAACTAAAACTGTTAGTTTAAGTCCCGAGATTTATCAAGGTAGAAGTGTAATGGCGGCAGCTGTCGCCGCACACGAATGTGGTCATGCCGTACAACATGCAGAAGCATACAGTATGTTACAGTTACGTTCGCAATTAGTACCTTTGGTTCAGTTGTCTGCAAGCCTTCAGCAGTACTTTTTCATGTTTGCGTTTGCATTATTCGCCTACATGAATAATCCAATTTTCATCTTAATTGCCATCATTTTATTTGGTATCACAACAGCTTTTAGCCTCGTGACCCTACCAGTTGAGTTTGATGCAAGTCACCGTGCAATGACATGGTTGAAAGACTCCGGAATGACAAGAAGTTCAGAATATGATGGTGTGAAAGATGCTTTAAAATGGGCGGCGATGACTTATGTTACAGCAGCATTAGCCGCAATCGCTCAATTGTTGTATTTAGTTTGGATGTTTCTCGGAAGCCGTGACTAATTATTAATAAATAATACAAAAGAGGTTGTACTAAAAGTCGAAGTAAAATAAAAGTTTTTTGATTTTTCTAATTTACTTTTCTGACTTTGGAAACAACCTCTTTTTGTATTTATGACCTATACAAGGCAGTTAAAAACCGGCTTCTAATCCTTTTTTCGCCTTTTGGGTTTAGAACGATTTCGGTCGCTACTTCGGCTGTTACTACTTTTATTACTAAAACTAGCATTACGACTATTGCGACTATTTTTCTTTCGACCTTGACTATTCGGTCGTCTTCGTTGTTGAGGTTTTGATTGTTCGACCTCATCTTCACTACCGTCGTCTTCGTAAGGATTATCCGCTACAACGGTCAATTTTTGATTAATCAACTTTTGAATATCTCGTAAATACGGTTTTTCTTCCCCCATACAAAACGACAAAGCGACACCGCTTGCTTTCGCACGGCCTGTCCGACCGATACGATGCACGTAAGTTTCTGGCACATTCGGCAAGTCATAATTTACGACCATTTCTAAGCCTGAAACATCAATTCCTCGTGCAGCAATATCCGTTGCCACTAATACTTGAACTTTACCGTTTTTGAAATTTCCTAATGCTCGCTGTCGGGCATTTTGTGATTTATTTCCATGAATTGCAGCCGCTTCAATCTCTGCTCGAAGCAACAGCTTTACGACTTTATCCGCTCCATGCTTCGTTCTCGAAAATACCAAAACAGTTTCAGGTTTTTGAGTTTGAATCAAGTCAATAAGTAATTTTATCTTATTTCGCTTATTGACAAAATAAACAAACTGCTCAACCCTTTCGGCCGTTGTTTGCTCAGGTTCTATCGTTACCCTTTTATAATCTCCCAATATTTGATTCGACAATTTCACAATCGACGGCGGCATTGTTGCAGAAAAAAACAAAGATTGTCTTTTCGCTGGTAGAATCGCCAACAACTTACGAATATCGTGGATAAATCCCATATCCAGCATCTGATCCGCCTCATCTAAAACGAAGTACTCAATATGTTTTAAGCTAATAATCCCCTGCCCAATCAAATCCAACAAACGCCCCGGCGTTGCGACCAAAACATCTACTCCTTTTCGTAAAGCCTCGACTTGTCGGCCTTGCTTTACGCCACCAAAAATCACGGTATTATTTACATTCGTATTCGCAGCGTAAGCTGTAAAGTTGTCTGCAATCTGAATCGCTAATTCTCTCGTCGGTGTGACCACTAAAGAACGAATTCTCCGCCTTCTGATTCCTCTATCCTTGTCCAACAATATTTGCTGTATAATCGGAATTGCAAAAGCTGCCGTTTTTCCTGTGCCTGTCTGCGCGACACCTAATAAGTCTTTTCCACCTAATAAAATGGGAATGGCTTGTTTTTGAATCGGAGTCGGGTTAGTGTAACCTTTCTTTTCTAACGCTTGTAGAATTGGCTTGACCAATCCTAAATCTTTAAATGTCATATATTTTAAATTATGACCGCAAAGGTAGCGGATTTTAATGACTTATAAGTTTTTCAAGCATTTTTGCTATAAATTTAGGCGTTCTTTGATCATTTAAATAGCAATTTATGATCAAAGAACGCTTTCAAAATCCTCATTTTATATTAAGTTATTAAGATTATTTATTATTAATAAATTTGAAAATACTAAACTTTACAAAAAGTTAAATATCTTCATAAGATATTAATTTTCAGCAAGTTAAAAAATTAATAAATCTTCCAACCATAATGCACATAATAATGATAGACCTTTGGATTACTCAGCGTACTGATTTCAATCTCTTCTGCATTTTCTAAAATATCTTTTCCAAAAATAGTATTAGACAAAAACTTTTTTGGTGTTAAATACGTCGTTTCTACTTCAAATTCATCTTCCAAATAGAAACTTTCGGCAATTCGTTTCAAATTCAAATCGTCCTCTTGACGAGCCGCCAAATACCAACCCCATTCATTAAAACTCGGAACATTATCATGGAATGGTAAAACGTTCAAGCCGGCAGCGGTCATTGTTTTTCCAATACATAAAAAAGCATGATTCGCATGAATCGGACTACTTGATTGAATACAAACAAAACCACCTTTTTTTAATAATAAATTGATACGAGTAAAAAAGTATTTGGAATATAGTTTACCCAAAGATTCATTGCGAGGATCAGGAAAATCAATAAAAATGACATCATATTTTTTTCCTAATTGTGCGACTTTTTCAATAAATGTATAAGCATCTTGATGCAAAACGCTGACCGTATCCGCAATATAAAACAAGTCATTGCCCGACTTGTCTTTTCGATTCAAGGGCAAATAAATCGGTTCTTCTTCTAACGAAATTGGTAACTCCGGATTTAAAATATGAACATTTTTTTCTAAAAAGACAGAATCATTGAGTTCCATCAAAATCGGATTTTCAGAAGCTAACTTCACCACAGAAGGATCTAAATCAACCAATGTAACGCTATTAATATTCGAATATTTATTAATTTCTCGAACAGCCATGCCATCACCGCCGCCCAAAACTAAAACGTCCAAAGGCGTTTTTTCCTTATTCGTCAAGGAGCGATATTTCATCGCAGGATGTACCAAATTTTCGTGGTAACGATTTTCGTCACGGCTACAAAACTGCAAACCACCATTTAAAAACATCATCACATCGCCAGTTTTAGCATGTTTCGTCATCACAATTCGTTGGTAAGGCGTTGTTTCTTTATGAATGATTTTACCTGTATATAATTGCTGCTCCGCTACCTCTGCAAATTCATCGGCATAGATTAAACCTCCAAGACCAATTAAAACAGCTAAACCTATGTAAATCAATGTTTTGCGTGAAGTTGCTCGTTCTTTGTTGGCATTTTTAATAAGAAAAAAATAAGTCAGTAAAGCAACACTAAGATTTAACAAAGTCACCATAAAAGCGGCTTGATAAATCTCTACTTTTCCGACCAAAAACTTTATCCAAATAAACGTACCGACTGCTGCCCCCAAGACATCTAAACTTATCGTCATGGAGATGTTACTCCGAAAGTTGACAAACTTCTTATTAATCGTTGCGATAAGCGGCTGTTCAAAACCGATGAGTAAACCAATTGTGAAAGAAATTAGATAAAAAATTAATTTAAAATGGTCAAATAAATAAGCGTAAGCCCCCATAATTATCAGCGGAGAATAGCCACCTAAAAAGGATAAAATCAGCTCGACGCTAATAAACCCTTGCAGCGTTTTTTCTTCCTTTACGAATTGTGCCAACCAAGCACCTATGCCCGTCGCAAACAACATCAACCCAATCACTAGCGGCCATTGTTGAGCCGGATTTCCTAAAATATTTGAACTTAATTGTGCTAAAATATATTCATCAACAATACAACATAAGCCACTACAAATCAAGCTAAAAGAAGTTAATACTAACCCTAATCTATTCATTTATGACATTTCTATTTTTCTAAAAATCCAGTAAAACCTAATAAAAATCAAGCCTCTAATCTAATCTTACTTTCACTTACAATAATAGCGTTTTCTTCCTGATATTCGTGTATGGTTTTAATCTTTATATCTTTATTTTTTCGCTGAATCGACAAGATAGTCCTTGAGGTTGGAAACTGCTCTTGAGGAGTTTTGAAATCAAAAGTTAAGAATATGAAAGGTTGATTTTCTTGCTCGGTTATACTCCAATTTGTAATCTCATTAACAGACTTATCATAAGCCAATTTTTGACAGTTAAATTGATATTCAAAAAGATTTGGGTTCAAATAAACGGTATCATTTAAAGCGTCAATCGGTAAAAAACACAATGGTTTTTCAGTACGATTATCCAAAGTTTCACAAGCGAATAATTCCGTAAAAATCTGCCCATTATGCTTGATTTGTACAAAATGACTCGTCCCGATAATGCCTGCATGAATAGATAAATCTAATGATTTGATATACTTTTTGGCTGATTTAAAAATATTCAAATTAGACAAATCTATATCACCCAACATTACCGTCAGCTGTAAACTTTTGTAAGAAACGTCTTTAAATAATACCATTTTTTGAATTATAAAATTAGATGTTTTAATGTTTTAAAAAAAGAGAGAACCAACTTTACAAAAGCCGGAAACTTTCATAAAGTTGAAACTATCTACCATCAATTATACCGCACTGGATCATCATAATAATCGTCATAATCCGTTTGATGATTCGCTTTAATTTCCTCTATTTCTTTATTCGCTTCATCAATAATATCGTCTTGCTTTTTGATGAATTTTTGTAATTTTTTATTCTGCTTTTTTAAAACATTTACTCCTTCGATAATGATGGTTTCCATGATTTCGGCGGCAGGATTTTCATCATCGCCTTGTTCTTCCCAAACTGGTGCTGTTTTTAAAACTTCGTAAATTTCTTCCCACAAAGTTTCTAAAAATAGATTTTTTGCCCATTCGTGTTCTGTATCCTCTTCAGTTGGTACAAAACGCCCTTCTTCCATAAAAGAAAAGAAGATAAACTCCCGAGGATCAACGCCTTTATACACCAAAACAGGAATACGATAATCCACCCAACGATCTTGATTTTTATAATTTTGCCACGCTTCTCTACCTTCGCCCAGCAACAATTTTTTGATTTTGCTAAATGCAAATTCGCCAGTCATCGGGTCAACATGAGCAAAAACGTCATAAAATGCTAAAAATTTACGATAATTTTTTCGTTGTTGCGCCACAACTTGTCTGCCCTTATCAGTTGGCTGAAAAGTCCATTCGACATCATCTTCTTTGACTTTTACGCCCAAAATCTTTTTGCCATCAGTCACATTTTCTGTCTGCACAATCAGTTGTTTCTTTTCTAATAAATCCACCGCTTCCTGTACGTATTTCAAGTTACCACCCAGAAAATTAGGAATGACGATTTTGCCTTCTACCATTAAGTACAAAATATACAATGACTGATAACTCAACTTTTTCTTATCTGACAAATCCCATCTTTTAGGCGTTGTCATGCCAATATTTCCTTCTCTTTTCATTTTTTTATTTTTAGAGCTTCGTTTTTTAGTGATTAACCACCAAAAAACTAAGTACTACTTTCCACCGCCAGAGCGTCCGCCAGAACGTCCGCTTGAGCTGCTGCTTCTTATCCCGGTTGATTTTTTACCAAAACCAGATGACGCATTCGATTTCGTTGATGTCGCTTGTGATTGAGCACGGAACGAACGTTGCGAACTTGTCGGATTTGCTAATTTAGACTTGATGCCTTTAGCAGCTGTTTTTTGTTGTGTCGCTGCTTTTTTGACAGAAGTTGGGCGTTCTGCTGTCGGAGCTTTTCGGCCAGTATGATTTGTATTACGGTTATTCATTTTCTCTTTATAGGCCTGTGGACTTGCAGGTGATCGAGGCGGATAACTTGACTGATAGCCACCAAATGAATTGAACCGAGGCGACATTAACCAGTACATCAAGAAAAATGAGCTCAAATTACTGCTATGATAATGGTGTTGTTGACCGTACATTTGTTCGTTTCCGCTTACGGTCAAGCTACCTTTATCATCCTCTTGTTCTACGACGACTGTACAAATTGTTTGCTCCTCATCTTTATCCATGCCGTCATAATCAACAACCTTCGTGTATAATTGAAAACCTTTGCTATCTCCACCGTCAAAAGGTTCTACCAAAATCGTATCCACCACGTCATTTTGATTCAAATCCAAATTATTAATATCTTCTCGATTTACTAAATCAGATAAAAACTGAGCATCCCATTGTGCCTCACTTTCTCCTTCTTCAATTAATAGACGATGAAATTGTTCCAAATTAAAACCTTCAGACGCTGAAGGTGCACTTTCTGCCACGCTAATATTTACGTTTACATTTGGCTCATTTTGATAATTAGAAGATTCGGGCGATGAACAACCTACAATTCCAAGTATCAAAATTGCCAATGATAATAATGTTAAAGATTTACTCATGATTTTTATTTAATTTATGTATTCGATTAAGTAATATCAAGTTTTTCACAAGAAAAGCTATTCTGAAAGTAATCAATCTAAGTTTAGATAAAAGGTAATAAATATCGGACGATTAGTTTTTTGAATTAAAAATTACACTAAATCTCGACAAGCCCGATATAAGTCTTTCCAGCCTTTTCGCTCTTTCACAACTGTTTCCAAATATTCTTTCCAAGCCACCGCATCTTGTGTAGGATCTTTGACGATTGCTCCGGTAATTCCAGCAGCAATATCGCCCGCTTTTAGAGTGCCATCGCCAAAATGAGCTGCTAAAGCTTGACCGCTATTCACCACCGAAATCGCTTCTGCTGTACTTAATGTTGCGGTTGGAATTTTCAATTTTGTACGACCGTCTGTTGTTTTGCCACTTCTCAGCTCTCGAAAAATCGTCACCAAACGCTGAATCTCTTGAACAGGAGCAAGTGTCGCTGGCAACGCCAAACTAATTCCAATTTTATCTACACGAGTTTTAACAATTTTCACTTCCTCTTCCATCGTTGCCGGAAGCGGCAAAACCACTGTATTAAAACGACGCTTCAAAGCCGAGGACAAATCATTCACCCCTTTATCTCTATCATTTGCCGTAGCAATAACATTAAAACCCTTTCGAGCTTGAACTTCCATATTTAGCTCCGGAACAGGCAAAACTTTCTCCGACAAAATCGTAATCAACGTATCTTGCACATCTGACGGAATCCTTGTCAACTCTTCAATTCGAGCAATTTTCCCATTTTCCATTGCGTTCATAATCGGACTGGAAACCATCGCCTCGGGCGAAGGACCTTCCGCCAATAATTTGGCATAATTCCAGCCGTAACGCATCGCATCTTCATTCATGCCCGCTGTTCCTTGCACCAAAAGCGTAGACTTTCCCGAAACAGCCGCCGCCAGATGTTCCGAAACCCAAGTTTTTCCAGTTCCCGGAATTCCGATTAACAACAAAGCTCTATCTGTTGCCAAAGTCGCCACCGCAACTTCCATCAATCGACGATTGCCAAAATACTTTGGTTCGATTTCAAAACCATTATCCAATTTTCCACCCAATAAATATTGAACAACTGCCCAAGGTGACATTTCCCAATTTTCGGGACGAGGTTTATCATCAATCTTTTTTAATTCTGCCAACTCTTCGGCATAATTATCTTCTGCATGAGGTCTTAGTAAATTCAATTTTTCATGTTTATATCTTCAAATGTTTGCATCTTCAAATGTTCAGCGTACAACAACACTCGAACAGTCAAATATTCAAACACTCGAACATTTATATATGCTCAATCATTTCCTTTCTAAACTGCAATATCGTAAAAAATGCTTCAAAATCTTTTTGCCAATTACTCCAAACTTGCGAGTTCATCGGTAAATTTCTAATTAATTCTTGATGCAATTGCGGACGAATTTGAAAAACCATTTTCTTTAAAACTGTGCGATAATGCCAACCGTGCCAACTTCGAGTTTCGCCCGAAAGCCAATTTGTCAAGTTAAAATAAAAGGCTTTCGCCAAACTATCTTCCCAAACATATTTATCACCGAAAGTCATCAATAACTGAATCACATCTTCCGAATCATCTAAATATCCGTTCCTCTGCGTCAATTCTAACAGACACATTTTATTAAACAAAGACTTAGAAACTGCCTTAAACAACGGCTGAATACTCACATTTTGAAAACGGTTTTTATTCCGTTTTTTCATCCAAAACGTCAAAATCGCCTCTGCCCAAAAAGTGTTACAATGTTCGCCTGTTGCATTAATCAACGCCTGTAATAACAACTCACTCCAATCACTTCGCAAGAAAATATCCAGTGTTTCTTCAGGTGAAGTTTTGAAATGTTCATCCCATTTTTGAGGTGGAATTTTTTGAATAATTTGACCCAACCAATTCGCTTTTTGTCCAAATTGAAACAGATGTGATTTTTCGTGAATGCCGTCCCGTTTCCATTCTTTTTTAAAATCATCAGGAATCGAAATCGCTAATTTTGGCTTTTTAAAAGTTCGACTTTTTAACTGAATCATCAACAAAGCTTCTTGAAACAATCGCTCATTCAAAGCCGAATTTTCAATTTTTGACAACAACAAAGCCGCAATTTGTCGGATTTCCTTTCGGCTATCATCTAAACAAAATTCCAAAAAAGCAGCATCATTTTCAGACAAATTCACATACAAAGTATCCAAAAAATATTGTCTATCTTGAAAACTATCTTCCGTCCAAGTCGATTCGATTAACTCGATTGCTTTTTGTGGAT